>Ga0115556_1002399_pt1 | contig 12436 bp, 9 predicted proteins | sample COGITO_mtgs_1104_5_FD_87282 | JGI IMG/M metagenome (GOLD analysis project Ga0115556, IMG submission 87282) | Pelagic marine microbial communities from North Sea - COGITO_mtgs_110414 | ecosystem: Environmental > Aquatic > Marine > Epipelagic | place: Germany:Helgoland, sampling site Kabeltonne... | reverse complement strand
GTTTAGCGTTTTCATATTTCTATTTATGTATTATCGCGACGACGAAGAGCAGACAAAGCCTCTCGCACCCTTTTTTGTTATTTTTTCTCCGCCCAACTTCCCCATAAAAGAAGGAGCCCGAAGAGCGAGAGGATGATGCGTTCTCTGTCGTGGATGTGCGCGTTGCTCCTTCTCTCTTTGCTTTTAAGCAGCATCGGTGAAGGTGTTGTAGGCACCATCCCGCGAGGCGCAAGAACAACAGCGACGACGACGGGAGCCGCCTTTGTCGAAGAAGGAGAAGATCGTCTTTTTTCCCCGTCGTGGTCGTCGAAGAAGAAGATAAACGACGACGTACACGACGAAAAGCAGCCGCAGCGATACGAGCGCGAGCAAAGAAGGTCGGTGCTCTGGTCGCACAAAGCGCCGAATTTGAATTTACTCGACGACGGTTCGAGCGCGTCTTCTTCATCTTCATCTTCAGGAAAGTCCTCCTCCATCGCGGACCAACTCGTGAAGGAATTGGATACCGTGGTGGACGGAACGTTGCAAAACGCCGCAGAAGCGTTCGTCGCGAATGGCAACACTGAGAAAATCAGCTCGAACGAGATTGAAAACGCCATTTTGGACAGCGAATCGTTCCGAGAAAAACTGGAACAAAACGGCGGGAACGACCCGGGATGGACGGACGAAGATAGACAACTCGAAGAGAGTTTAGAAACGAAGTGGGTGGATAATCCGGAGGAGGATATTTCGCCGAAATGGCACGACGCGTACGAGGAGAAGTATTCCGCGGGAATCGTCGATGAGAAGAAAGAGGAAGTATTGGAAATCGAAGAAGAGATGGAAAAAAGCGGAGGAGAGTTAACGTTCGGGGAGTTAATGGCGAAGAGCGCGACGAGCGGGAAGAAGAATAGTAAATCGAAAAAGACGAGGAAGGAGAAGTCTTTGAAAAGTAGCAGCGACGTCTTAAACGTCGTTTTAGTCGGGAACGGGAAGTCTGTGTTGAAGAAAAGTAACGGGAAGAGCATCGATAGCGCAGATGTGGTTGGTAGATTCAATTACTTCGAAACGAAAGGGTTTGAGAAGAAAGTTGGGACAAGATTGGATTTGTGGTTTTTAGGCGAGTTGAGACAACCCGGACCGCAAGGTTCGCGAGGGTCGAGATTGAGCACCGGGAGGATGGATATGAAAGTGAAGCCGACGTTGAGATACATCGTACCGGTCGTGTATGAGACGCCGGGAAAGTGCTCGAAAGAAAGTTGTAAGCCGAGTAACGCGAAATTGAAACAACGGTTACAAACGATTAGGACGGTCAAGAAGGCGTACGCCAAGTACGGCATTCGCAAGATGCTGGAAATCATGCCTATTGAAGTACAACATAAATTATCCACAAAATACGGATACACCGCGCATTGGCCGTCCTCGGGGATTTTAGCCATCGTGTATTGTTTAGAAAAGTACCCGAAAGCGACGGTTACGATCACTGGATACGATTTCATGGGTGGAAATTTAGGCCACTATTGGGAAAAAGTGAAGAAGAAAGGTACGGTGCATTCGATGAAAGGCGAAGCGTCGTTCATAGCAAAGTTAGCGAAAAGTGGGCGGGTGAAAGTTATGTAGTACGTATAGAATGTCGGATATCCGCGGCAACGCTCCTATTCTAATATCAGTGTGATTATACATGAAAGAATAGATAATATTACAAAGTATTTCCTTCCGTTTTTCGGCGTTTAAATAATTAATTTGTTGGTACAATAGTTGCCACGGATTGTTCTTGCGACGACGACTTCTTGGTATTATTGTTTGTCGCGACAGTTCGTCGTCCTCTTCGTCTTGTATCTCCGAATTTCTTTTCCAACTCCAAAACGTCAGCAAGCAAACTCATCGGCGTCTCTCGCTTCCGTCGACTTTGCGTTGGAAGGTTTGCCAACTGCAACAAGTTGCGCCATTTATCTTTCAGATCCATGGCTGTTCGGCGACCGAGTTTCTTCAACGTCTTCTTCTCGATGGCATCGGCTTCGTCGCGCTTTTTTATTGCCGTCCAACGGCATCCGCCGCACGTGCGCACGCCGTCAACTAACGCTTGCGATTCTTCCAAGGTCCACGGGGAGTGATGTTTCGATCGACGTTGTCCCTGGACGTACGGAGCGTGTTGTTGTTGTTTAACATCCGATTTTGAGACAGTAACGGTGTTACGTTCAACGAGTGCCGTATTCTTTTGTTGAGACGACTCGGCGTTATTATCGGTGACGAACGCATCGTCTTCGCCGTCTTCGTTGGAGTTGCTATCGTTGCCATCGCCACTCGTCGAGGGTGACGTAATTGCCGCGGTGTGCGTAGTGTTCGTCAGTTTCGCTTCCATGGCATTGTTGGTCGCCAGCGTTTCTTTTTCCTTTGCCGTCGCGAGCGAACGAATATCCTCGAGCATGTTCTCTGGAATCTCCGTCGCCTCGCGTTTCTTATACAACACAGGCGATAAAGCCGTTCGCATGACGTTGCGCCACTTATCCTTCAAGTCCACCGCAGAGCGTTGGAGCAAAGCGCCCGAAATTTTTTCGTCAGACAAGGATTTAATATCCGCCCACTGGCCTCGACCGCAGCGTTTGACTCCGGCGACTAAAGCTTTGACTTCCACCAAAGACCACGGTCTGTGTACCTTTTGACGTTTGTTTTTGCCGTTCGTAATACCGCTGCTATTGCGTTGATGTTTTCTCTGGTTTTGTTGTTCTTCCGTTGTGGCTTTATTATTGTTTACGCGTGGAATCGTCGCAGTATTAGTGCTCGGCGCGGTATTCTCCCCATTGTTACCCGTCGTCGTCGCTGTCGTCGTCGAGATGCCGTGCAGCACAACCGCCCCACTCTCCCCCCCGATATCTTCCAGCGACGATCCAGACGAGGACCTTCGCATGTTCTTACACAAACTCGTTCGTTTTCTTCTCGGACACTTCAAATTCAGCGGGAAAATTTGCCCGGTACACGTCGTCTCCGCGTTTGAATTTCGTCGGCTTTTTTGTTGTCGGCTGGTGGCGTTCGCGTTTACCGGTTTGAAGTTTGCGGCGGGAGCGGCAAATAAGCCTCCTCCGTCGCCGTCGCCGCATAAGGACATGAGCACGTCCGCAGCCGCGGAAGGCGAGTTCATGAACGGCGTTTCCGGTCGTTTTATGTTTTCTCCCACCGCCGGTCGACTTCTTTTCTTTGCGTTGTTGCTGTTATTGTTGTCGTTATTTGTTCGTTTCGACTGTTCCATGTCTTCTCGGTCTTCGCAAGGCTCTTCTTGAAACGAGTCAAAACCACTCCTTTCTGAGTTTTGCCCTTTCTCGTCCTCTGCTTCCTGTTTCAAATTCAGCGGTGGTGGTGGTGGCATCATCATCATCATCATCCCCGCCTGCGCCGCGGTCGAAGGCATCCCGGCCAAATCTGGAACGAATCCGTTTTTAATCCCGTATTGCGCGCGGGGTCGAGTCAAGTGCACGTTCGGAAGCCTCTGAAACGCATCCACTCCGTGAAGATGATGATGATTGGAAATCTCATTTTCTTCCGCCGGTTCGTTAACTTCCCTCGAAATGTCGTTGGTGCTCAAAGAGGAAACTCGCGCGAACAAATTGCGAGATATCTGTGAAAGAACAGGAGAATACGAGAGAAACTGTCAGTAAAAGCACACATTCAAACGAGAAAAACACTTTGACGTTCGATTCCACCGAGAGATCGAGCAAAAACGAGTCGCGCTCTCGCCTTTGACCGCAGAACGTTCTCCGTCTTTCGTTCCGATGTTTCGACAAATATCACAGGGTATTTTCGGCGAATATACTTTAATTAAAAAGAAAACGAAAGGACGCACCGGAAACGGCATCAGCGAATATTGCAACGGGACAAACTTCGCGGGATCGCCCGGTATTTTAGCGAACGTCACCGGCGTCCCCGCGAAAACGCGCGTTTCGAAGTCCACCATGCTCTGTTTTCGTGGAAATATATATGCGGCACGCGCAAATTTTTGAGGAAGCAGAACGAAGAGTCGCCAAAGAAAGTTCTGCGGTCAAAGCCTCTCGTTATTTGAAAGATTTTTCGAAAATATCACATCCTCGCTGGCAAAAATTCTCCTTCTTTTACAGGGCGGCAGAGGGCAGAACCCTCCACCGAACGAGAGGGAAAAGGACGACCGTGGGACGCTTTTTCGCTCGCTTCCTCTCCTAAAGAAAAAAAGCAGAGAGACACATACACTTCTATCCCATAGAAATACTAAGAGCGTAATTGCAGCGGGGAAGAAGGTAAACGTCACAACAAGGAATTCTTCTGTGCCGCGATTGCAACGCGTATTCGGAAACGGAGGAAGAAATGCTTCTCGGTTGAAGCGTTTCAATCGCACATAATTCTTTCTTTGGTGAATCACCCTCTGCATCATCGAAATGGAAGAGAGGCGTGGGTGAGTGGAGTCGAAGGTGCTCCGAAACGGATTCCCAACACCCTTCGAAAAAGAAGGGAAAATTGCACTCGCACTTACGCCACTACTTTTTATCTGCTCTAAACACGTTTGCCCGTCGTCTCTCTCTCTCTCTCTCTCTCTCTCTCTCTGGTTGTTTGAGCTGGCAAACGCGCGGTGCACACTGCTCTCGTCGTCGTCGTCTCTCTTCTTATTAAACAACAAAAACGCGCAGATGTTGGAAGCGGCGAGAACGAACTACGAGAGAGTGAAATTCGCCCACGAGGCCAATCAAAGGTGGGAAAAGGCGAAAGAAACGTTGTCGTTTCGAAGGAGTGGGAGTGGTGAAAGTGACGCGAAGAAGAACGAGAATAATAATAACAGCAGCAAAAACGGCGGCGGTATCGTTTCAAAAGAAGACGTGAGGATGGCGGATGAAAGTGACATCGCCATCGCGGCGAGAAGAGGGTGCGATTTTGGTTCTTCTTCTCCGTCTGCGTCGACGACGATTCAGACGACGACGCGGGAGGAAAGAAGACAAAAAGATATCTTTTACCGCGCGAAAGCGTGCGAACGGTTCGACGATTTAGGCGGGAGAGGACAGTTATTCGCGTGTTTTGTCGTCCAACCTGCACACGAAGAGAACGTGTTGTGCGTGGTGGACGGGAAAGGACGGACGATGTGGAGAGAGGAGATGAGCGAAAGACTGGCGGAACGACGCCGAGCGAGAGAGGATGGAGGAAAGTTAAGAGCGGGAGAAGTCGTGGACGTAGGGGCCTATCAGTGCAGAATTACCAGCGAAGGCGAAGAGGACGGGCCGTTCGAGTATAGCATCTCGGATGGTGAAGGAGGCAAGACGACGTCGAGCGAGTACGGGTCGGGGGAGTCGTCGTCGGCGTGTTTTTCTTCTTCGGAGGACGAGGCGGAGAGGACGAAGAGAAAACCGCCGCCGCCGCCGGAGATGGTCGTCGAATTGAAAGTGAACGAAAAGACTGGGAAACTTCAACCGCCACCGGGGTACGCGTTAGTCGCGAAACCGGAATACGATGAGTTTGGAATAGCTATTGAACACCCAGGCGTGGAGTACGAGCCGCAGAATTGGTGGCAGTACTTTTGGGGGTACGCGAAAGTTCCGAAACCGCTCGAAGTGACGCACAAACAGAGGAAAGGAGGTGAAGTTCTGTCGTCGTCGTCGTCGTCGTCGTCGCGAAGGAGAAGATCGACATTAAAGGCAGGCGAAGAATATCGAAAAGAAAGGGACGATAACACGGAAACAACGATAAAAAAAGAGAAGAAAGAAAAAACGAAATGGATGCGAGACGGATGGCCCGGGAAATCCGAAGGCAAACCGCGTCCTCGACCGTTTACGGACGAGGAAGTCGAGCAGGCCCGCTTTGAACTCTTATCGAGAGAAGCCGAAGCGAGACAAACGGCCTCGAAAATGGAAACGAGAGCGAAACTGGAAGCGGCGAAGGCGGCGGAGGCGGCTTTGGAAGCGGCCAAAGCTGCTTTGAAAGTCAAAGAAGCAGCGTTAGCCAACGCTAAAGTGCAAGAGGCAGTCATGCGCGCTGAACAAGCGCGAACGGCGGTGATGATGGCAAAAGAAGCCGAACGATTAGCGAAAGTCGCGCTGGTATCCACCTTGCCGACGCATAAAGACTACGACAACGCGCAATACGCGACGCGAAACGTCAACTTAGCGACGAGAGAAGAGTTTGAGCGCTTGTACGGATTGGAGGTGAACGCGACGAACTATCCCGTGTTGGAGGCGTATCGCAAGGCTTACGAACATCAGCGTCTGAATATGCCTCCAAGTTCTACCTCTGCAGCACCTCTTACTCCTGAAATGATGGCGTCGGCGGCAACGAAAAATAATAACAACAGCGCCATCATGGATTCGTTGAAATGGCTCGCCAAGGGTGGTCCTTTGCAACAACAACAATCCGATCAACAACACGAACGACAACAAAGGCCAACCATCGTTTCGCCAAAAGTTGATCCGGCTGTTTTTGCTCCCGTTACGCACGAGTTTCAAAAGTTCATGCCTCAGCCCGCGGCGGCGGTCCCTGTTTTCTCTCCCACGGTTCTGGAGCAGCAACAAGAACAAAGAGTCCCTGTCGTCGCTACTACCACGGAACACCCGCCTGAAAAGAGTGAAGAAGACGAAGGAGTAGACTTCGATAATGGTAGAGATTGTGAACTCGAAAAGCCGCCAATGAAGAATGAATCAATCTCTGTCAAGAAGCCGTCGACGGCAAACGGCGTCAAAGTTGTTCCGACCAAAAACAAAAGAGAAAAGAAGTTGAGCCGAAAAGAGAAAGAGAAGGTGCATTTGCTGGCCAAAATTGCAGCTTTGGAACAAGAAGCCGCGAGGAAAGGTTTCGTGAAGTCAGGAAAGAAATCTGTGCCCATAATTGAACACAAAAAAGAAGACATCTTCAGCTCTGTCGAGAATAAGAACAAGAAACAACCGACGGCGTCGGAGGCAGTTGTCGTTCAAGATCGAGAGAAATGTACGCAAAAAGAAGTGTCGCTTGTGAAGAGCCGCGCGCAGTTTTTCGCGTTTCAAAAGTGCCAAAATCAACATCGAATTAACGACGACGACGAAACGTCGAAGAGACCTTTATCGACAACTGAAAAAGCGCGCTTGGAGATTGAAGCCGCGTCTGCGGGATTATCGGTCGCAGACCGAGCAAAGCGCGTCGCGAACAACTTCAAACCAAAAGCGCAGCACGCGTAATTGATATTTTGATCACGACGATTGTTGCCTCGCATGTTAGATGAACATTTGTAAATAAATATATGTTTTACACACACTGTACTGGTACCGGTATTTCTTAAAAAATTTTCTTTCTTTTTACTTTGGCGCGAGCGAATGTCTCTCTCCTCCCTTGGCAAACTGTGTACTCACGAACGAACTCGTCACGCTCGCCGGCTTCATTTTCGCCCCATTTTTCTTCGAAGGAATCAACGACCGCAAATCCCCGCCGCTTGCCGCTAACCCGAACAACGCCAAGTTCACGACCCAAAGCATGTCCTCCTTCTCGAAACCCAACAACTGCGGAAAGGCGTCCGTGATCATCTTATGCACAGAATGAGGCACCGGCAAAGGGTGTCCAATCGCGTTAAAAATGCCGTGATACCCACCTCTTCCTTTCGTGTTCCCAATCGCGTGATCCGCCATGTACCCCGCGCTAATTCTAGTACACAATCCTTCTGCGTTATACGTAAAACTACAAATCTCCGGCGCGGATTCCACCTCGATACCAGTCGCGGGAATTTTCCGCTTCCCCATTCGCAAACCATCTCCCGCGTGCTTTCCTTTAAATTGTGTCGTGCACCACACCTTATATTGCTGCTGTCTCACTTTTGTGTCCCATTCAACTCTCATGCTGTCGTACAACAACTCGTAATCGCTATTCGGGAACCCGCCTTGGAGATTCATATTTGCAAAAAAATTCAGATATTCCTCCTTGGTCTTCGGCTTCTCGTAACACGCGTCGTAGATGAACTCTTCAGCCAATAACTCCGGACATCTCCGGCCGAACCTGTTTTTCAACAACTCTTTCGTCAGCGCAATTTGCGTGTTCTTCGACAACCCCGGCGCGGATGGGAGCTCTTCCTTCAAAGCTTCCTCCAACTTTTGTCTCCGACCGCCGTCTGCGGTCATGTATTGTAAGCGAGAATGGATAATGAAAAACTCTTCGTTTCCCCGCTTTTCTTTCGTACGAGCAGAAGCAGCAGCGGCTTTACGAGAAGAAGAAGAAGAAGAAGAAATCAGCCCGGCAGTATTCGTCGTCGAGGAACGTTTAAACGATAAAGAAGAACAGGACGATGACATTGTCGACGAGGTGGATTAAAAGTGAGGCGTTCGTGATGGAAATGGAAATTTTAAAGTGCACACGTGGCAGCATATCAGAGCACAAAGAATCAATCTGAGCACCGCTACAAGCGGTATCACTATCATCGTCTCCCTCTTCCTCTTCCTCCGCCTCTTCCTCTCCCACCACCTCGGCCTCGACCACGACCAGCTCGACCACCACCGGATGTGTGCATGATCGATTCTACGCCTCTTCGTTTCCCGTTTCGATAGTGCGTTTCCGCCGCGAAGGCGTTTTCTTCGTCCTCCGCGGCGGCTTCGCGGATACCGAAACCGACGAGGCGTTTCTTGTCCCCTTTTTTTTTCTTGTCCGCCGCTGAAGGTATCGCGGCGTCGAAGAAACCTTCGCGGTTTCCGATCGTTTTCTTTGGGTTGCGTCGTTCGGCGTCTCGTAAGGTTTGCGCGGCGCCGCCTTCGAGCTTGGCGCGTTCGATCAGAGGGAGGTCGACGTGCGAGTTTAACTTTTTGGTGTAGGCGGTTTTGTGGAAGGCGTCTTTGACGGCGTACATTTGCGGCTCTTTCGCAGAAACCGTGGAAGAAGATTTCTTGGCCTTTTTGTTACCCATGGTGGGTGGTGCAGTCGATGTTTTTTTGGATGCCTTTGAATCCATATAGTATCCTACGCCGCGCTTGCCGTTGGAGAAGACGTACCCTTTCTTCGCGCCCGCAAACGCAGTTGAAGGAATGAAGTCGTCTCCTGTTTTGCCTGGTCGTCCTCCGACGTCGTCGTCGTCGTCCTCCTCCTCATCGCTAGTATCTCCTTCTTCTACTTCTATTCCTCTTCTCTTGCTATCTTTCTTCTTCGTTTTCTTCTGTTTGGAATCCTTTTCTTTTCTATTCTTTTCTTTAACATTTTCTTCTTCGTCCGAGGACGTATCGAACGTATCGAAATGTTCTTCGATCAACTCGCGCTTCTTCCTCGCGTCTACTTTAGCCGCGTTCGGATGCAACAACTTATAATGCTCTGACTTCTCGTCGATTTCAAAGTCCTCGTCTTTAAAGAGCGCACCGAAACGATCGTCTCGCATGAGTTCGTTTTTAATCTCTGGTTCTCCCTCCAACTCTTCGTTATCAAAGTCGGCGTCCGCGTCGCCGGTTTTGAAGCTCGCGGTTTTCTCGCCGCTCGCCAGTTTCGCCGCAAACGCCGCGTTAACTTTCGGCATTTTAAGTTTCTTCTTCGGTGCGATTCTCGTTTGTCTCTCTTTCTCCATCGTCTCAGCAATCTTTTTGTTTTTATAATCCTCGTACGAGAACGGATTGGAAACCGATTTCGCTTTGCCGTATAATCTGTTGTCCATGAAATAGCCGTGCATGTATGCTCTCAACATCTTCGTTCCAATTAAGTGGTCCAAACCTAACTCGCTCAACTCTTTCGCGGTCACGAATCGATAATCGTCGTACAGCGTTTCTCTCTTTTGTTCTTCCATCTCTTCGGTTAAATTTTCCAAGAACGAACACCATTTCGGCGCCGGACCGAGACCGGGGATGAAATAGCATCCAATCTTTGGATCTTCCATGATAGTAAAAACTAAACCGCTATTTTCCCAGCAAACGATATCGTTGATTTCTTTCCCGTCTCTCGGTTCGACCGCGACGTAATTATCCCCGCTATTTTGCTCCCAAACTTTCACAATTTTCTTATCCGTACTCATCACCCGCTTCTTCCCGTCCGCGGTTTCGTGAAATTTGATGTCTATGATCGGTTCGCCGTACATGTGATCTTTCGTCACCTTTGCTCGGCTCGACCGCAAATCGAATATTCGCACGATACCATCCGAGCTCCCACACGCTAAGTTTAACCCCGAGTCGTCGAATCGCACGCACGTCACCCCGGTTTTCTCCTCCGAATCGCTCATCTCCGTTCTATTCTCTAAAGTACTATCTCCGCCGCACGCGTGCAATCTCCCCACGCTTCTCTTCTGCCTCAAATCGAAACACTCCACGCTTCCGTCTCCACCTCCAACGGCGACTAAACCGTGCGTCGGGCTGATACCAACGACGTTTAAATCCTCGCACTTCGCCTCCAACGGCGCCAAAAACCGTCCTTTCTCCAAATTTAACCGGTACACGTCTTTACTCGATCCGCATACGATTAAATCCGCCGTTCGTCTCGAAATCGCCAAGTCTCTCCCCTGTCTCGGCGTTCGAACGTCGTAATACGTTCCAAACTTCGCGTGAAACCGAATCGCTCTGTCCGCGCATAAAAACGCAATCTTTGAATAATCTTCGCCTAAAAGTTGAAAGTCCACGATTTCGCTGTCCAAGTGTCTCGTAAACTTACAGCTCAGATTTCCCAAATCGAAGCACTTAAACATGGGCGGATGTAACCCGCTCACGACCAAGAACTGTCCATCCTCGGAAACTTTCCCTCTGTGCGCACACGTCGGAAACGAATCCAAGTCTTGAATCAACTCTATCCGTTGCTGATAATTCACATCTTTGCGTTGCTTTCTCGAAGGTTTCTTGTTCGTTTTCCCGTCGGCGGCGAACTGCGGATTGTGTTTGCTCGAGGCGACTTCGTACACTTTCACCCCGTTTAGAGCGCTCGTCGCTCGGAGAGAGGTGGTCGGAGGGTCCGCCCCTGATGCGCGGGACGTCATCTTTTATTCTTCCTCTCCTCTTCCAACCGCCTTTCTTAGTAAACGAGACGATTTGATGCGCTATTTTGTGACGGAGAGGCGGCGGTAAAAATGGTAAAAGAGACGAATATATAATAACGTTTACGAATACACGACATGTAAAGGGATGATCTCTATTTCTCTCACTCTCTGATATCCAAGACGCCAAAAGACACTCGCTTTTCGTGAGAGATAGATTCCGACGATCGCAGTATCTCTGCGTTTGATGAGTAGTATTAAATTAATCTTGATTATCCTCCTCGCGATCGTTTCCGAACAACTTCGTGCCGTACTTTTGGTACCTCCGGCAGGCGGCGAAATACATGGAATACGCGCCGATTAATACCGTCGCGACTAAAATATTCCTCGCGCTTTCCGCGCCTGGGAGTTTAATCGATACCGCGTCTTGCGGTAAAATCCCGCATCCTTGCAACATTTCTCTTTCTCTCACGGTGTACTTTCCCGCGGGTAACTTCAAACTCTCCTTCCCGGAAAACGTCCCTAACTTTACCTCCGGGTTTAACTTTTGCACCTCGGCGAAATCAATTTTTCTCGCCGTGATCACGTCCCCGATCGTTTCTCCTTTCCTCGGAATGTACGTTCTCGGTGCGTTGATTTTCGCGATCCCGTTGATGATTTCTAAATCTCTCGCGCTTAACGCGCCGCTCGGTATTAAAATAGTCTGCCCAATCTTCGGTGTGCCCGAGCCGATTTTTTTGTTCATGTTTCTCAACGTTTCCACGTTCAGTTTACGTTTACTCGCGATGGATTCGAGCGTGTCCCCGGAACGTAAGGTGTACGGTCGCGTGCCCGAGCCTCCTCCTCGTTTCGCCGCTTTTATTGGTATTCCTCTCGATCCAGTTCTCGCTTTAGCATTCCTGTTCTCGTTAGAGACGAATGTAACTCGTTTTTGCCCTATTCTTTTCCCGACGACTGTGGAAGAATTTTGCATCCTCAAACCATTCGTCTTCAAAGAAGCATCAGTCGTAACAGTAAAACGCATGCCGACGACTTTCGACCGCAACGAGAAGAACAAAAGCTCTCTTTCTCTCTCTCTTTCTCTCTTCTCTCGAAAGAAAAACAAGAAAGGGGCAACAAAGTTTTGAGGAAAATGAAATTTCGATCTCCAACAGGAGTAGTAGTAGTAGTTGTGTTCTTTCGCTTAAATTCCAAAGAGGAGAGGAAAAAAGACCGACTGACGAAAAAAGACCGACGAACAAAAAAGACTGACGAAAAAAAAAGTAAAATCGAAGAAAAAAAGGAAAAACAATTTTTGCACAAAAATAAGGAGAAGAAAGTCATTCATTAATTAAACCACAGAAGAATACTCACAAAAGAAGCGCAGAGAGAGAGAGAGAGAGCGCGTGAAAGAGTAGTCTCAAAGTGTTGTTCTGTTCCTTTTTTCTCTCTTTTCTTTTGTTTCTTTCGACGGCTGAGAAAGAAGAAGAGGATTTATAATAAATGAGCGATTCGTCCGACGGCGAATTATCATCCTCCTCTGGAAGTGGAGAAGAGGACGATTTTATGATTGGAAAGAAAACG
>Ga0115556_1002397_pt1 | contig 12439 bp, 10 predicted proteins | sample COGITO_mtgs_1104_5_FD_87282 | JGI IMG/M metagenome (GOLD analysis project Ga0115556, IMG submission 87282) | Pelagic marine microbial communities from North Sea - COGITO_mtgs_110414 | ecosystem: Environmental > Aquatic > Marine > Epipelagic | place: Germany:Helgoland, sampling site Kabeltonne... | reverse complement strand
TGCCGCACAGGTAACTTAAGGGAATAATTTTCATCTGATTGTGTGTTGTTTCACCTCTCACCCCCTTGTCCCTCCTCTCTCATCTTCTCCTTCTTCTCTCTTCTTCTTCCTCTTCTTCTTCTTCCTTCCTTCCTTCCTTCCAATTTGTTAGGCGGCTGACCCGGTTAGTGTCCTTCTTTGTATCGAGTCATTCTGACCCGGGTGCCAACAGTTCACGTACGAGGATGTTGAGCCTGCATACAATGCTCTTGGTCCCGAAGTCATGAACTTGACGGTTGTGCCCTTTGGCAATGCTAAAATTACTGGCAACTCGATGACATGTCAGCACGGCCTTAACGAATGCAGTGGCAATTCATACGAGCAGTGCGCTATATCGCTCTACCCAGATCCTGCCGACTACTTGCCTTGGTTGTCTTGCTTTGACCAGGCCAGCAGTACCGGATCGCTAGAGGATGTCATGTCAAAGTGCGCCAGTGACAATGGTCTTGATTGGGACAAGATTGCTTCGTGCCATGATGACGAGGACATGTCTTGGGACCTTCAGGTTGCCGCGGCCGCCGCTACGCCTGAAGACCACACTTATGTGCCTTGGGTTGTTCTTGATGGTGATGCTCTTGACTTGAACACATGTGATGACTTCCTCCAAGCTGTCTGCGACGCCTACAAGGGAGACACTCCTGATGCATGCAAGAAGAGCAAGATGCTTTGCATGAAGGATTAAGTTCTGATCACTGGGCCGTGAAACTTTGCTGCTTTGCACTGGCTTGCTTTGTTAGAATCCAGTTCAACTTCATTTTTTTGTAGTTGACATGGTAAAACGTGAATGATGAGCGGTTGGGAACAACCCTCGGAAAATCGTTTTTAACGGTGGTCAATGCGGTGTGTGCATAGCTTTAACGAGATAAACAACGACTGTTTGTTGCGAAAAATACCTTTCTTTTTTACGTCCAAGGTGGCACTCACTCCCTTGGGCGGCTTTCCACTCTTGTCGTTCGTTCCCTCGCCTACTTGCCTACTCCCTCCGTACGAATAATTTCATTGCAAACCAGTTGAAATAAGTCCAAACTAATGTAGCGGGGAGCACAAGGGGCAAAACTGTGTATCCCTGAACAAAAACAGCAAACATAACAACTAGCGATATCGCTACCAGCACCAAACCCGTAAGAATTTCGGACTCCCTTTCGGACCGTTCCTTTGGCCTTCGGTAACCCCTAGTGCACCCCGTCTTTTCCATCACCTCGACAAACCTCCTTCTATTCCATTCCTCCTCGCTGCCGCTGACTTCGCTAAATTCGATTCTTTCCAGTACATTAACATAGCTGTAGCTTGAAAATAATACAAACAAACGCCGATACCAAACCCATTGGCTATAATGCTTCTTCATCGCATTCCACGCTGGCAGGACCGAACTATTTACAAATGTTCTATGCTTTGCTGTCGTTTCATCCTTATTCGCAATCAGACAAACAAGGAGCAAAAGAGGCGCGAAATATTTCAGCAGTGAGCTCTGCCATGAAATAACCGAATAGTAGCTTATTGGTATCTCCTTAGCCGACGAATTCTTCCCCAGAGTTATCGTTCTGTGTTCCTTGCCAAAATCTCTGACGCCCTCGAACGTAGATATGTGATTGACGTGACCACTAACGCCCCACCTATCAAATGTGACAACATCAACACTGGTGAATATTCCAGGTTGGCCCTCAAACAGACTCCCCAAAAACTTCTCAATTTCGTTGCATACGACTGCAGATGGCCAAGTAATTGACTGCGAGTCTTGTAGGAGCTCGTTATCAACGCAGCTAACCCTCTCAATTTTTAGCGATTCAGCAGCATCCCTAAGCTCCTTGACCCTCACACTCCCCTTTCCATCATAGTTCCCCGTAGATAAGCACAACAGGTAAACCGGTGATTTTGCCGATCGTGACACAATTAAAGGGGTCAGAAACATCGACTCGTCGTCTGGGTGGGCGAGAACCAAAACAAGAGGCACAGTCATGTCCAAGGATGCCCTCTTTGGCTAAGAATCGTCACTCTACAAACAAAACAAAACAAAACAAAACGGTACAACGAGTGCTGTCGTCTAAACCATTGAAGAAAATTCCTCCTGGGCACTACTAATTAGATCTTTTGTCTGGCCTCTACGAAGTAAAAAGAAACCAGAGATTCTCCACCGAATTAATTTTTTTCCAAGACGACGCCAGAGAATTCACCAAATCACAGACAAAACCACCAAAAAATCTCCTCACGCCTACTTAAAGAGCTTCACAACATCTTATCGTTACAAAATATATAGTGGAGAGTTTTATTGTTTCGTAAAGAATTAGGATCGTCTAACCAAGCTTGCTTTTCGGCACCACCAAAAGTTGTGATGGCTGCTCTCTCAGACGAAAAACCGTACGAACACCAATATTCTTCATTGACGCTTGATACTGGTCCAATTCTCCGCTCGTCCACTTTCCTCACTGCTTCTCGGCTGCTCTCTCTTGCCCCTTCTGACAAATACTACACGACACCTAATGTTGTAGCTGAAATTCGTGATCCTACAGCAAGAAAGGAATGGGCTCGTGTTTGTTCGGCCGTATCCGGCTTAGAAGAAGGAGGCAGTAATATGATCGACCAAGTTCCCGAGTGGGCGATGAAGGCTGTTTGTGATGTTGCCAGAAAGACTGGTGATTATGCAAGCCTTTCCCTCACCGATCTCAAGGTCATTGCTGTTGGGTATTGGCGCGAGGTGACAGATTGCGGCACTGGTAATCTTCGCGATATCGATAACGGACCGGAAGAAGGGCGTGTAAAAGAAAAGAAAGAAGAAAAGGAAAAGAACGAGGAGGAGAAGAAGATGAAGAAGAAGAAGAAGAAGAAAAGTAGGCGGAGAGGGAAGAGAGGGGGGAAGAAAAACAAAGATAATACTGAGCAGGAGGGAGGGGAACCTGTTGACAAAGTTGACGCCGCTGGAGGTGGCATTGATGGTGCGAAAAAGTCTGTATGGGTTACTGCCGACTCGGGAGATAAAGTCGCAGCTGCAGCTGGTTCTGCTTATGACGACACAAATTCCACTGACTCTGATTCTGGCTCTTCCTCCGACGATGAAGAAGAGAGTATATCATCTAATTCTTCCTTGGACGATCCTTCTCTTTATATTGATTCGGACTGTTCGATTTCTGATGAAGAGGACGACAGGATAGTGGTCCTTGACGAGGACGAGGTCGAGTTCCGAAGGAAGGTAGGGCAGGAGAATTTTGACAAAGCAATGATGGCAGCTTGTGGCGATAAGAGGAAGAGGGGGGAGGGGAACGAGATATCGGTTGATGATGAAGATGAAGAAGAAGAAGAAGAAGAAGAAGAAGAGTTTCCTTCCTTAGGAGAGAGCATGGCAAGATTAGATGTCGAACAAGAAGATGGCACGACAGACAACAACAACAATATCATCGAAGACACCACCCACCCTGACCTCACTCCAGAAGAGGTCGAGGAGCGCAAGGCCGCTGCCCTCCGCCCACTGTACAAGCGCCCGGACTCGCAAGGAAAGATGTATAACTCATTTGGCAAATATGCAAATGAGATAAAGGCCGGGGGAGTAAATTTCGTCCCAAAGAAGAAGAAAAATTACTCTTCTGAGACACCAATGGCGCATCTTAAAGTTGCTGCCGGTCTCCCGCCAACCGGTTACCAGAAATCTAACGACGATGGCGAGAGTCGTATCACTAACAGTGCGATGGGTGGTATGGTTACAATGACTGCAGAAGACGACGATGGTGAAGGATGGGTCGGGGCGGGTGCTTTCTCACATCGTGACGACCTTGGGGTTATGACAGATAACACTGGCTTCTTTGACGAAGATAAGAAGGACAGGAAGAAGAAAGATATCGTCGTCTCGTCTACCAGCGGACTTCGCCCAGCCATCGCAACGACTGACTTTGCGATGCAGAATGTTATTTTACGAATGGGGTTGTTGTTGGCATCTGTCGATGGGGAGTCTACGACTACAGGCGGGTCCTACAAAATTAAGACCCTAAAAAGCTGGGTTATGCGATGTCCCGCCTGCTTCCACGTGGCGGCCGAGGGGGCGTCCGAGAAATTGTTTTGTTCTAAGTGTGGAAACTCGGGCCTTGAGCGGATAGCTGCTTCCACTGATCCGAAGACGGGAGAGAGGAGATTGCATTTAAGCAAGAAGAGGAGAGATAAAAACATTCGCGGAACGAAATTTTCACTTCCAAAAGCAGGCAATCAAGGACGCTACGATGGCGACTTACTCCTTCGTGAAGATCAGCTGATGAGTGGAAATTGGAGCATCAAAGTGAGGAAGGGGAAGGACAAGCAACAATCAGTTTTTGGAGAGGATGTCACAGATGGGATTGGCCTTACTGGAGACCTCACAAAACGAGATGATATTAAGGTCGGCTTCGGTCGCCGTAACCCCAATTCCGCAAAGACGGGTAGAGAGCGACGGGGGAAGAAGAAGAAACAGGCGGAGTCTTTCGCTTGCGGTATGCGACGGAACTTTTAAGTGAGCAAACTGAATATTTTTGCCCAACCCGCCCGCCGTCAGTCCGTCTCTAATTCTTGTTTTATTTTATTTTATTCTGTTCGTTCGTCTTTTTCTATCTCAGCCAATAATTTGGGCACATCTGGGGGCTTCAACGCGGCATTGCTTACAAATGCCACTCCCAAAAGACCTGCCGCGACGTAACAAGTGCTGTCGTACAAGTAAGGAGTCGGATCTTCCACTCCGGTCGGCATAATCTCCATTAACTTCCCGATTGTGACAGTTTTGCTCTTTATCAAGGCGTCAATATTTTCAATTGGCGCCCCAAATTTGTCATGGAAGACGTTAGGATCGGCCTGCTCTAACAAACTACTAATGGCCGTCTGGGTTGATTGGTCGCGGAGGTACACAAGACCAAGCGGCCCACAAACAGCACTACCGCTCCATGCCGTGAGGGCCGTACCGTGAATCGCCCCGGCATGTTTCTGTCCGTAAAGATCGGCAATATAGGCCGGCAAAACGCTGAAGAGACCTCCGTAGTACGATATTGCGAGCAAAGAGCCTCCGTAGAACACACCCAGTGGGTAGACAGCTGAAGCTGGATCCATCCCCATTCCAGCGGTAATAAGCATCGGAGCCCCCCCAATTATAGGTATGGCAGTACCAAAGAGCGAGTACGTGTTCTTTCGGCCCAACTTATCGCTCAAAATAGCCCAGGAGAGTCGCCCTGCAGCATTAGCGGACCCCACTGCCGCTACATATCCTGTCGCAAATGTCGATGTCACCACCAGAGGTAGTGCGCCGGCCCAAATGTCCGTGATCATTAATTTCGATGCAGATATTAAAGCGAGCCCGCCAGTAGCATTCCCGAAAATAGTCATCCAAAGCAACGGAAACTGTGCCGTTCGAATCGCAGCAGGCTCGGGCAAACCAATTTGGCTCCCCGCTGTCGAAGTTTGGTCTGCAGTGAAACCCTCAGGCACCCAACCAGGCGGAGGAGCCCGTGTAAACTGGGCAGCCAGCCCACCAATAGCACCGTAGGCAACGCCAAGAGCGACAAGCGCTTTGGAGGCCCCACTATTTCCAGTACCAACTTCGTACACACCCTCGCTAAGGCCAGGGTATCTTGACGCCTCCTGAGCCGTGGCAATGACCACCTGCTTTGCAGATTCAGCTCCCTCTGGTGAGAAGCTTAGTGACCCGTCAGCGAGCGTCTCGATACAGGCCTTCAGTACATTTACGTCTCCCAAGTAATTTGGCGCCTCGAAAAAGTAATTTGTTGCTCCCTCAATAATAGGTGGGGCAATTGCAGCTCCCAAACCAAAGGCGCTAAGGGTAAGGCCGGTAGCTACGAGCGACGGCAAGGGGAGAATATAGGGTTAGTCTCAATGTTACGGTCGGTTGAGATAAGATAAGACTTATGGCTAATCAATACATATCACTCACCAAGACCCCGCCGATCCGGGAAGTGCTTCATGACAGACGAAACGGGACTCATGTACAGGATACCCCACGCAACCCCTCCCATCAAACCGTATCCAGTATATATAAGGGGAAGGATGTGTTGCTCAACACCAACGGCGGTAGTACAAAGGGCCGCACACCAGGTCGCCGCGCCCACTGTTCCAGCTTTGCGAGGTCCCACTCTCTCGACCCATTTGCCTAAGAAGCCAGTGGCTATTCCAAGAGATCCAGCGGCAAGAGAGAACACGGGGATAATCTCTGAGACGCTAAAATCTGAAGGTGCAGCTGTAATGACGCCAATCGATTGTGTTATTGGCAAATTCCACATGGTCCAGCAGTAAATTGACCCAATGCTCATCTCGACTAACATAGAGGGGGGGACCGTCAACCAACGATTGTAGCTCATGCTTGCATTCGAAGCAGCTGCCAGACTGTCAGCACTTTTATTTAAAGGTTCTCTCTCGCTTTCATCGGTTGAAAACGACACTGTTTGTGATAGGCGGCTCCAGTCCCGCCTGAAGGCACGAAGCCCAGGACGGACATAAGAAAGCATGTCGAAATTAAAGGGGGACTAAGATACTAACTTGCTTTTAAAATGCAAGGGCATGGGTATTTTAGGGAAGAGAAGAATGTCGTTTCCTTGTCTTGCCTCAATCAGGGGGCGGGTCACCACGACGAGTACCTGTTTGCGTGTACGAGCGGATTTCGGAGTTGGCAGCTGTGCAAATCAAGGCAATTTCTTGTGTAGTTGTATTTTTGGGCAGAATAAATCTCTGTTTAATCTCCTCCCACAATACTGAGTTTTTTTTCAGTATCGTGTGTGTTACGGTTTTTCTTAGCTAACCCTAGCGGATCTGCAAAATTTTTAGGCTCGTTTCACTATTTATTTAGGGTACTCAGAGTTCTCATGACTGCAATTTTGCTTGCCCCCCTACTGTTCCTTAACCTAATAGCGGGGTTTAAGACTAACGGATTGCCTACGAGCTATCCAAGAGTTTCAACTCGGCTCGCACGGGTATCATCACTCGTGTCTTCATCATCGCTGTCATCTGCTTCGTCAGCACTTGTTCCCCTAGAAGAGGCTCTTCAGCGCCTGGATTTGCAGTACCAAAATAACAACCCAGGGGGGGGGCTGTCTGGCTGGCGAACTTTGAGTGACGGGGAGACTTATGTGTACGTTCCTGAGTCAGTGCCAGGCTGCGTGGTAACATTTGTGGGAGGTGCTGTTCTGGGAAAGTTCCCTCATATTTCCTACAATGCGTTCTTAAAATCGCTAGCAGAGGAAGCGTGCGCGATTGTGATCGCACCGTCTTATGATTTGGGAGTGGACCACGATAAAATAGCGCAAGATTGCGAGAGAATGCTCAGGGAAGGGCTCAGGGAGATAAAGGAGGTGAGTTATTATATGTTTTGCTGTGAAGAAAGGATGCCAATTTTGTTTCTTTTCCTTGCATATTGATTTCTCGATTTTTAGCCCCGCGTTTCTCTTTCTCTGCACGTTGTGCAGGAAACCTTTAATGGCACTTGAACTGACCAAGCAGGCAAACGCAGGATAATCTGGTATCTTCAAATGTGCCATCATTCTCTCTTGGCCACAGTCTTGGAAGTAAAATCCAGACAATTCTGTCGATAAACAAAGGTGGTGAGGGGAGCGCAGGACTTGGGCTTATTTCATTCAACAATGGTGACCTGGACAAGTCAGGAGAGATAATGAAACAATTCATCAGGGGTATTAGCGGTGTAGGAGGAGTAGGTGGTCACGACAGCACATTTGGAGCATTTAGTGACCTGGTAGAGACTGTAGTGGATGCCGTCGGCGGGAACGTTGGCACGGCTTTCAAGCCATCGAGGAAAGAGATGAATGAAAGGATTGGAGGGTCGGATGGGATTGACAGCAATATTTGTTTGTTTGCGTTTGACGATGATGACATTGACAATTCGTTGGAGTTCGTGAAGGAATTTTCAAGAAGGGGAAAAAAAGAAAAAATCGGCGTTCAAGACCTGAAAGGAAATCACCTGACCCCTGTGTACTTGGATTTGGAAGGTGCGCTCGGAGATTTGGGAATGGGAAATTTTGGAATGGGGTCCAGATTAGGTTTTGAGAAGGATGGATTTGCAATCGGCAACCTCAAGCAAGTGCAGGCGCTAACGGCTGCTGTTAAGAATTGGTTGTGTGGCGGTGCACCGGTTGACAGTGACATTCAAGGCGATGAGGATTTTTTGCTAAGTGGCAAGTAGTATATATCCATTGTAAACATAGCAGTAGGCAGTAGGAGTTTAAGGTTCTTTGATCTTTTCGCTCTTTCGCTCATTCATCTCAACTTTTCAAATAAGCTCTTCAAAATGCCCCAAAAAATCCTCCTCTTCCTTCTCCTTCAGGTTTCTTTTGGCTGGAACGCGTTGACTTTCACTCGCCGTCAAGCTTTAATAACCGGGGTAGGGTCGTCAGCGACTCTTCTCGCTGGTGCTACTCCAGCATTTGCGAAGAAGAATGACTACAAGCCAATCCTCCGGGATGTTGATCCCATTCTCTCTTTTGGGAAGAGTCTGTCGCAGCTAAAAACGAAACTTAAGTCGTCCGATCCAAACGACCTCCAGCAGTGTGTTGTGGGTCTTGAGATTTTTGCGCAGGATCCTTCTTTCTACCCAACCTTTGCTCGCAACTACGTCCTGAAGATAGGAGTAGCTACAGGTGCTGATGACGATGAGCGGGTCAAGGCTATTATCCGAGCTCGTGATGATATTCTTGCTGTCAAATCAGCCATTGACAATGATGGCGACCGCACTGTTGATGCCTCCTTCGATAGTGCTGCAGCAGTTTCTTTGGTGGCAGATGCGCAGCTGAGAGTGGGTGATTTTTTAACCAGTTGCGGCGTGAAAGATGACTCCATTGACCACTTTCTCTCCTCTCTGAAGCAGTAAGGGAGGTAAAGAAACTACGAAACACTACGAAACACGACCATGAAAGAATTTCATCAGTAGAAATAAGTGGCAGTAGTGTTAAAGTTGCATTTTGTTATCGTTTAATTCTAATTTGTGCAATAAATGTATCCCCCCTCTAAGAATGCACTCGGCCGTCTACCGATCTTTACGCTGTCGGTCTATTCCACTGAGTGGTTTTGGTGACGTGATTCATGAAGTAGGGCCGACCCTGGGGCGTATACTTCATCTCCCATCCAGGCGGTAGCCCTCCTCCGCCTCTCCCCCCGGAAGGAACGGCAACAGCAGTGGGCATGCTCGCCACAGCAGCACGATATTGTGGTCGTGTCCACTGTGTCGTCTTGGTACTGTGGTTGACGTAAAAGGTCCTCCCAGACGCTGGGTCAAGCTTCGCCTCCCAGCCTGCAGGGAGAGGCTGCTGAGGAACATTCGCCCTCATTTGCGACTGCATCTGCATGGCTCGCTGTTGCTGTTGCTGCATTGCAAGCTGGTGCTGCTGTTGCTGCATGGCAAGCTGTTGCTGTTGCTGCATGGCAATTTGCTGCTGTTGCTGTATTGCTGCCTGCTGCTGTTGAGCAAAGTGCTGCTGGGCACCGCTCATCTGGAGAGGCTGCGAAAAGCCACCGACCGTGGCTTGTTGCGGTCGTTGCATCTGCTGCACCATCTGGATATTACCACCTTGAGGTTGTTGCACTTGAAGGACCTGAACTTGTGCGGCGGCGGCGGCAGGGGGCTCATAGAACTTACACGAGCCAAACAACAAGTCCATCTCTTCTTGGCTGTTCAGAAATGGCAGGTCCGCTTTGCAGCTCAGAGAGAGATCACTGGGGTCAAGCAACGACCCGTCCACAGCAGCAGGTCGGCAGGGAACGTAGGTGCGCGGAATTTGGCTTACATTGCAGGCAAACAAGGGGTCGACCATGGTGGAACGACGAATTTGGGGAATATAAGCAGCGACGCCAGTTAGATTCCTGAACTGGATCTCACTTGCAGCCCCAACCTCGTCTATCTTTTGCCTGAATAAACCCTTGATCTTACTAAAGAACTGTTTCCAGAAAATATAGAAGATGATGAGACCTCCCAGTGAGACACCAACGCTTTGATACGTCGTGACGACTTGCCTCTGCGCATCGGTCCAAATTGTGTAATCTCTGGTTCCGCTTTCAGTCTCTCTGTACGGTTCGTCACAAGTCCATAAGCCACAATTGCTCTCCTCGGCTGGGTCTTCACAAGGCCAGTTGGCAAAAAAATGCCTAGCCATTACGACGTGCGCCCAGACGCTAACCATAATCATTTTCCTGCTCGTGACTGCCATAGCCTCATCATACATGGGCGGTCGTTCCCACATCCTGAGTAAGCAGTATTTGTCGACAATGTAAGTGGACATCATTGCAAATGCAGTAATAAACAGGCTGCTTGGAACAACGACAGAATAGAACAGTCCGACGAATAACGTCTTAATCATATCGGTGTAACGCTCAGCAAGATTCCAGTAAGCACCCCTGAAAAGCAAATTCATTTGGGCCTGCGTCTTCATCGTCGGTGCCACCACATAGTGCTGAACGTGCTCATAGATGTTCAAAAGACGCATGACGGGGGTGGTGAAACAGTCAGCAATCAAGATCGACTGGATCTGGGCGAGGTTGGCCTCTCCAAACCTGTCAGTGTAGTCTGTGATTATGTACATCAAAACTGCCGTGTTGACACAACGCGCTACCATCAATTTCCTCAGAATACTCGTTTGGAGATCCCCCTCGTCGACGTGAATTTCCGTTTTCAAAGTCAACGTCTTGAGAAACCAGGGTAAGCCGCCGTTCAAGAGACTCACAAAGAGAGCCGCGCCAGTGGACGAACCAGTAGCACTGTCGTCACCGCTAGCGCTCTCAGCGGCGCTAACAGTCAGTGACTGAAGGATGAAAAAGCTCACTAGCAAAACCAAAAAAGTAATGGCGTAACTCTTAAATAGTCCAAACCAATAGTCAAAGAACCCCACGTGGAGATTCTCGTAGATTATCTCGCTCGGTTCGACAGGCTCGACCATTTTCATGACATGGCCTTCCAAGACACTGCTCTGGTTGCTGTCACAGCACTGAATATTCAGCGTGTCCTCAATTAGGCCAGTTGCACAATCCTTCAGGCACTGCCTTTGGTCCTTTTCCTTGTTGAAAACGACATAAACCAACTTGGGGTCGTAGCTCGCTTTGCTGAGGGTCTCGATGTCTCTTTGAATCGCCTCCCTGTCCTCCTGAAGCTTCTCGATGGTAATGTTCATGCCAAACTTCTGTTTGGCAATTTGGTCAGCAGTAAGATCACTCTGGTGGAGGACGGTCCCTCCGCTTGATGCGGTGAGAGTATCTATTGTCGTCCTATTCTCAATAGCTTGGTCGGCCTCGCGGAGGTCAGCAAGCCGCTTGGTCAACGGACCGTTATCCGTAGCGACAGTAACAAACACTACATCGCCCCACCTACTAAAGAACTTATGGTAAACATCAGGGTCTCTAATGTGCTTGGGAAGGTTCTTAACCTGGACTGCATAATCCTGAGGAGTCTGCTGCGCTAGGTCGATTGATTCAATGTTCTTGTCTTCGAACTTCTTCAGGAACAGCACAAAAAAGAACAGAATCGCGCAAGTGGTAATATCCGCTGATCCCTGGTCTTCAAAACTCAGGCCCTCGCGGGTGGCATTCAATACAGATCCCTGAAGTGTGTAGGGGACCTTACTGAGGTCTGGTTGGAATTCAGTCATATTCTTGTTGATCGTCCTCAAATTAACAATTGCACAAATACTCATCATGACAAAAAGCAGCATCAGTTGCCTGAAATAGAGGCTAATACCAATACCAAACTCATCCAACTCTCTGTAGTTGCCAAAGAAGCTGTACTTTACGGCGGGATTGCCGGTGATCTCGTCGTGGGTTTCACCAGGGCGAGCCATCCTGTAACCAGTGCCCTTATCACTCTGCTGTGCATTTGGGTTGTGCCCAAACTGAAGCATCCCGCCGGCACCAATTCCGACCCCCTCGCTTTTAATAACAGCAATTCGGCGCGGAAGGTTACCATTGTAGAACTCCCAGGCCTTTTCGATGGAAGGTTTCTCGTAACTAGGAGGAAGCTCATCAGGATCCTCAGTCACAAAGTGGGCACCACTTTCCCTCTCCTCTGCTTCACTAAGAGTTGGAGGCTTCCAATCATCTTCGTCGTTGTCTGAGGACATGCCTTTGAGACTTCTCAAAAGGTAAGGAGTGAAGGAGTAGAAGTATGAAGGACACAAAAGCAATTTTCAGTTCATCCGTTCAGGGCAGGGAAATTTTGACTTCGTTTCGTTTCGACGTTGGCCCGAACAACTGGTTCCCTGCTACAAAGTAATCATACAAGAAATTTGGACTTGAAGAGCAGAACATTATTTTCTTGTGCCGGGACTTCTCTAAATATTCTCTTGTCAATGGTTTGAAACAAGAACTCTCCTTTCTTACGATAAATCTGCAGGGATCCCGGGATACATGACTTCCCCTGCCCCATTTTCTCTCTCTGTCTTCACACAATGTTATG
>Ga0115556_1002384_pt1 | contig 12482 bp, 5 predicted proteins | sample COGITO_mtgs_1104_5_FD_87282 | JGI IMG/M metagenome (GOLD analysis project Ga0115556, IMG submission 87282) | Pelagic marine microbial communities from North Sea - COGITO_mtgs_110414 | ecosystem: Environmental > Aquatic > Marine > Epipelagic | place: Germany:Helgoland, sampling site Kabeltonne... | reverse complement strand
CGTGGAAAGTTTGAGGAATGCGGGGAAAAACAGATGGATTTCCGAAGAAGATGAAATCAGAATGTAAAAAAACAACTCGATATAATATATTGCGCGTGCGCGTTTGTGTCTTTAATAATATTCATAAACACCTACCAGTACTCTACTACTATTCTATTATTTTACGGCCTCAAAGAACTGTCGATTCGAGTCATTGCGCGCGGCTTTACCACGTGCATCGGCGACGACGGTTGACTGTTTCTCGGACTTCCACCAAAATGGTTTTTCGAGCTCCCGCCAATCAAGAATCTCGGGGAATACGCGTCGTTTCTGCCTCCTTCGTCGTCCGAGGAATTCACGTCAACGTACGAGTCCGGACCGTCGATAATAACGTCTGGATTTTCACCAACCAACCACGTCAACGGTTTCGGCGGCGAGTGTTCGGTCGGATCGTTTTCAATGATTTCCAAAGCTTCACGTATTTCGCGTTCGCTTCGGTTCGGGAACATGGCAATCCAATCCGAGCGTTTTAAAACGAACGAATCGTCTTTACCTTCCGTCTCAGAGAGGAGCCAACGTACTTCGCGAAGTTGTTCCGCGGTCCACGGACGTTCGTCTCCGATGTCTTCTCTTTCGTTTGCAAAATGTTCGACGTCGATCCATCGGACGAAACCCCCTTTGTTCTTCCACCGCTCATCCGTTTCAGCTTCTAAAATAGCCTCGCGCACTTTGTTAAAAGGAGTTAAATTTTTCAGTATTGCCCTCGGCGAGGACGGCGGAGCGGCGAGAGCGTCGGTTTCCTTGATTTCCTTGGCGCGTTTATTACTCGCACCGCCAAACTTCATCGCGCTATCGACCGCCATTGCTGCCGCTGAATTGCTCGTTTTATTATTCTTTTTCTTGCTTGCTTCTTTCTCCATGCTTTTTGTTTTCTTTTCTATTATTTCCGCGATGTCTTTTTCATCCGCCGGACAACCAGGCCACGGCCCCGGGTGCAACATGCGCGTTCTTTGCGTCAACGTCTCCGCGTCGAATTCGTATACGGGAACGTTCGACGTCGTCACGACGTGCTTTCTTCTCGGTAAGTTGTGCGCGTGTAAAAACCTTAACGATGCTCTCGAAATGACGTCGTGCACCTCGGATCCGCCAACTGCAATCATACCTAACAAGCGCGTCGTCAACGGTGCCACCATGGCTAAATCCGTATAATCAAAGTGCATAGTTTCCTCAAGAACGGCTTTGTAACAGACACCGGAAGGAGGCGCGTATTCAAAATCGTCGTCGCCGCTGCGGTCATCTCGACTGTTGCGACCGAAAAACTCGTAATCGGATTCAGCGAGCGAATCGGCGATGGAAACCGATGAAAAGGAATGCTTCATCATCTGGTCGTTGAGGAACGAGTTCGATCGCGAGTGTCGGCCTCCTCGTTCTATTGCGTTGCTACTTGATGGATTACTAATATTGAGCGGTGGCAACGGCGGGCGCCCCGTTCGCGAACACGCATTCTCCACATCATCATCGTCGTCGTCGTCGTCTCGCTCATCCGTCGTCGATACGTCCACAAAGTCAATCGCTTTCGGTTGTGGCAACGCAGACGAGGTCCCGTTATCGATGCTGTTATCAACATCCTCAAATACTCTCGCGCACTGCGGTGCTGTGGCGAGCGCTAACATAGAACTCGAGTAATCGTTTTCGATACAAAAGATGTCGCGATTGCCTAGAAACCTGGGCGCCTCGAACACCAACAGAGGTACCGGGATACCTTTTTGAACAACCGATCGGCCCATCGGCCACATCCACGGGTCTAACATAATCACGCTCGTCACTCGCTTATCTAACTGGGCGAACATCCCGCTCGCGGCACCTCCGAACGAATGGCCGCACGCGGCAATTCTCGTATCGTCCATGGTATTATACAACGGGTCCTCTTTGTCTTCGTTCAATTCGAGCAATCGATCGAGCACAAATTGTAAATCTAACGTTCGATACTTCAAATGTCGATGTCGAAACTTCCACCACATTTTTGGACGCATCTCTTCCGGTTGGTCGTACCCACGAAAATCAGCGGAAGAACCGTCTGGGTATAACACCAAAGCGGCATCGTGCGGATGATCGGCGGCGACGCAAATGTGGCCCCAACTCGCGAGTTCTTGTAAAAAAGCTGAATTCTGTTCCTTCATGCCTGAAAAGGAGTGCGAAAAGACAACAATTGGGAATTTCCCGGTTATCTCGTCCGCGTAGGAACCTTCCGGGTGAGGCTCTGTGGCCACGTGCGGCGTATCGCTCGCTTCCATGCGCACCAATCGAAAATAGTTTACCACCCATCCGGGCGCCCAAAACGAAATGGCAATCGCCCTCGCTAAATCCGGGTCCAGCCAATTGATTTTCTTATTTCGTTTCTTTCTCGTACTTTTGTTCTTATTGTTCTTCTCCTCCATCTCTCGCATCTTCTCCTCTAACTCCGCCGGGTACCAGATATCCGCCATCAACTTCCTGTGTTCCGGCAACTTCTTCCTCCTCGGATGGTCCGGTCGAATCCACGACTTTCTCGTCGTATCTTCCCAATAAAACCGCCTCTTACCAACCTTATGCGGTCCAGTCGGTTTAGGCATACGAAACACCGGTATAAACAATCCCGCAAACACGCTACTAAATGCCGTCGCGAACCCGATGACCGAACTCGTCTTCCGAACGACGTTCGGCACTCTCGTTTTCAGCTTCGCGTCCAACGCGTCCACCAACACGGTCAAACCGGTCCCTACATACGCCGGGACGACTTGCCACCGAGTGCCATCTAACCGCGCTTGCACTAAAACCACGCAGGCTGGAAATAATCTGTTGCCTAAAATGCGTTTCTTTGTATCGATTCGTTGTTCATCCGCGCCGGCGTTCGGCAAAGAGGAAACAGAGGATTTGAACGCCCTTTTCGCCGATATCGTCGAGGCGACCCACAAGAGTGGTTCCAAAGGCCTGTTCAAAGGATTCCGCAAGAAATGGAACAGTTTTATCGCGACTTTGAACACTTGCGCGACCATTTTACTCCTCCTTTTTCTTCCCGTGCTCTGTTCTCTCGCAGTTTCTAACGCGCGTTGAAGATGATGATGATGAAGCCGTTATGTAGTAAACAATTGGAATATTAAGAAAGCGTTTATGTTTCCTCAAAAGAAGCAGACAGAGATGCACACACACACACCTCTGGACAGACAGACAGACAGACAGACAGACAGACGGAGGATTTGGAGAATATAACAAAACGAGCGGAGTATGTGTGTGTTTAATATATCAGTACAAACGCGTCAATATGTGCAGAGATGTGTGCGCTCTTTTTCTTGAGAAATTGAGAACCTCTTTTCTTAAACCCTACACCCTAAACACTTCAGAGGCAACTTTTCCGCCCCTCAAAATCTCTTCACAGACAGAGAGAAAGAGAAAGAAGATGACGATTCAGACGACGGTCAGTTCGCTTTTAGGTGTTTTTCTGCCCCGAACGAGAAGGAGTACCTTTTTTTGAACAGAGCAGCAGCGGCGAAAGCGCAGAGCTGATTTAAAGCTAAAGAGGAGTTTAGCGGATTGATTCTCAGGGAGATTCGTGGTCCTCTTGGAAAGAGAAAGACGGATATATCTCGCAACATGCTCTCGTCTCCGAAGAAGAAGATGTTCCCGTTTCGAAAGAGCAGCACTAATAACAACAGCAACAACAACAACTCTTCGACGACGAGCTCGAGTTCGACGGGGGGGCGAAAAACCTCCGCGAAGAAGTTTCAGAGAATCGCCAAGTGCGTGACGAGGACAACCTCTCTGGTTGTCCTTTTGCACGTGTTGTTTTTGTTCTTATACGCCACGGTGTACCGCTCGCGAAGCCGACATCACTTACATTCGAACATTCCGGATTTGTTGAGACCGGACGAGACGTTTACGACGAGCGCGAGACGGTTGACGTGTAAATTGACGTTCGGGGATCGGAGCGGGAGAGGCTTTAGCGACGCGACGAACAGGCCGTTCGATCCGATGCCGAGCGGGAGCGTGATGCCGTTTAGCGGCGCGTTCGGGAGCGTTGGGTTGGAAAGAGATACGAACGCGAGAGCGAAAGGGAACGGGATGGGCGGGATGAGTAGTAGTCAAGGCGGTGATGGTTCTAGAGTTTTCGCGCCGCCTCCACCGACATCGTATTCTCCGCCTCTTTCTCTCGATACCGGTTTGAACGCGACGATCGATACGCTCATTTTTCCGACGCTCGGAGCGATGGAGGGAATATCGAGCTCGACGAGATCATCTTCTTCAAACAAGAAGAAGAAATATAGGAGTAAGAAGAATGCCGCTAAAGAAGATTTGAACGTAGACATGAAGGTAGTGTATAGTGAAGGGAGCGAACGTAGTAGTAGTGGGAGGATCGGGAGTAGTAACGAGAGGAAAGAAGAAGAAGAAGAAGAGGAAGAAGAAGAAGCGAGCAGCGACGACGACAGATTATCTTCATTTCTTGCCGGCGCCGGGAACACGAGGAATTACGGAAGCATTCCTTCGGTCGCGCAATACGCATCGAGAGTGTTCATTTTAACCGGCATTTCTGCCTGGCAAACGAACGCGGTGGAACTCGCGGAGCATTTTTTGATGCACTACGTGACAAAGCACGAGATCCCCGCGAGGCACGTCTTGTGCGTCATACAATCGCGCTCAAATAACGTGGATGCTGAGCTCGTGAGTCAAATCCAAGACGCGTTCTTACGATATGGCGCGTTCACGGATGTTTACGAAGGCGACGCGCTCCTGTACTCCGTCGCGGCTGCGCGATTTGAAGAAAAGCTAGCGCTTGCCGTGGACGAAGACGATTGGATAGTCGCGGTAGATTTAGACGAACATCTCGATACACCGCACGATGAATCTATAGCGCGATTTCTCGCACGCGCGGACGCTTTAGGATTTAATTTAGTCAACGGAAAATGGATAGATAGAGTAGCAGAGGATGGGAATTTAAAGACGGTGTCGCCTACGCAAACGTTGGACGCGCAGTTCCCTCGTCAGTGCTACATCGGACCGACGTGCGACGTGAGAAGAAACCCAACGCACAGAATATTTGCGAGCGATGCGCCGTCGAAGAGATTAGAAGCTAAACATTTGATCAAGTTTCCGACCCCTAAGATGCGTGCGGGTTCGGCGACATCAAATGAACCGACGCCTTCTTCCTTCTCGTCCAGTCGTCGGCGTTTGATGCGCGCATTGTTTGCCACAGATGGTGCTACGTCTTTATCAACAACACAACATCAACAACACAATCATAATAAAAGACGAAAGGTTCCGCGAGCGTTACTCAACGTCATCGCACACAAAGTTTCCTTCCCAGTGCTTGACGTTCGAGTGTTGCAAGACTTTGCCATCGACGACGTCATTTCAGCGTCGTTACCGTCTGTGCATCACGAAAAAGTCTATCCGGTGCCGTTGAAAGTTCAACACTATCAGTGGCACGATTTGGCACATAAGCAAATGAAGGTCGCAGCGGCTGGCTTCGAAAGATGCGACCAACTAAAACATGGCGCCGCTAAAGTTGCCAAAAATTTGGCACGAATTCTGAGCTCGTATTGGCGAAACAAGTTTAGCGCGCGCAAGTTTGGCAAGCACAATTTTAATAATCGCGACGATCTTAGTAATGAAAACAGCGAGCACTCGAGTAATTTGCCGGCGAATAGCCTGCTACAAATCGTATGTCCTGGAATCGCGTGTGGATACGAGTCACGAGATATTCGACGCGTGGCAATCGTAACCTCGGTTTGGGAACACGTCGACGGCGTTTCGCGAACGATGAAACGCGTCGCGGAATATTTGAGAGAGCGAGACGATTCAGAAGTTATGGTTGTATCTCCTGACTTGGCGAAAGATGATTACCAGATTAATCAACGCGAAGAGGACGAAGACGAAGAAGACGAAGAAGGTGAGCATACAGATCCTTACAGTACTCTCGATCCAGCCGACCGAGAGAGAATCTTAGTCACTCCAGTTCCCCATGTAGCCGTTCCAGGCAGAGCCGAATACAAGATGTCCGCGCCGTTACAAACTGCGCAAAAAACCATTTTAGATGCGTTCGACCCGAAAGTTATTCACGTGGCCGCACCAGATGTTCTCGGACACTCCGCGGTGGAATGGGCGAGAAAGCGCGGCGCGTGTTCGGTGTGCTCCTATCACACGGCTTTTGACACGTACTTGCAATATTACCACGCAAAACTGCTGGTTCGACCGATTCGACAGATGTTGTCGCAGTTTTATCGATCGTGCGATGTTGTTGCAACACCTTCGTTCGCGGCTGCGGAACACTTAGAGAAAATGGGAGTGCCGTTTTCAAAGTTGGGTTTTTTCCCTCGCGGTGTGAACGAGAAGATGTACAATCCGAGCATGCGAGATCGACAGTATCGCATCGACAAGTTCGAAATCGACCCTTCTCGAGAACATGAAACGATCGTTATTTTGTGGGTGGCCAGAACCGTTCGCGAAAAAGGTTTAATGGCGTTTTGTCGCACCATCCGCGAACTCGATACGCGCGTTAACGACGCGTTACCGCCGTTCAAAGTTGTGGTCGCTGGCGACGGACCGGATTTACCCATGGTTCGAAAAGAACTCGCGAATATCAAAAACGTCGTCATCTTGGGCCATTCTGGCGGTTTGTCGTTATCGAAAACTTACGCTGGAGGTGACATATTTTTCTTTCCTTCGAGAACAGAAGTCATTCCAAACAACATCATCGAAGCAATGGCGAGCGGGTTACCGGTCGTGACCGATAACGTCGGCGTTAATCGCGCCATCGTTGACGACGAGAAAACTGGTATTTTGATTTCGACTACCTCGGCGGACCCGGTGTCTTCGGATATAAAAAATTACGCGGACGCCATCGAGTCGCTCATGACAGACGCCGTAAAAAGAAGACAAATGGGAACAAACGCTCGCGAATCCACGTTTGGTTTAACTTGGGACCGGACGTTCCGAAGTTTGCGTCACATCTACGATCGGTGCCGTCCTGGTTTACCTTACAGCCGCGAAGATGACGGAGACGAAGACAAAGAGGAGGAGGAGGAGGAAGAGGAGGAGGAGCAAAACGGCGACGAAGGAAAAGACGGGAAAAAGAAGAAGAAGAAACCGTACCAACGCGACGTCATCGTCGACCCGAGCGCGCCCAAATCCTCCTTAATCTACCGACTTTCCAAAGGCATGCACGGCGGTTTCGCGCGTTCTCGAGAAGCCGCCGCGAACGACGACAAAGAAGACGAAATCGAACGTTTGCAAGCGTTGCAAGCCGCCGGGTTCGCCGGAAACGTCGTTTTAGACGGCGACGAAAACAACGATCACTAGAATAGTAGTTGTAGTAATAGTAATAGTAGTAAAAGAAAAAGAAGCAGAAAGAGAAAGGAAGTTTGCGAGACCGAGTGAATGTTGCGCGCTTGCGTTTTCTCGTTCGAATACTTTTGATTTTTCAACGTGCAGCCACGTCGTCACTTTTCGTCGTCGCCAACCATTTCCTTGTAACTTTTTCTTTAAACCATGACGACGAGTACGGCTCGTCTTCATCAGCTCTCCTTCAGGCAGTCGCACGATTACCGAGGGGGTTGTTCAAAAGTGATGATGAATAAAAGACCTCCTCTCGCGTCCTCGTCCGGTCGTCGTAAACTTCGTTATTCATCATCAAACGGTTGCTCTTGTTCGGCGGCTTCGTCGAATTTGGAATTCGATTACGTTTCCACTTCGAACGAGAACACCATAAACACCACGAACGATTTCACGCCGTCTCGAGGCAACGCCATCGTCGTTGGCGCGGGGCCCGCGGGTGCTTTAACCGCGATGAGTCTCGCCCGAGCTGGCTTTCAAGTGGACGTGTTCGAACGAAGAGGACCGAGTTCTCGTTTGCCTTCACAAGGGTTGGTGAATACCGGCGTGGCGTCCTCGAGGACGTATAACATCGTTCTGAACCAAAGAGGCGTGGCGGCGCTGAGAACGCACGGCGTGGACGTGGATTCGTTTGGCGTGAAGTTAGCCGGGAGCGTGAGACACGAGCAGAAAGGATTTAAACGACCGCTGAGGAATCCGTTCTTTTTGTTCAACTTGAAGAAACGGACGAAGATTGGGAACGTGACGAGTCGGTCGACGAACGCGTTCAGTGGGTCGATTTCGATTAACCGAAGCGTGTTAGCCGCGGAGATTCAAAAAGCCGCCATTGAACGATATCCGACGCAGATTACGTTTCATTACAACAAACAAATTTTAGACGTACCGGGAGGGACTTCGATTGATTTGAAGAGCAAGAAAGTTGTTTTTGAACGTTTCGAAGGCGAAGACACGTGTCCGTTTTTGAGCGAAGACGAGGATCCGAACGAGACGCGACGGTACGATTTATTAGTCGGCGCGGATGGCGTGAACTCGGAAGTTCGCAGAGCGATGGAGATTTTCCACGACCAAACGTTTACGGTGAAGAAACACGTGGACGGCATGCAATATAAATCAGTCACGTTGCCGGTCATCGGCGGATGGATTGGCGAAGAAGCGGCGGAGAAGTGGAAGAAATCGTTCCACACTTGGCCAAGAGGTTTGAACTCGTTGTTAGCGCCGCCGAATCCGGATGGTACGTTGAGTGGTGTTGTCATTTTGCCATCGCTAGCAATTAGTAAGAACGCGAAATGGAGTTGGGATAACATCACGGCGCCGCAAGAAGTGCAGAAAATGTTTACCGAACTCTTCCCGAACGCGTTTGGTGGCATGTTGCCGCCGCAGATTTCCACGTCCTTGGCGAATCAGAAACCGGCAAACGGCGGAACGACTCTTTTTTGTAGCCACTTAGCGATGCCTGAATCAAACGTTGTTTTAGTTGGAGACGCAGGCCACGCGGTTTGGCCGTCTTTAGGACAAGGCGCGAACGTGGCTTTAGAGTCCGCGGCGTGTTTAGGCATCGCTTTGGAAGAGATCGAAGACACGAAAGAAGCCATCGAGACGTTTGATAAGTTGCGAAAACCGCAAACGGACGCGTGTGGAAGACTCTCCATGGCTGGGTTTGGCGGGACGACAAATAGAACTGCGGCGTCGTTTTGGTTTGTGTTACGCGTATCGACGTTGATGATTTTAAGTAAACTCATTCCGGCGTCGAAAGTGCCGATCATCGGGTTCGCGCCGCCGGCGATTTTTAATTTAGGTAGTCCTGATTACACGTACGACGAGATCGAACGGACCATGCGCATCGAAGGTTTGCGCTTATCATTCATGGTGGTTTCGTTTTTTGTTTTGTTAGGTTTAAGCTTTTATTACGGAGGGATGCAACCGTTAGTGAAGAAAAGCTTAGCGTGGTTCTTGAGTGGACGTTTCTTTGGCGGAGGCGCGTAACCGGGAAAAGAAAGATGAGCGAGATCTTCTCGTCGTGTATTATGTTACTTTATATTTATATATATATATTAAAACGCTGCAATCCAAATCGATCTACAATATAATCAAGGGAAAAAAAATACATGACACACACACACACACACAACGCACACGCTCCCCGCAATAATTCACGCGAGGGAAAAATTAATTGATTCTCATCAAAACGTACGTAATCATCGAGTCCAAGGACCTCTTCGACGGCGAATCCGGCAACTTGGACAACGCCGCTCGCGCTTTATCTCCCTCTTGCTTTGCCATCGTCATCGCTTTCTCTATCCCTTTCTCCTCGACAATCTTCAGCGCCGACTCCAAATCTTTCGGGTCTTTAAACCTCGTCTCGATTAGACCTTTCAAGCGATCGTCCGCTTGCAACGCGAACAACGTCGGCGCGGTTAAGTTTCCAGTCGCCAAATCTTGCCCAGGCGGCTTCCCTAACTGTTCCTCGGTTTGTGTAAAATCCAAAATATCGTCCACGATTTGAAACGCCAACCCGAGATGTTTCCCGTAGGCGTACATGTCGTCCTTCACGTCCAACGGCACGTCTGAAAACACCGCCGCGGACTTACAACTCGCCGCAATCAACGACCCAGTCTTTTGGTGCGACTTGATGTTGTAATCTTCAAAGGTAATGTTGGTGTTAAATAACGCCGTCGCTTGCGAAATCTCCCCGTCGGCGAAATCCGCGATAACTTGCGAGATGAGTTTAATAACCTCCAAATTTTCCAACTGCGCCAACCCCCAGGAACTCTGCGCGAACAAGAAATCCCCAGCCAATACCGCCACTCTCGTCCCATACAAACAATTAATAGTCGTACTCCCTCTTCTCACGTCGCACTCGTCCAACACATCGTCGTGCACTAAACTCGCCGTGTGCAACATCTCCGTGATTTCCGCGATGCGTCGATGTTTCGCGTTGATATCCGGCAACTTCATCAACGCCGCCGTCGCTCTCGCAACTAACAGAACGAGCACCGGTCGCAACCGTTTCCCGCCCGCGCCGAAAATCTGATCTGCTGCGGCAATCAACAGTGGGTTTTTCCTCCCAATCACGTTTTTCAAATTCGCCGTCATCTCGTCCAAATCCTGCGCCACGGGGACCATCAGCTCTTGAATCGTGCACGCTTGTTCCTCGTCGTCCGCGGATTTAAAGATGTGTTGTTCCGGGTCGAGCTCGTCGAACGACGCGGACACGTCCGACGACGGTTCTTTCACCGCCTCCGAGCACAAATGCTCTCTCGAGTGGAACTTTTTACGTCTCCGAGTCGACGGAGATAATTTCGTCGTCGTCATCGTCCTCGCGCTGCTGACGTACGTCGACGATGATTTCAACGATGATCTTCTCGCGGAACTCGATGAAGACGCCGTGCTCGTGGACAGTTCGCCCACCCAACGCACGGAATGCATCAAAGTCGTTGTCATTTCAAAGAGAGAGGAGTGTGAGTAGTATCGAGACTTTGTCTTGTACACGCGTTGAGAGTCGTCTCTCACGCGTGGAAAGATTATAAGGGAAATTCTCAAGGGAGAAAGGATTGTCGTTTTTTAAGCCAGCTTGGATAAGTTTTTTCTCAAAAAATTGAGGCGGAAAACGACCCCATTTCGAAACACTGGTCAAAGAATGCATGCGCTCTTGGAAAAGTACCTTTTTTTCACACAAATTCTTCTCACTTTGCATCATCGCTCAATCTCTAAAACGACGTTTAAACACTTCTTTTTTGTGTGTGTTGTTTCGGGAAAGAGGGGCTTTGATTAAATAGTGATGCGCGTGCGTTAAGGTGTAAAAAGTTCATTCTGTAGTTTTTATATGGTATAATATTTAGTATATAGTAGCAACACGTAGTAACTCTCTTTCTCTTTTATTACTTTCGGGTTCGATATAAAACTTTATCGATTATTCCCCAGTCTTGCGCTTGCTCCGCCGTGAAGTGCTTATCTCGATTGATCGTTTTCCTTACCAGTTCGATGTCTTGGTTGCAATTTTTGGCGACAACTTTATTAATCTTCTCGCGGATGTTTAACAACTCTCTCCCTTCGTTTTGGACGTCCGACGCGGCGCCTCTCGCCACGCCGGACGGGTGGTGCAACATCACGCACGTGTTCGGCAACGCCGCGCGCATTCCTTTCTCGCCGTTCGTGAGCAATAAACCACCCATCGCTCGCGCGCTTCCAAACGCAACGGTTCCAACCTTACTCTTCGCGTGGTTCATGGTGTCCATAATCGCCATCGTAGGCACGACTTGACCACCTTCAGTGTTGATGTATAAATACATCGGCTTCGTCGAGTCCAGGTTATCTAAAAACAACATCGTCGCCACCAACTGGTTCCCTAACTCATCGTCGATATTCTGTCCGATCCAAATCAAACGCTCTCGATAGAGGCAGTTCCATATGTCCACCCACTGCCACATATTTTCCCCTGGGGTCTTATACGGCACGCGAGGTACGCCGATCGGCATCATCGTCGCGACTCTCTTTTTACCCTTCGTGAAACTCATCGTCTGTTCCAAAACGTTTTCCGCGAAGGTTTTCGCGCGCGAGTAATACGAACCCATCGATCGAGCGTACACTTCGTTGTTCGTTTTGTTCAAGCCAGAGTAGGAGTTGATGCGGTAGTTCGTAGAATTCTTCCTTCTCTCGCGAGAAGAAGAAGAAGAAGAAGAAGAAGACGCATCGCGACAGCCACTCGCCCTCGTCAAAGACGAAGACCCTCCTCCTCTTGGGAAAGAAAACGTGGAACGAGAAGAACTCGAAGTACAACACGCGTTCGAGGACGACGCGCTTCGTCTTTGCTTTTGCGAAATAATCGAAGACCTCGAAGTCGTCGTCACAGTCGTTTTGTAAACGCAAGAACTTGTGTTGTTGTTGAATAAAGAAGCTGATGTTGTCGACATGTTGTCGTTGATGGTGATGATGTCGATGACGACGAGAAAATGCTCTGAGGAGGAGGAAAGAAAAGGTCTCGCGTGTCTTTCTCTCAATTTAGGGTTTTGTATACACCCTAAATAATAGTTTTTTTTTGCGTCCTTCCTTTTGCGGAGGGGAACAAGCACTTTTTGTCCCTCACATTTGAGAGCGAAAAGCGCACTTGCACAAAACGCAATTTGCGCGCGCGCGTCGGT
>Ga0115556_1002383_pt1 | contig 12489 bp, 2 predicted proteins | sample COGITO_mtgs_1104_5_FD_87282 | JGI IMG/M metagenome (GOLD analysis project Ga0115556, IMG submission 87282) | Pelagic marine microbial communities from North Sea - COGITO_mtgs_110414 | ecosystem: Environmental > Aquatic > Marine > Epipelagic | place: Germany:Helgoland, sampling site Kabeltonne... | reverse complement strand
TTGTTTCTTGTTATCTGAAAGGAGAGAAGCGAAGCGACCAGCGTGGCTCTGTTCTGAGACGAGAGAAGAAATGAAGAGTTCTGGAAAATAAGTGGAAGCTAAGTGATGAAGGTCGGAGGTCAGACAGTAATTAATTTTATTATTCGAAATAATGAAGTTCAATTAATCGTCACTGTCCGCTGTCCGCTTTTATCAATTTTTAACAAACGACATCATCCATTTGGTGTGTGTGGCACCGTCCAGAAATCATTCTATAATTGAGAACCATGGAAGATAATTGTTTTTTTTTGTCCGTTTGTTGTCTCTCTCCTCATCCCTTGTTCTTCGGGGGCCCCCTCGCCACTTCTTGTGGCTTTCCGAGTATTATTTCACAAACAGAAAACATACATTTTGACCCAGTGTCCCTCCCCCTCCCCCTCCACCACCACCACCACCACCACCACCACCATCACCATCACCATCACCATCACAACCGGCACCAGACGCACCAGCCTTTTTACATTGCATCGTCCTTGACATTTCCTCCGGCTTCTCTATTGGTATTCGAGGGGGCTTTGATGGGTCCCGTTCCTGTGAGTCTCTTGCTACTGACAAGATCCTTACTGGACTGGCCGAACTGCTTCTTCTTCTTGTTGGCGGCTAGTACCTGTAGAGCGGCTCCCTTCATGTTACCTCCTCCATTCTTCTTGAGTTGCCGAATCTCTTCTTGGTACTTTTTGATCATCTTATCCTTCTCGGCGACTGTGCCCCACATTTTGTTGAGTTCCGTCTCCAAGTAATTGATCTTGTCACCATCGGCCTTGCTGACTCCATCTGCCATTGCAAGCGGGTTCGTATCGAAGACCAAGCTGCTGTCCCTGATCGTTTTATCCTCTTCTTCGTCGTTGCCACTCTTGCCGAGACACTTGAGCCAGCAGAAGGGCTTGTCAGGATAGAATGCCACCCAAAGCTCGGTGCTAAGCACGAAAGCGAAATAGCTCAGACTGAAGAATACCAGCATTATGATGACAAAGGTCAGCGCGTTCAGGTAGGCACCGCTGAGCTGTCCACTCTCGAACATGATTCCGCTGAGATTGACCAATATGGCGCTGAACAGGAGCGTGCTTTCGACGGTGTTGTAATTGTGTAAGAAGCTCATCTTTGGCGCCTTGATGCTGAACTCGATCAGGCTCATCCTCCCGAGCTTGGCAGCCTTGCTCCTTTGGTTCTGCTGCTGGACGAGCTTCAGGTTCATCATCTTGGCGCTGACCACCTCGTCGATCATGGCGCTGTTCTCGGAGATGATGCCTTCGTACTCGGCAGTACTCATGTAGGGGCTGTACTTGACCTGAATGGCGTAGCTGACGATGATAACCAGCAAGGTCATGCTGAGCATGAAGAGCGTGTTGTTCCTGAACAACAACGCGGTGATGGCAATCATGAACTTCCTGAACAATACCAGCTCGATCCAGAAGAAATACTGAGGCTTGTAGTAGTGGTACAGACGGTGCCACATCTTTCGGAACTTGTAGGTACCCGCGGCTTTCAACTCCTCGTCGGTTCTCCTCCCCGCCTTCAAGACCTGGTCCAAGAAGCAAGTCTTCTGGTAGTGCCACAGCAAAAGTCCACAGAAGACAGGAAATCCCAGAGTGTACAAGAAGAACGCGAGGTATGCCCACGGCTCCAAAGCCTGCTGCATGGTACCCTCCTCGTAGCAAAGACCATCCTCCGTGCCCACCTCCGTCATGTAGTAGAATCCATCGCTGGGGTTGGTCGACTGGCAGTTGAACACACTCAGTGTCTTGGTTGTCACGTACAGATACGTGTAGTAGAAGATGGTGATGACGCTACCGAACAGCTTCGGTGCGTGGCTGTGAAGCCTCGCCTTCCTCCCCTTGAAGACCTTCCATAGATATTTCATCATGTAAAGCATCAGCGCAAACCCAAACAGTACCACCGGCGTCAACTCCACCACAGTCCACTTCTGGTCATAGGTGAAGTCGGCGGCCTGCCAGCACTCGGGTGCGGCCAAGTCGATGTTAAGGTTGAATGCGCTCAGATAATTGTACACCGCCTTCAGCTGAGGGGGCCAGTCCACGTTAGCGCTGCTGAAAATTGCCAGCACCTGGAAGTAATCAACTCCGATCGTGATGATGCCTAGATTGACCTGCTTCTTGTCCAGTTTATGCCCGATATACCCGGCGCAAGCAGCCACGATGGCAATGGTTACCGGGATCAGCCAAGGCTGGCTGGGGCACTCCTCGCAATTCCCGTTCAACTTGAAGTAACCACTCGCGCATTGACTGCACCGAACACTTTCGTCGCTGTACATGACCTCGCAGGTATTGTTCCCAAGGCAAGCGAAGGTAGGCATGCAGGGCCACATACTGGGGCACTCGGTCCTCTGCCAGCTCGCGTTCACGTTCGTCGTCATCTCGGGGTGGCAATACCTACTGTCATTCGGGTCATCTGTGTCCTGCATGATTCTCCACCAGCCATCATAACTGTGGGGAAGTTCCAAACCGTCCTCATCGCAAACGTACCCAGTCTCCAGAGGCTCGCCGCACTCGGCGCAATACTCCCCAAGCCGCCCGTACGTGCCGATCTTGCACTCCACGGCAAACCTCTCAAACACTCCGCTGGAGCTAAAGGCCACGTCCACTTGCACATCCTTCTGGCCCACAAAGCTCCTCCCCGTTACGGGGCACTTGATGTAAGGCTCAAAGTCAAACATGGCGTCGTCGTTCGTCCAAAAGCCGTTTTCGCATTTGTTCTCGCCGACAGTCAGATTCACAGGCGTCCTCCACGGCCCAAAGTTGTCACCGTAGATGCGCAGCTCTTCCCCACCACTGGCGTCGCCACTCTTGCTTCCGACGACGAACTTTAGCACCGGCGCGGCGTAACTAAAGGTGGCGTTCGTATTACTGACACCCTCGAGCTCCATTTTCACCTCTAAATTGCTTCCCAATCCCTCGGGGGCAGTGCAAACTACCTCCGTGTGGTGCTGGCTCACAATCTCACAATTGGTCTCGCGGGTAACAACTCCATTGCTGTTGACAATCTTTCCCATCCTAGTTCCGTCAATCGGGTGTCCGGGCTCAAACTTCTTGTCGCTAATGGTAATCGCGGCCCCGTTGACACCGAAACTCGTCCCCACAAGGGTGATGGGGTAGCCCCCCTGGGTGTCAGCAAAAGCTACTGGATTCAAACCGTACACGATGGGCGGCTTGTAGCTGAAGCACGCAATGGCGGTCCTTCCTCCGCATGTCTCTGGCGTCTCGTCGCTCACCGCTGCCTGCCCTCCGACAGTAAGCATGAGGGCTTTGTTCCTACCCTGTCCCTCGGGCACGTAAAACACAATCTTGGTGTGCGTCCACAAAAATATGTCTTCAGGCTGCACAACCACATCCGTTTCGCCCACATTCTCGCCATCCAAGACGATGCTCCAACTCTTATCGACGACTCCAAAGTTGGTTCCCGTGATTGTTATCTTCTCCCCGGTCACCTTTCCTCCCTGGGTATCCGTCTCCAGCACCAGGGGGAAGGTGCTCGTGATCCTCGGTGGCTGGTAGGTAAACGTCGCCCCTGGGACATTTACCTGATCCGTGACATTGACGGTGATGGGCAAGTTGGCCCCCTGGCCGGCAGGAACATTAAAAACGATCTTCGCGTGATCAAACGAGGTGACATCCACCACATCGTCACCGAATCTTAGGACGGGTCCACTCTTGCCATAAATATCACCAAAAACACTCTGGTCGCCAAAGTTGGCCCCAGTCAACGTCACCGCCTGGCAACCATTGACTCCGTCAACGTTGCAGCTGCCCAAAGTGTCCGTCACTCCTGTGTTCAAATTCAACGCCTCCACACTGCTGGGGGTGAATTCGGGCCTGTTGTAACTGAACTTGAGGGTATTCGCGTTCAAGGGTGTAGTCTGCGAGCCTACCGCTATGACAACGTCCATGTCTTTCCCCACACCTTCCGGGAAGGTGCCAACAATCTGCGTGTGCGAGCTGCTACTAATATCAAGGTCGTACCTTCCGTATCGAACCGTCTGGTTCAGTCCAAAGTTTTTCCCTTCAATGGTCACGGAGCTTCCCCCGGCGGTTCCGTCAGCTTGGGCGCTCATCGAGTCCAAAACGGGAGCATCGTAATCAAAGCAAGGCGCGCTGGTACTCAACTCGCTGCTGCAGCCCAGAGAGCTCACCACGCCGTTCTTCCTGACTATCACGTCGTTGTTGACATCCTGCCCCTGAGGCACCTGGCAAAAGATTTGCTGGATGAACTCGTCGGCGTTGAAGCTGACGGAAATCTTGCTTGTAAAGAGAGACCACGTACAGCTAGGCTCGACGTTGGCGTCCCCTCCGCCACCTCCCCAACTGCTGCACGTGGCAGTGTCAGATACCTGCCCGTACTTGCTCTTATCCACGACACAGTCGGCCTTGAGTGGCCCGGCTCCGATGGTCACTTCCAAAGCATTCGGGTCTTCCCCACAGTACTGGCAAAGTATCTCCAGAACACCCCCCCCGCTTGTAGGACTTTCGGTGTTCGAATTGTAGCCATTGTTCAGCGAGCTGTAAATCACAACGGGGTCGCCGGTCTCAAATGGAACTCGGTTGCTTTCGCGGTCTCCCACGACGACCCATAGTGACCCCTGGTAGACCTGTGCCTGACAGTGAATCTCGCTGTGACTGAGCGTCGGAATACCCGCGGCATTATCGAATACATTGGTGCACTGCAGGGGGGGGAGAGATGGGGGCTCGTCGCCACTCCCCGTAGGCTGCAAGTAAACCTCGGGGGTGCGGCTAAAGCTCTCCCCAAGAATAATGATGGTAACGTAGTCGGCACTAGGATCCTGCTGAGAGTGGACAGATTCGATATGCGGTGCAAGGTAGCTGAACAGCCTCGTGTTACTCTGCTGTCCGCCCACTGTCAATACCACGGGGATGTTTACGCCCTCACTTTCCGGCAGCATGAAGGTGAGAATGTCCTGTCCCTGTGGGAAGGCCTGAATATTAGTCGTTCCGAACTGGACGGTGGGCGAAGCTCCCGCTATGCACCCAAGATTGCTTCCGGTCAATGTCACCTGGACATTCCCGGCCGTGCTGTACAATATGGGGTTGGGGTCATTGATTACTGGCGGGGAGTAGGATGTTACGAGCGTGTTCGGGTCAACCCCGTCGGATGCATCCGACAGCTGTGCGGCCACGGCAATGCTCCAATGCAGGTTGGCTCCCACTCCCTCGGCGGTCTGACAAACGATCTGGGTGTGGCTGTTCACCACGCAGTTGGTAGCTTCGTAATATGCCGAATTTTCATCCGTCACAGTAGCTCCATATCTGGCGTAATCCAAGAAATCGCTTCCGTAGATACTTGTGGCGTAGGTCGTGTTGGGTCCAAAGTAGTCTCCAGTGATGGTGATGTCTTGACCCCCGTAGTTGCTAGCCATGACACCGGCCCCAGTGATGCTAGTGATTCTCGGGGACAAGTAGTTGGTCTTCGGAGACTCGCTCAACTGACTGTCGACAATCACGCTCCAGTGCAGATCACCTCCGGCCCCCGTCTTCGTGTCGCAAGTAAGCTTGGTGTGGTCATTGGCAATCTCGCAGGTGTCTGTAACCTCAAAGACGGTCGTCGAGGCACCATCTTCGTCGAATCCATTGTACCGCACCATGGTGATTTTCGACTCGAGTGTTCCAAAGTTCCTCCCGTGGATGGTGACCACCTGGTTACCTCTAGTGTCAGCATTGTTGCTCCCGGGGCCCTCGTAGTAGGCCACGATGGGTGGCGCGTAGCTGGTCATGGCAGCATAGGACGCGCTAACCCTTCCATTCACGGAGATCTTCCAGATGTGATCCTTCCCCGTTCCAGGACCAGTGTCGCAGCGCACGTAGGTGTGCGCAGTAATGATCTCGCAGTTAGCCGCGGTGTACTCGCTCCCGGTGGGGCCATACGTGACACTCAAATAGCTGTAGTCGTTGTCCACTTGGGAGGGACCAAACATAGACCCGGTCAGATAAATGCGCTGCCCTCCCTCACTACTGGCGCGATAACTTCCGGGCCCGGCCACATTGGTGATGGCGGGAATGTGGTAGTTGATCATGGGCGGCGTTCCTGATTCAACGCTCGTCTGACCCCCTACGGTGACTCTGAAGAACAGATCGATCCCAACACCCGGCACTGTGTCGCACGCGATCGTGGTATGGTCGGTCGTCACTGCGCAATTCGTCGCCGTGTAAGGCTGCCCGCCGGGCTGAAATTGCTGGTTGTTTCCGTAAGTCACCGTCGCTACAGTTCCAATCACACCGAAGTTCGTCCCCGTCACAATGACTCGGTCCCCCCCAGCGGTGTTCGCATCCAGTAAATCCATGACTTCGTCAGTAGCCGCGTTTCTCAACTGTAGAGAAGCAACATTTGGCAAAGTGTAGCTCGAAGGGGTGCCAAATCCTTCGCTCAGCAATCCCCCGACTTGGATCCTCCAAATGTGATTGGCTCCCAAACCTGGGCGCGTCGTGCATTTCACCTTGGTGTGGGCCACCAAGAACTCGCATGGCGCAGAATACGGACCCTGGCCGTTTGAGTTCTGGTAAACCGCATTGACAGTAGTCCCGACCGGTCCGAAGTTTTTACCGGTTATGGTCACGCCGTCCGTAGCCCCGGCAGTTGGAATCGTTCCATCTCCGCTCACCTCAACAGCAGTGATCTCAGGATCGCTGTAAGCAAAATAGGGTTGGTTCGTGGCCTGTCCATAGGTCGTGGCGCAGGTGGTCGTTCCGACGGTTCCGACGGTCCCTCCGTATGGAGAGGCAACGGAAATAATCGCCTTAAAATTGCCTCCCACCCCAGCAGGGGTCGTGCACTTAATCACAGGGGTAGCAAGGTTGAGGTCCGTGGCGATGTCTCTCACAATACCGCAATTGCTCAACGTCAGACTATTGGCGACCAAGTCATTCGAGCTGTCCTTCATGACCACTCCCACGTTAATGTCGGCATCGGCTGGCTGACCGCCGACCCTCTCCGGCTGCCAATTCCCGCTTCCATCCTTGGTCATGACGGGTCCTAGATCGGCTCCGTAAATATACAGCGTCTCTCCCCCGGTGGTGTTGAAATGACTGGTCGAAGCAGACTTATCGTAGATGTTGCTGATGGTGCAGTCGTTCACGTCGGCAATGTTCACCCTTACGGTAGCCGTGTGCGAAAGCCCAAGGCCATTGGTGTCCTTGACGGTGACAGCCACATCAACGAAACCGACTGATTCAAAGTCCTGGGCCTGGTTAAGGGACAGTACACCCGTGTTCTCGTCGATGCAGAACTGGTCCGTTCCAGTACAGGTGTTCCCCGTCACAGCGTCCCACACTCCCAAACTGTATTTCAGGCCGCAGTTTCCGTTGCAAGGGCTGTAATTCGGGAAGTCGGGGTCTGTTGCGACCACGGTACCGACAATTCCGGTCTGTCCCTCGCTAGTAGTGAAAGTGGTCGCAGCCACGACTGGAGGCTCGGGCAAATCATTGATGTTCAGAGTCATGGCGGCAGTCTCAGTAGAACCGCCACTGGGTCTCGGAGAAACCCACCGAACAACGTAAGCAAACGAATCCTTAGCCTCGTGGTCGAGGGTGAATCCGGCTTTCACCGACAAAACGCCCGTCGTGCTATCGATTGCTATGGGATCGGGGGTTGGGAAGGGGGCAACTAAACTGAAAGTACCGCCCTGATCAGCTGCATCCGGATCGATCACCAGCGGGCCAACAGTCAAACTGCTTCCTCCGGCGGCACTCAATTCGGCACCAGCGGCCAAGTTCTCGTCGGCGGCCATGGTAAAGTCGTCAAATGTAGTCGGTTCGTTTACATCCACAACGTTCACCGTTACGGGGCAATCCACAATGTGCTGCAGTCCGGTTTGGCTGGTTATTCGGATGTTCAAGTTGAACACAGGGGTCGTCTCGAAATCCAACGTGTTACTTGTGGTGACCAAAGTACTGTCCGTATTCGTTCCGGCGATTGCAAACTTCCCTTCGGTGTCACCGGCGGTTATGCTCAGCAAAAACGGGTCAGGGACCGGCGTGTCCGTGTCGTGGATCTTGTTTGTCCCGTCGATGAGCGAATTATCGCTTCCATCCTTTACTAATACACCCGCAACAGAGTTTTCAGGGACTAACAAAGTCCCAATGTTCCCGCAGAGAGGAAGATCGTCAGTTTCAGTGACTGAAATGGTGAAAGTACCGGTGTCCGTTCCCGCGGGGTCAGCGCCGTCACTAACAACGGCAGTAACGGTGATCGACGCCAGCTCCAAATCGTTGACTGCACCGGCCGTTTTCAGTGCCCCGCCCCCTTCGAGAGTGAACTTCCCGTTTGCGGTGGCTAGGCAGTCGACTCCTCCCTTACTACAGCCGGTAATAGCCAGGCTCCCGTACGTCAGCGTGCCCCAAGGGTTCGAACTACTGTCTTGATCGCTTCCAGTGAGCTGGCAGACCATGGTCCCGCTGCTGGCACCACTAGAAACAAAGCAATTGCCGTCTGCAAGGGTGGGGAGGTCATTTTTGTTGTTCACCTCGACTTCGACTGTCCTCTCAACGAAAAGCGAACCGGGGGAATTGTCCTGCGCCCTCAGCTTCACCGCATAGCTGTTCTTGGCTTCGTAATTCAAGCTGTTCAACGCTTTGATATTGTAGTTGTTCGAAACTCCAATGCGCTCAACAGCGAAGATGGTTTGGGAGGTGGCTCCGTCGACGTCGACAATAGTGAAGGTGACCTCGTCACCCACGTCATCATCGGCAACACTGTATGTTAGGGGCTGCGCGCCCAAACCCACGAGTGCATTTGCGCCCATATTCTCGTCCACTTCGCCATCCGGGGCATTCGTGAATGTTGGCGCCTCCTCGACGTCACCCACGTTGATCGTCAAACTGGCGGTGGAAGTTGCTCCGCTCGGATCGCTCACTTGAATTGTGTACGTGTACTGGCCCACAGTCTCGTGGTCAAGGCTACGGCCCGCGGCGATTGTCACGGCTCCTGTGTCCTCGGCAACGTTGAAGGTCATACCACTGCTGTCGGCGCCTCTCGAAGTAACACTGAAAGTAATGTCGTCACCTTCGTCGTCACTCGCATTCTCAAGGAGATTAGTGCCAACTTGGTCACCAGCGGCCGCTGATTCCAGTACACTGAACGTCTGGGGGACCAATACGGGAGCTTCATTCGCATTCAAGACGTTAATGGTGACTTGGACTGAGTCCGTCAGACCGGTGTTGTCGGTCGCCAATATGGTTAACGTAAAGGAATTCTTAGCTGCGTCTTCAAAATCAAATGCACTCGGGGTCTTGACCTGGAGTTGACCGTAATAGTAGTTGAAGTCGCCACTGGTATCCTGCGCCGTGGAGATTTTGAAGGCATCATTGTTATTTCCAGCAGAGATAGTGTATGCGGCGGTCGAACCTGCATCCTGGTCCGAAGCTATCAACCTCGCACCAACGTTGTCGTCCACAGCAGAGCCCTGGGAGGCACCAACCTCGTAAACTGTGGCAAAGATACCATTCTGGGCAGGGAATGTAGGAGGCTCGTCGGAGTCCGTGATCGTCACAGTGAAAGTCGCAGTGTCCGACAGGCCGCCGGAATCTGATACTTGAACAGTCAAAACATAAGTGTACGACTCACTCGCCAACGACTCATAGTCGACGGTGTTCTGCAAAGTGATGACACCTGAATTCTCGTCAATGGCAAACTTGTTATCGCCGTTGCCTCCAGTGATTGCGTAAAGGGTAGTGTCGCCGGCGTCGGGGTCACTGACACGCGAAGCGATGCTTCCTCCTCCATCCAACGCTATGACTGAAGTAACGGCCGTGTTCTCGGCTACCGAAGCAGCAAAGTCTGAAAAGACAGGAGCCTCGTTCACAGGCAAAATGTTCATAATCACAGTGGTGGTAATGGTCGCATCTCCTGCGCCAGTAATCGTCACAGTGAGGGAGTATTGGTGGTTTGCATCCCCGGACCACTGCGATGAATCGCTGCCGTCGTATTCCAAATCTCCTTCAACAAATATTATACCACTGCAGTCCTGAATGCTAAATTTTCCCTCGCTGTTGCCACCCGTAATGGAATACTCGAGCTCCTCTTCCCCCGCGGCAGTCGCCTGGACCATACAAATATCTCCTCCGGCTCCCGCAGTAGTAGACCCGGCGATCTGGTTCACAGCTGTGGCTTCTGGCACATAACAAGTCAAGGAATTAGCAGAAGGCGGCTCAGCAACGTCCTGGATCACCATTGTGATCACCTGGGACTTTGTCAAGCCAGCAGCATCCGTGACCCGAATCGTAACGGATATCGTACCGGAAGCGAGCGCTTCGTAATCCACAGCTCCGCCACTGCGAATTTTCAGCGTGTTATCTCCAACAATCTCAAAGTGGTTCCCCGGGTTGTTGGATATAGTAAAGGAAATCGTTTCGTCGAGTGCGCGGCCCGCAGCGACGCACTCCGTCGGCGTAACCATGGTGTTATCTCCCGCGCACTCGGGGTCGATTGCCTTCAGTGTCCCGATAGTGGCGCCCTCGGCAGTTCCAGATGGTGGGGCGGTGGCTGCAGTTTCCGGAAAAGTACAGACAGTAGAAGTCCCGCATAGGCCCCCGTAAATTCCTACGGCGGCAGGGGCCTCGTTGACGTTCTGGACATTCACGATGATGTTGAACGACGAGCTGAGAGCCCCCATCGTGCCCCAGCCGTTGTCCTGGACATTGAGAGTGAAGCTGTGCTGCGCGGCAGTCTCATAGTCAAGGGAGTTGACAACCCGGAGCTTGCACGTGGAGGGATCGACTTCGAAGTAAGCCCCGGCGCCTACCAGACTGCACGTGTGACTCTGACCGTTGTCGGGGTCAGAGACCGCGAAGGTGTGGATGACATTTGCATCTGACCCCGAATCCGTTGGCTGGGTCTCCGGCACAGTGAAGGTTGTCTGGTCCACGCCCGATGGCGCCTCGTTCATATTGTTGACGGTAAGAGAAAATGTTTTGCTATAAGAAGCGGACGGGATACCGTTGTCAGTAACTCTCACGGTGATCGGCGTGGTCGCAGAAGCAGCCGTAGATCCGCTGAACACAGTCTCAAAATCAATGGTCTGGTCAAACTGAAGGGTAGTTCCCGAAATGGAGAAATACGGTGAGGGGGACGGATTGGTTATCGCATAAGTGTAGCTCTGCCCACTGTTGTCATCGACAACGCCAAGGAGACCAACCGTGCCAGTCCCGGACCCCTGGCCCTCGCTCAAAGTAGAAGCGGACAAGGTAATGTCCGAGGGTACATTATTCTCCTCGGCAATCTTGACTTCCAAGATGGTGGCAACGTCCGCGCCACCAGAGTGGCTGATACGAGCCTCAATGCTGAACTCGACGCCCTCGTAGAGGTCATCGACGGGGATCGTCACCGGTCCATAAGTTCTGTCCGCCTGGTTGGAAAGAGTGGCAATATTGGTCTCCCTGATTTCACCACTAGTTCCTGGCAGCACTATGATCCGGAAAAAACGAATCTGTGTGATTAGATTAGCATCGGCAACGGACGTTCCGCTGCATGGCACCAACGAAATAGAATTCGTAGCGTCGTTCATGGCCTGAATAGAAGTCAAGAAGCCGTCGGAAGTATCGTCGTTGTTAAGATCCCAGCACATTTCGAGGCCGGAGTCAACGATCTCTGTTCCAATGTTCGCCTCGTACGTAGAAGAGTCAGAAAGAGTGTAGACAGCCTTGGTCTGACCGCGGCCATTTAAAAACGCATTGGCGTTGAAATAGTGAGAATACTGAAGAGTTCCCGCAACCACTGCAGGAGTGGAGCCGGAGTTGAAGGTCTTGAGGGTATGCCACTCGGGAGCTGTAGTTGACCCGGAACAATCGGCAGACGACGCGGAAGGGTCACAGATAGCGTAAAGGTAGTAAACAATGGAGGTGATGGTCTTGTCGGTCCCACCAACGACAGTAAGTGCAGCCTGGTCGATCAAAGACTTAAAAAGAGCGTTCCCTCCAGAGACAATGTCTGTGGGGTTGGTGATTGTCACGAAAGAAAGGTCGTTCATGGCAACGGGGAGGTCGTCGGGGCCAAGCACATAAGCATAGTTGAACTGTACAGTGGAGCCTGCCCCGATGTTGTCGTACTTGAACATCAAGTTAATCGCTTCGTCCTGGGTGTTTTTGGCTGTGCTACTATACGACCTCCACAAATTATTATTCCAGGATGACTCCGGGTCATCGTTGTTGAAACCCCAGTGATTTACGCGGCAGTGGCTGTTGATCGTCCCCAGGCCACAGTAGAGGTCACTGTGAAGAACCCCCTCAGCAGCCACAAAGCACTCATTCGACATTCCATCCGCTGTGTTCACATAACTTTCGTCTCCAGTGACTGCAAACCGCTGGTACTGGACCCAATTTTTTGTGGCATAATTAGTAGTCCAGGGCTACGTTCGTATATACGTGTGTGTTTGTGTTTGCGTTTGTGTTTGTTGTGCGATTGTCAGAGGGACGGCGGAGGGGAGGGGAG
>Ga0115556_1002380_pt1 | contig 12492 bp, 6 predicted proteins | sample COGITO_mtgs_1104_5_FD_87282 | JGI IMG/M metagenome (GOLD analysis project Ga0115556, IMG submission 87282) | Pelagic marine microbial communities from North Sea - COGITO_mtgs_110414 | ecosystem: Environmental > Aquatic > Marine > Epipelagic | place: Germany:Helgoland, sampling site Kabeltonne... | reverse complement strand
TTACTGTTTACGCCGTGCATCGATAACAGAAGAGATGAATGCAAAGGAGGATTTGGTCGAAAAGAACGCGAGGAAATTGAGTCGCGAGGAGCGTTTTAACGACGAGACGGACGCGTCTGCGTCGAGAAGAAGAAGAAGAACAACAACACGCTTTTCTGTTGCGAGTCGTGCGAAGAATCGGATCGGACTCGTAGACGGTTTTGGTCGACAAAATTCGTCCTCAGTCTCTTCTTTAACTTCGACCTCTTCTCGGAGAAGAAAGAGAAGCAAAACACCCCGAGAGAAGAAGAGGAGCGAGATGTTTTTCTTCTGCCTGATCGTGTTGATGACGTTCTTCGGGAAAGAAGTTCAAGGAAAATATCCAGTGGCGAGATTCAAGAACGAAACGGTTGCCATTCTCTCCCCTCTGAAAGACGGGAACACCGAATTATACGTAAACTCGCACGACGTGGAGTTCACCGGCGACGTGTACATAAAAAGTTTAAACGGGAAAGTTTCGGAGAAGATGAAGACGTTGAAAGAAGGAAACGAACGCGCGTACGAAGGCGTGAAAGTGGTCGCGGAGAGAAACGGGATCGAGAAAGTGTGCGACGTGTACGGGACGCGGTATCAAGCGTACGATTTGGAGACGGAGAAATACGGGGAGTGCACGTGCAAAGCGGCGAGTCACGAGTACGGAAACGACGTGTATTTGGAATATATGGGAGAACTCTGCGATTACGAGGCGTATAAGTTGAAAGACCAGACGTGGCGAATGACGACGGTCAATCCGGGCTACAAAGATAACGTGAATTCACAGTTTGGATCAGGTTTGGCCGTCTCAGATCGAGATAATTGGGAATACGCAGCAATTGGCGCGGCGAAAGCGAAACCGGGCGGGTCGACACAGCCGGCGTACGGGCAGGTTTGGGTGTACGCGAAGACCGGGTGCGACGAAAGTCTTTCCGGGACGAACGAGGACGGGTACGTCGGGTGCCAAACGAAAACGGTGAGTGGACGCACGTGCCAAGCCTGGAGCGTGGATTTGCCTCACGTGAAAAGAGGAGACGTCGATTGGGATTCGGAAGAGACGCTCGACGGCGAGGGCAACCACAATTATTGTAGGAATCCGGACGACTGGTCCGGAGGAATTTGGTGTTATACCACCGATCCCGCGCAACGGTGGGAAGAGTGCAACGCGTTATCCACCTCGGAAGCAGAGAAATTGTTCGTCTATCAATATTTGACGACGGTGGATGGAGATTCGGCAGACGCGGAGTTTGGTAGAAGCGTGGCGGCGTATGGCGGTTACCTCCTCGTCGGCGCGCCTGAGAAACTGATAAACAACGTTAAATCCGGAGTTGTGTACGTTTACAGACTGGAGTCAGTCTCTTCTACCTCTGTCACCTTAGTGGCTACGCTTATTCCACCGGATCCAAAAGCAGGCCAAAGATTTGGTACTTCGCTCTCGTTTGACGGAGATACTTTACTCGTCGGCTCGCCGCAAGGGTATTCTGGATCTACGCAAAGCGGCACGGTGTACGTCTACGCATTCGTTGAACTCAACGAGGGATCTGGTTATTGGGTTGAACAAGAAACCACCATAATGAGTCAAAATGCTGTAGCTGGCCAATTATTTGGCACGAGTGTTTCTTTACACGAAGGCATCGCTATAATTGGCAGCGGGAGCGCGTCCGTGAGCGGTAACAACGCCGGCGCCGTCCAATCCTTCGCCATCGAACGCTTCGGTTCCACATCTAGTTCTATTCAGTGGGAATATCGCGGAGAAATCCTCGCGCCGAGTCGATCCACGTTAACCTCCACGAGTTTCGGCGCCGCGTTATCCTTAAACTATTACTCCGCCATCATCTGCGATCCAACCGCGAAGAAAGTCCACATGTTTACCCGAGACGAAAGAGGCGCAACCTGGGTCGAAGAATCCGCCGAAACGAACGGTTTGCAATTGGCAATGGACACCATGAACCACACGTGCGCTTCCGTGACGACCTGGGATCAAGGATACGCCGCCATCGGTTCCCCGTTTTCGTACGAAACTCAAACAGAAGGCATCAAAGACTTGTTCCCGGTGCTCGTGTTCAAAGAGAGCAGTTCGAACGTCCCCGACGACGCCAACGAAGACGCCGCCGTCGAGCTGGATAATACTTATAATAAAAAGAAGAAGAAGTAAAATCTTCAACAACAACACCAAAACGTGATGATTACCGCCACTCGTCGTTTCGTTGGTATTAGTATTATTCTTTTAGACTGATGATTTGAGAGAGAGAGAGAGAGAGAGTTCAGCGTTGAACTACCTTTGTGTATAAAACAATATTTTAAAAAGAACAGGAGTCTGCCACATGAAACAAATTACACCATTTCACACAAAAATCTCAATCCTCACAAAAGTAATCTCTTTTGTCGCTGCTCGCGCAACAAAATAAATGTCCACCACCATCTTCTCCCGATTTCTGACTCAAAAAAACGGTCTCGCCAACGTCGTCATGGCGTTTTGCTGCGTCTCGCTCAGCGGGCAGCTCTTACAACGGAGAGGGGAGATGGATGCGTTGAAAGAAGAATTGGAAAAACTGAAGAAAAGGGAAGAGGAAAAGAACAACAGAGAGATGAAGAAGAAGAAGAAGCGGAGGATGGTGGGGTGGTTTTAGAACGCAGCAAAACTAGTATTACTCTCTAAACGCGCGCGATGATGCGCGATATGTAGGTCTTGTGTTATTATTATTTGTGTACGAGTTCAAAAGTCATCGAATCTGTGTGTGTGTGTGTGTGTGTGTATGAAATTCTCTCATCCTTTTACTCGTATTCATCATATCGTGTACCTGGTAAATAATGTAATTAAATAAACTCTTAATCCTCCTCTCTTTCGTGGTCAAATCTCTGGACCACTTAATTGCGCGTTGTTGTTGTTTATAATTAGTTGTCATCACCGTCGACGTCAAACCCGGTGGCTTTCTTGACGATTCTCGTCGTTTCTTCCTTCAAATCTTCGAGGTCTTCTCGCAACGTGAAATCGCTTTCGTCGTCGGCGTATCTGCCCAAGGCGTAGATCAAAACGCCGGCGCCGGCGAGTTCGAGCAATCTTGGGAGGGATAATGCAAGCACGGAGGCGTGCGCGACTCTGTTGGTGACGTAGGATGCGCCGAGGATAGCCGCGGTCGGGCCGAGTTCTTCAACCGGCGACTCGATGTTTTGGACGGTTTCCGGTAAATCTTCGACGGCTTCTTTGAGCTCGTCGGCGACTTCCTCGACGTCGGTTTCCGCGGCAGCTTTGACGATTTTAGAACCAACTTTCACGGCCGGGGAGACCAAATCGACGACATCTTTCAAGTTCTTCGGTGAATCCTCTGGAACAGAGGAGAGGAGCTCGTCGAAGTCTTCCGCGAGGTCACCGTCTTTGGCTAACAAGTATTTCGTGGCCAACAACGTGAACGCAATCGTACCGACAGTTTCTAAACCGGCTGGGAGGAGGATGTTCGCGACTGGCAAGTGCGCGAAGGCATCGGCGGCGACGGCTAAGCCGACCGCGCCAACCTTTTGCGTCGGGTTTTCGATGGAGTCAATCTTGTCAAAGACGGCATCGGCGGCGGCTTCGGTATCGCCGGCGGCCAAAGATTCCTTGACTTTCGGGACGAAGAGGACGGTGGCGATGGTGGTGGCCAACGCGATGGTAGTGATGTCGCCGATGACCGCTTTAAACGGTGTCACAGTTTTCGCCTTCGCTTCTCGTTGGGCGCGTTTCCTGGCAGCTTCTTGCGCAGATTTCTTTTGCTTTTTCGCTCGTTCGGCTTGCTTCTTCTCTCTCGCTTTCTTTGCGTCTTCCGGAGTAGCAACTTTCGCGCCAGCAGGAGTGGTAGTGGTGGCTTTTTGCGCCGGCGATGTCGTCGTCGCTTTGACGGCGGCGGCCGGTTTGGCGTCGGCTGGCTTTTTCGTGGCAGACTTTTGCTCAAAGTTCACGACGACATCGACAGGTTTCTTCGCGACAACCTCCTTGGCGGCCGGAGTGGCTTTCTTTGTCGTCGTCTCCGCGGCTTCGCGTTTCTCTTTCGGCGTTTGCGTCGTCTTGCTCTCGACCGGTTTCGGCGCCTCAACCACCTTCTTGGCCGCCACTACCGGCGCCGGAGCAGCCTTCTTGGACGCGGCGGCTTGTTTGACCTCAGCTTCCTTGGCGGCTTTTTGAGCCGCCGCCGCCTTCTTCGAGGCTTCAAGCTTCATTCTCGCAGCTTCTTGGCGCGCTTTGGTTTCGGCCTCTCTCGCGGCTTGGGCGGATTTCTTAGCTGCCAAAGCGTCCGCTTGCGCTTTCTTCTGCGCTTCGGCTTGGGCTTTTCTCGTCGCTTCTTCTTTAATTCTCTTGGCCGCGGCCGCTTTCGCCTCCGAAGCCTTCTTCGCTTCCGCTTCGGCTTTCTTCGCCGCTAAAGCTTTCGCTTCCGCGGCTTTCTTCGCTTCCGCTTGGACTTTCTTGGCAGCTGGCGCCGGCGCCGGCTTCGGGGCTTCGACCACAGTCTCGACCGCCTTGACCACCGGAGCGGCAACTTCTTGCTTCACCGCTTGGACGACCACCGGAGCGGCAGCTTTCACCGGCGCGGTAGCTTTTTGAGATCGCGCCGCCTTCTTCGCTACCGCAGCTTTCTTGGCTTGTTCCGCCTTGGCCTTGGCAGCTTCGATTTGTTGCTTCTTGGCCGCGTCCGCCTTCGCCTTGGCGGCTTCTTTCTGCGCCTTGGCTTGTTCCGCCTTGCGAGCCGCGTCCTTCTTGGCCGCTTCTGCCTTTCTTTGCGTTTCCGCTTTCTTCGCCGCTTGCGCTTCGGCTTGGCGTTTCTTGTTCAATTGGTCGATTTCTTGCTGCTTTTGCTTCTTGATTAATGCTTCTTGCTGTTTCTTCGCGCGCGCGAGTTGATCAGCCTTGGCTTTCGCTTCCGCCTGTGCCTTCTTCGCTTCCGCCTCTTTGTTCACCACCGGGGCGGCAACTTGTTGTTGTTCTGGTTTCGCTGCTGATTGTTTTTGCTCGGCTTGCGCCGCAACCACCGGCTTTGGCGCTTCCGCGGCTTTCTTCGCGGCGGCTTGTGCGCGCACTTGCTCGGCTTTCTTGGCCTCTAACGCTCTCGCGTTAGCTTCCTTTTCAGCCTTCGCCTTTGCGGCTTGTTGCGCTTGCGCTCTCGCTTGCTCGGCTTTCTTGGCCTCTAACGCTCTCGCGCTAGCTTCCTTTTCAGCCTTCGCCTTTGCGGCTTGTTGCGCTTGCGCTCTCGCTTGCTCGGCTTTCTTGGCCTCTAACGCTCTCGCGTTAGCTTCCTTTTCAGCCTTGGCTTGTTGCGCTTGTTGCGCTTGCTTCGCTTCCGCGGCTCTCTTTGCCTCAGCCGCTTTTTGGGCCGCCTTGGCTTGCTCCGCCTGTCTCGCAGCCGCTTGTTGCGCTTGTGCTCTCTCTTGTTCAGCTTTCTTGGCCTCTAACGCTCTCGCGTTAGCTTCCTTTTCAGCCTTGGCTTGTTGCGCTTGTTGCGCTTGCTTCGCTTCCGCGGCTCTCTTTGCCTCGGCCGCTTTTTGGGCCGCCTTGGCTTGCTCCGCCTGTCTCGCAGCCGCTTGTTGCGCTTGTGCTCTCTCTTGTTCAGCTTTCTTGGCCTCTAACGCTCTCGCGCCAGCTTCCTTTTCAGCTTGCAATTTCGCCGCTTGTTGCTGCGCAGCCGCCTGGGCTTGTTGCGCTTTCTTGGCCTCGGCGGCTCTCTTCGCTTCCGCCGCCTTGACGTTCGCGTCGGCAATTTTCTTCGCTTCCGCCTTGGCTTTCGCCGCTTGTTGCGCCGACTCTCTGGCTTTAGTTTCCGCAGCCTTGTCCACCATTTTAATTTGCTTTTGCACGACTTCCTTGTTCTTCGCGACCGTACTTAATCGCTCTCTTTCAGCCTTGGCGGCGGCGGCGGCTTGCTCCTTTTTCTTCGCCTCGGCCGCCTTGATGTTCGCTTCGGCGAGTCTCTTCGCCTCGGCCGCTGCCTTTGCGGTGTCCCTGTTCTTCGCCTCGAGGGCTTTCTTCGCCGCCTCGGATTGCTTCACCGCGTCGGATATGACCTTATCTGACGCGCGGAGCGATTCCGCCTTTCTCGCCGCAGCTTCCCTGGCGTTGGCATCCGCTTTCCTCTTCATCGCCGCATCTCTTTGCTGCTTCTCCGAGTTTTGCGCTCTTTCCACCGCCGCTTCTCTTTGTTTCTTCAAGTCCGCGTTCGCTTTGGCTCTGTATTCGGCGTCTCTCCTCGTCTCTTCCGCTTTAGCCTTGATGGCCGCTTCTCTCTTCGCCGCGTCCGCCTTGGCTTGTTGCGCTCTCTTCTCAACCTCAATTTTAGCGTCCTTATCTTTTTGCAACTGCGACGCCTTGGAAGCTTGCGCCAAAGAACTTTCCGTTCGAGCTTTTTCCGCCGCCTTTCTCTGCGCTTCCGCCGCTCTTCTTTGCGCTTCGGCTTGCGCGTCCTTCGCCTTTGGCGTCGTCGTCGTCGTCTTCGTAACCGCCGCGGTCTTCGCCGGTGTCGTCTTCGACACCACCGCCGTGGACTTCTTCGCCGTCGACACCACCGCAGACTTCGTCTCCGCTTTATACGCTTTCTTCGCCATTTCCATTTGTTTCCTCGCTTTCGCTTTTTCCAACTGCGCTTTCTTCGCCGCGAAGTCCGAGGCTTTCTCAGCTGAAGAAGCTGGGACCGTCATCGTACCCGCGCCGGCGGAAACTTGCGCGATTTCCGAAGACGTGGTCGCGCTCATCTGTGTTTTGGGAATAAAAAGAACGGCAAAAGGCAGTTACGCGTCAGTTTAGAGATTACGGATGAAATCCATCATCATATCCAAAACGGAGAGAAAACGATCCGATCTTTCTTCTCGACGAGTAGAAGAAAGAGAAATATACACATTGTTGTGAGAAAGAAAATCGCACCAACTGAACTTGCGAAGACGACAGCGCGGCGGCTTGCCCCGCCGAGCTCAGGGAAATCGCGGCTGCCACGACCGCGGAGACCGCTTTCCCGGCCAAAGATGATGATGATGATTGCGCCTCCGTACTCGTCTCGAAATCATCATCATCTTTCGAGAAAAATCCCGCTCTCGTCGCGCAACTCTTCTTTTTGCTCGAAGAACTTTTTCGTCGGCTGCCCGCGACAAACTGCGCCGCGGAAAATGCGCCTTTGCTCGACAGCAACATCGCCGCATTCGGCCCCGCCATTATTACGTGATGCGTGTGTGTATATCTGCAAAGCGTGTGCTGCTCGAATGAAGGTTTTTAGGACGAGAGAATGTGTTGCACTGACACCCGAAAGAGAAGAGAAGAAATTTGAGAGAATCTGGTGGTCGTTCCTTAAACCCTCGTTTGTTTGAAGGGCTTTCTTTCTTTTTTTGATTGTTTAGGGTTTTAGAGAAAATATCCGTCTCTGCCACGTGTGTAATCGTTTCAAAGAAAGACGCCAATTTCTCTGCCTCTGAAAGAGGGATTTATACACGTGACGTTATAAGAAGTGAGAGGTATAAACATGACAGAGAGAGAAGGAAAAGAGGACGATCGGGGAGGCACCGCGGAGGTACGGTTCATTCTTTTTATTTTTACCGTTAGTGTATTAGTGGTAGTATTGCGCGGGTTTTAACATTCTTCTGTTTGTTGTTTCCCAAATTACTCGCACTTGAATATAATTGTTTGCCCTCGCGTCGTTCGTTGTTTTCTTTGCATTTATAATAAAGTTTGAACGACTCACGCGTGTAAACACTTCTCCGTAGATATACCTCCCAAACTACAGAATAGGAAAAACGCTCGGGATAGGCTCGTTCGGGAAAGTGAAAGTCGCCGAGCACGTTCTGACCGGGCACAAAGTGGCCATTAAAATCTTAAACCGGAAAAAAATCAAAGCCATTCACATGGAAGAAAAAGTACGAAGAGAGATTAAAATATTACGCTTATTCATGCACCCACACATTATCCGGTTGTACGAAGTTTTAGAAACCCCGCACGATATATTTGTCGTCATGGAATACGTGAAGAGCGGGGAGTTGTTCGATTACATCGTGGAGAAAGGGAGGTTAGGGGAGAACGAAGCGCGGCATTTTTTTCAGCAAATCGTGAGCGGCGTGGAGTATTGTCACAGGAACATGGTCGTACACAGAGATTTGAAACCGGAAAATTTACTGCTGGACTCAAAGAATAACGTGAAGATTGCGGATTTTGGTTTATCGAACGTGATGAGGGATGGGCATTTTTTAAAGACGTCGTGCGGGTCGCCCAACTACGCCGCGCCGGAAGTTATTTCCGGGAAGTTGTATTCCGGGCCAGAGGTGGACGTGTGGTCGTGCGGGGTCATCATGTACGCGCTGTTGTGTGGGTCGTTGCCGTTTGATGACGAATCGATTCCAAATTTGTTTAAGAAAATAAAGGGGGGGATATATACGTTGCCGAGTTACGTCAGTCCCGGAGCGAGAGACTTAATCAGTCGGATGTTATTAGTCGACCCGTTGAAACGAATTACGATGGCAGAAATTAGGAACCATCCGTGGTGCACGTGTCATTTGCCGAGATACTTAGCGGTTCCGCCACCGGATACGTTGTCACAGGCGACGAATATCGATATCGAGACGTTGGAAGCGACGGTGGCGTTGGGTTTTACCAGAGAGCAAGTGAAGGACGCGTTGAGACATCAAGTGAGAAATAAAGCGAGCGTGACGTACTTTTTGTTGTTGGATAACAGACGTAACTTGTACGGAGGCTATCTAGGCGCAGAGTTTGAGCAAGGAGAGTTGGAAACAGATTCGAGAAACGCGCAAATGTTGGGACAACAAGGCGGGATCGGGTCGCCGACGGGCGCGAGCCCGATGGGCCATCGAAGACCGTCGCAAATTCAATCGAATCTGATGCAACAGAGGTTAGTCACGAGCGAACAGCGGTGGATGTTGGGTAAAAGTACGACGATGGCAGCTCCGGACGTGATGAATGAAATCTTTAGAGTTTTAACGGCGTTGAAAGTGAACTGGAAGAAAATTGGACCGTATAATTTAAAGTGTCGGTTCTTGTTGAAAACGCTCGAGAAATACACGACGACGAATAATAACGGGAGAACCTCGGAAGTCGGATCTCCGCAACGAATGGGAGATAACGACGATTTAGACACCGCGATGGAAGAAGACGCCACGACGACGAATACTAATAACACGAATACTAATAACGAACCGACGACGCCGGACCAGAGCGATTTTAACGAAGGCCAAGACGTCGGACCGGTGATGAAGTTTGAGTTGCAAGTGTATAAAATGAAGGACGATCGGTTTATGATTGATTTCCAACGAATAGAAGGTGGAGTGGTGACTTCTTTAGACGTGGTTTCGTTGCTCATGAAGCGATTACAACTCCGATGATAATAATAAAGCGATAATAATACATACTGAGCTCATGAGTTGGTGTTTAATAAAAAAGCAAGCGCGGTGTTGAAAACACATTTTGTATTCTACCTTTTCTTTCGAATCTTCAATCTTTTATCCTACGTACTAGTTTTGAGCTATCTTCTCTTCCCTCTTTCGACGATCACGATATTTCCATCGCGTCGCCACCACCGTTCTCTTCTCCTTTGTCTTCGTCTTCGTCGTCGTCAACGCTCACGGCACTTTGCGCGGCGTCGAAATAATTCGCGCAATTGAAATCAGTCTCTAAATATTTCCTCGCCGCCGCTTCCGTGCGTAGCGTTTCAAAGTGGAATCGTTTCATCTTTCGTTGCGGCCCGCTTCCTTTCCAAACCAACGTGCACTTGTTATTTTCCGCGCGCTCGATTTCCTCGTCCGTGTAATCTTCGTTCGTTAACTTCCAATCCATCCTTCGCATCATCAACTTTTCGTATCTTTTCAAACCTTTATTAGTGCCTTCGACGATGACAATAGTAAACGTATCCGTGATTATACCAATACCAGTCAAGTGATTCTCTTGCGCGTTCACGTCTATTTTGAACTTGTTCTTCACGTTTCGCATGTTTTCAACCCTATACACGTGCGTGAACACCTCGCCGGCTTCGCTCGTGTTGTCTCTCAACAACTTTCGAATTTTCTTTTCTCTTCGTTCGGCGGGGGTTAACTTTCTCGACAAGTTTCGATCGTCGTGTGCTTGCTGTCTCTCTTCCATCTCCTCTTTCACTTTCTTTTCAATCATGGTTGGATCTAAAACCGCTTCTTCGGTCAACACGCGCATCATGTTTGAAATTTTCACCTTTGGCTTTGGCGGTTCCAACACGCCTTGGCGAATCATCTCCTGTTTTTCCTGTTCTCTGGCGACGCGGCGTTGGTGACGTAATTTCTTTTGCTCCTTCTTGGTGAGTTTTACTGCGGGTGGTGGCGGTGGCGGCGCTTCCATCGGCGGGTCGTCCAAGTACGGGTGCTCGACGTATTTTGTAATCTTGTCCGTGTTCAAGACGCGCTCCCAGAGCGCGCCGACTTTATCGTCCTCCAAGACTCTATCGTCCAAAGGAACGTCCGCGTACGTTTTCCCGTCTTTCAAAAACGGTTTATCCCACCACTCGACGTCGTCTACTGGTCGATCGTGCACGATAGCTTCTCCGATATCTATTTTGACTTCACCCGCGACTGCGGCTTCCAACGCTTCCGTGTGCGCCGCGCGTTTCTTTTCCCGGTCTTCTCGAGCGCGGATTTTTATCGCATCGACTTCGCCGAATTTATTCACGAGACGCGCGAAATCAGCTTGCTTTTCGTACGTGCCTTTAGCCACAAACTGTTCATTTAGAAAGATAGAGAAAGAAGAGAGCGTTAGTGTAAAATTCATCATCATAAGAGAGAAGAAGAAATCCTTTTTCTCCTCTCTACTAGGATTTGAAGCAAACAAAAAAATGAAATATGCACCAGATGGTAAGGAGGCCGCGCTCACTGATTCTAAGCGCGTTTCCAGCTGTCCGGCCCGCTGTTCGATGTCGCAAGGGTAAAAATTCTTTCAAGTCACGGAAATAATAAGACTGACAAGAGAGTGTGCCTTGCATGTGCGAAAAACAGAAGAACCGAATCTTTCGCAAAGAGAAAAACAAACGAGAGAGAGAGAGAGAGAGAGAAAAAAAAAATCTACGACGACTACTACTACTCTAAATAAGACTCACCTGAAGCGACGGTTTCTTCCTGTTGTGTTTCTGCTTCACCGCAATTTCGGGATCGATCATGTCCTCTTTCGTCCCCTCGTCTTTTTTCCCGCCGGCGGCTGTATCGCCTCGTCGTCGCATCTCTTCCATCGCCACTTCGCGTTCGGCTTGTAAAAACGCCTCTCTCATTTTTTGCTTTTCGTTGACTTTCGTCGTCGCCGAGTAATCTTTCGCTCGAACGATGACTTTCCCATTTTCGTCCACCTCTTGACCTTTCTCGTTGACGCGTAAAACCGGCGCCGGACCGGTCTTTTCAAACTTAGCTTCCGTGCTGGTTTTCGTATTCTTTTTCTGTTGATGTTGCAACGCCGCCAATCGGGCGGCGGTTTCTCGCGCTTTTTCGATGGCGCGTTGCGCCGATATCGGTGGTTGCGCTGTCGCTGCTACTGGTGGCGGTGGTGGCGGTGGTGGTAATGACGGTGGCGGCGGCAGCAGCGACGCTCCTCCCGCTGCTTCCATCTTTTTCATCTTCATCTTCTCCGCCAACGCTTTTTGCTTCTTCATCAACTCCTTCGCTTTCTGCATTTTTCCTCTCATCGCGGCGGCGGCGGCGGCGGCGCTACTGTTCTTCTTCGCTTCCCCTTCTTCTTTAATCGTTTCTAACTTTATTACTTCTTCTTTTTCTTCTTTACCTGCCCCCTGTTTCTTCTCGACGGCGTCATCCTGCATTGGCGGTGGTGGCGACGGCTCCGCGCTTTTCGATCTCGATCGACCTCTTCGCAACGGCGGCGGAGGTGGTTGTTTCCGCGTCGTACTCATTTCGTTGTTGTTGTTGTTGTTGTTCGATTTCTTCTTTTCATTTTCATTTTCATCGTCTTTATCATCGTCTTCTTTCGTTCTTCTTCTTCTCGTCGTCGTCGTCGTCGTTGTTGTTGTTGTTGCTCCAGCGGCGACATTTTCATCATCATCGTCATCTTCTCCTCCCTCTTTGTCTTCGTCTTCTTTCCGCGGTCGTTTCCTACTCTTCGTCGTCCCACTCCTTTTCTCTTCTTCTTGAACTTCTTCTTCTCTCAAAGCCTTCTCCAATCTGTTCAACAGGACGTCTTTCACCCCGTCGGTGGGTAACTCGCGTTTCGATAATTCCGATTTCAATTCCGCCACGGTTCGTTTTTTCGCGTTGTTCCCATTATTATTCCCATCGTCTTCTTTGCCACCGTCAAAACCACGCTTCGTTTTCCTCGTCGTCGTCGTCCTCGTCGTCATTCGCCTCTTCTTTTCCTTCTCTCTCTCTGATAACTCTCAAAGTCTCGCTCTCTCTCTTCCGTTATGTTATTATACACTACTATTACTACTGCGAAAAAGAGAGGGATGAATCGAGATATATAAAATGAAGAAAAAATGTGTGTTTTGTCGCACTCTCTCGTGTTTT
>Ga0115556_1002379_pt1 | contig 12498 bp, 4 predicted proteins | sample COGITO_mtgs_1104_5_FD_87282 | JGI IMG/M metagenome (GOLD analysis project Ga0115556, IMG submission 87282) | Pelagic marine microbial communities from North Sea - COGITO_mtgs_110414 | ecosystem: Environmental > Aquatic > Marine > Epipelagic | place: Germany:Helgoland, sampling site Kabeltonne... | reverse complement strand
GCGCCTCGAGCTCTTCGGCGCGAGACCACCAAGGGGGACGGACGACGCGCCGCCGAGACAGCAGCACAAGGAGTCGAGGACCGCGCCGAGGAATCCGTCCGAGGAGGATGAGGAGGAGGAGGGTGAGGGGTGTATGGTTGGAACGACGGGAGCGATGGCGACGGCGACGACGACAACGACAACAACAACGACAACAACAACGACAACAACAACGGCAACAAAAACGGCAGTAGGTCGGGTAAAAATTCTCAAAATTTGCCGTACTGCTACGACGGTCGCGTGGACGGTAGCGACGGTCTCGGGGGCATTAATCACAAGGACCCATACAACAACCCTTCGTACCCGCCCCCTCACCTCCGTTCTCCGTTCGGTCCCATCGTCCCCAGCCACAGCCCTCGCCCGAACAACGTGAACAGCAGCGGCCCGACCTCCAACGGCCGCAAGCTCCTCCTCCCCCAGACCCCCCGTGACTCCGGCAAGCCCACCCTCGTCCTCGACCTCGACGAGACGCTCGTCCACTCGAGCTTCCGCTCCGTTCCGTCCTCCGACTTCGTGATCCCCGTGACCATCGACGGGCAAACGCACCACGTATACGTCATGAAGAGGCCGGGGGTCGACGAGTTCCTGAGGAGGGCGGCGGATAGGTACGAGGTCGTGGTGTACACGGCGAGCCTGAATAAGTACGCGGATCCGCTCCTGGATCTGCTGGACGTGGACGGGGTTATATCGGCCCGGCTGTTCAGGGAGAGCTGCGTATGCTGGGAGGGGAACTACGTGAAGGACCTCGGGGTGCTGGACAGGGACCTTAGGAGGACGATCATCATCGACAACTCGCCGACGTCGTACGTTTTTCACCCGGAGAACGCCATCGACTGCTCCAGCTTCATCGACGATCCGATGGACAGGGAGCTCGATGTTATACTGGGGTTCCTATTGAGCATAGGGGGGATAAACGATTTCAGGGGGAAGGTCCAGAAGTGGAAGGAGTGGAGGGGGTAGGGGGTAGGGGGTAGGGGGTAGGGGTAAGGGTAGGGGTAGGGGTAGGGGAAGATGAGGAAAGAGGAGAGGAAAAACGAACGAACGGACGGACGGGCTTTTATGTATTGTTTGGGGGTAAGGGATGTGATAGTTGTGTTTGATGTTGAGCATTTTCTTTTTTTTGTTCTTTCTTTCTTTTTCTTCGGTACAGAATGTATGTTTTTTTCTTTTACCAGACCAATCCCCGTAAAAACACACACACACACACACACACACACACACACACACCAACGTACGGTTCAAAAATAGAAATGTCCATTGAAATGGCCGGTGCTGGTTAGTTCAGTTTACTGTTTGTTTACATCATAGCATAATCAACATTTTTCTTTGTTTGTTTAGTTTTTTTTCAAAAAGGGTTGTGCAATTGGAAGGAATTGTGTGTGCGCGTGCCTCCCTTCTGTCCATCATTCAGCCTGTGTCGGTTCATCCGACGACCTGCATCATGCTCCCTCTTCTCTTGAGCATGTCCCTTGGGTTCCTGGGGGTCCCGTCGTTGGAGGAGTCTGGCATGGGCCCATTGGAATCCATTCCGAGCTTGCTCCCCCTCCTCGATATTTTCCTCTTGGCCCCGGGGATGGCCTTCCCGTGTTTGTCCGTCTTGACGCCGGCCGTGAGCATGCTCTGCTTCTTCGTGTTCTTGTCGTAGATGCTGTTCATGACGATGCAGGCCGCCTCGATCCTCTCGATCGTGTCGAGGAGCTTCTGCTGGAACTCCACGCTGACCTCCTTCATGGTTAGGTTGAACTGGCTGCTCCCGCCGTACATGCCCTTCATTTTGTCGTCCCGGACGATCTCCTGCATGGGAACGGCGACTTCCTGCTCGAGCCTCTTGCATATGTCCCTGCTCTTCTTGCACATTTTGAGCACCCTCCAAGTCCGTCCCGTTACGCTCCTCGCCAGGCTCCCGAACTCCGTCCCCCTGTAGAACTCCCCCAGGAACTTCGTCTCCAGGGTGCCGGCCATGTCCTCCTCGATGTTCTTGAATGCCGCGAGGAGCTTTTTGAGGGCCCCGGAGTCCTCGATGTCCTCCTCGCCGAAGAGGAGGACGCGGACGATGCTGCTCTTGTCGGGGTTGATGGCGATGTAGTCCGGGCTGACGGGGTCGAGGTACTTGTCGTACTCGTCCTGGGCGATGCGGATCATCTCGTCGGTGCCCCGCATGTTGCTCTCCACGTAGAAGCGGAATCCGATCAGAAACTGGTAGAACTTGAGCTGCTTCAGAGAGTGCTTGCGGGCCATGAACTTTTGGAAGGGTACCGTGAAGTATTTCATAATGTCCTCGAGCTCCATGTTGGGTGCCTTGTCGATGGCCTCCTGTTTTTTCCAGCTTTTCTGTGCGAGGCTCATGCCCAGAGCGTCCAGCAGCCTACGAACGTCGACGATGTCCTCCATGGCCACCTTCGTAAGGTAGCTGAGCTGCTCTAGCATCGTGAGCCTCTTCTTGTCCCTCTCCTTGTCCGCCTCCCGCGCCTTCCAGAACTTGGCCTTTTCGGCCTCCCTCTCCTTCTTGATGTTCAAAACGTCGGCCTCGAGGCTCGGGTGCCCGGCACGGACACCCGAGACTTCCCTCATTGTGACGCAAACGCTCTCGTGGTTCCCCCTGTGGGCGTCCTCCGTCGGGGTGCCGGCGTACCAGTCAACCACATTCGGATTGATCCCGGGGAGCTTCAGAAGGTAGTCGATTACGTTCAGCTGTTTGTTGCTGCAAGCCAAGTGGAGCATCGTCCGGCCAATGTAGTTGCCGATGTTAATATCCACGCCGTTCATCACCATGATCTTCAGGGTCTCGAGGTCCCCCTTTGCGGCGGCGGTGTTCAGGCCTTTCTCCTTCAATTTCGCGCCCCTCTCGCGGAGGATTTTCTGCACTTGCACGTGCTTGTGGCGGATGCAGTCGGCCAGGGGCGTTCCCTCCCAACCGTCGTACGGGTTGAGATTGGCCCAGTTGTCGATTAAGACCTGCACGGTCTCGACGTGACCCCCGCTGGCCGCGAAGTGCAGAGCGCTCCTCCTCCTCCTGGCCCCTCCTCGCACCCTGCCGGCGACGTTGATGTTGGGATCCGCGCCGAGGTCGAAGAGCAACCGGAGCTTCTTGACGTTGTTAGTCATTGCACCCTCGCTGACGGCCTTGGCGGCGAAGTTGGTGTCCAAGGTCGCTCCCAAGGAACGGAGGTACTTGGCCAGGTCGTCGTGCTCGTTCTCGATGGCGCTCATGAGGGCGCTCTCCTCGTTCGCGTCTTTGATGTTGATGTCCTGCATCTGCTTGCAGATCCACTTGACTGTATCGAGGTGGCCCTCGCTGGCGGCGAGGTGCAGTGGGGTCCTACCAGCGTACCCCTGGGAATCCAAGCTTACTCCGTCGTCCAAGCAGAGCTTTTTCAGCTCCGTCAGGTTACCCTTGCTCGCGGCGGTGCACATCGCGAAGACCCTCTCGTTGGACTCCTTCTTCCTGGCCTTTTCGACGGCCCGCGCGATGTCCGAGAGTTTCGAGTCCCGGTTGTGAGTGTCGGTCGTGTCCTGGCTGCTCGTCCCGCTGTAGTCACTCTTTGCGTCGTGGCTGGAGGACGCTTCACTGCCTCCTGAGCTGCTCGCTGCCTCGCTACCGTTCCCGTTCGGGTCCTTCTGGTTGAACTGCAAACTTGATGTCTTGAGCACGTTCTTGCCGATCTGCTCCTCCTCGTCAGGGTACAGCTCCAAGATCTGTTTATAGTCCTTCTTTTCCAGTACCCAGAGTTTGACGAAACTCTTGCCAGCTCTGGCGGCATTGGTGTGCCGGGTGTCGAAAAAGAAGGGGATCTCGCCCATGACGTCGCCCTCAACTAACTCTTTCTCAATCTCACCGAGCCCGCTATCTCCGCCCGTGCTGTTCTTGCGCTTCTCATCGGCTGTCCCGCCGAGCTTCTTGCTGCTATTACTTTTCTTGGTCGTCGCCGAACCGTCTGCCCCACCGTCTTCCATACCGGACAAGTTCTGCTCGTCATTGAAAGCATCATCGTTCAAAATTTCGACAGAACCGCTTCCGATGAGGTAATAGCTCACACTAGGTTCGTTGGTCTTGAAAACGTAGCTGCCGGGTTTGAAGATCTCTTCTTTCAGGCACGTTGAGATGCTGTCCATAAAATTTGTGTTGCAGTTCTCGAATGCCCTGACCATCTTGAGGAGATGATAACACGTGTGATGAGCCACCTCTACCCTCAGATTGTGGCTGAGACTTTTAATAATCTCCCGTTCTTCTTCAGTGGAAATTGTTCCCACAGTCCCCTTCTTCCCTCCAACCAGGGCGTTGCTCATCTTTACAGTCCCGCGGATTTCCGAAATGAGATTGGGACCAAAATCGTTGTTCCCAATGTAGCTCTCGATCAGCGTGACTTCCTTTCGGATGTCAACGAGCGCTTCGTCCGCAGTCATGAAGAGCTGGCTGATGGCCCCTAAGATGTAGGCGTACGCGCTCAGGTTCAGTAACATTAAGAAAATAGTGAAAATCCTCTCTTTCTCGTTCTGAGGCATGAGTTCGCCGGCTCCCTGTCCCATTGTACTGATTGTCCCCGTAACCCAATATAAACTCATTAAGTATTGCTCAAATTTGATCCCGTTGCTGCTGACGACCCCGTAACCGCTGAACCAATACCCATCCTCGCTTGTGACGATCTTGGTGTTGTGCAAAAATGTGTCCTCGTCATCGTGATCGGTCAAAAAGAACCAGAGACACGCGGGCAAGTGTGTGAGGGCAAACAACAAAAAGGTGAAAATCCACAGCTCTACCTTGATCCTCTGGGCCTGGCTGCTGTTGTGACGCTTCGCCCGGAAATAATCTACGATGTTAGCAATCCTCAGGAGGCGAGTAAGTCGGAACCACCGAATCGTGCTGTATTTGGCGCCAATGGAGAGTCTAGTTATGAAGTCCATGGGAAAGGCGGTTATAAAGTCGCTCGTGAATCCATGGGCCAAATAATGCTTCCGAATCTTGACAGCATCGGTCACCCGGACGCTCTTTCGAGAGATGTATGTAGTGTGGAAATTCACAAAAATGTCGACCCACAGCGTCAGGTCAAAAACCCAACCGATGATCAGGAAAGAAAACGAGTCCGTGTCTCCTTTGTCGGTGTGAATGAAGCAGATCTCGTACGGAACGAAGAGAAAGTAGTAGAACGAGGTGAAGGTTGTAATCATTTTGACGTACTTGACGACGGTACTCTTCTCTGCGTCGAACATTAGTGCGCTGGAGGGTGTTCCACCCAAGTTGTTGTTGGAAGTATCTTTGTCATCTTTATCGGTGGTATCGTTCCCCTTCTCGTCTAGGCCGTCGCGATACGCAACCAGTTTTTTCTGGAACAAGCTCTTGAATAGCTGGCCGGTTTTGTCCACATCAAAAATGTCAAACAAATTGTCGATGTCTGCCTTTGAAATGTTTCCAAACAAGTGGCGCAGCATTTCGGTGAACTCCTCCCTGTCAATAGCCCCGCTGTTGTCGGCGTCATATGCACTAAATATTCCCTCTACACTATCGGCGAAATCGGTCGACAAACGAATAAGTAGCTCCTCTTCAAGACTTCGTCGAGGCTTCAGCAAGCCAAACTTATGCAGCAGTCGAGAGCAGAGTGATTTATTGGACAAATCACTTTTTTGGCTGCTGATCCCCTCTCCTCGACCATTTGCTTCGCCCACTTCGCTCTTTGTTTCGCTTCTCGGATCGTCTTCGTTCATGTCCATACTTCCCGAATCGTAATCATCACCCTCGGCATCTTTCTTGCCATCGTCGTCCACACAATTGACCCAAGTGGCAAGCAACACGACCATGTCGCTAGGATAGATGTCCTCCGCGTGACCAAATGACTGGAAGAGCTCTTCGCCATGCGAAAGTTCACCTATGATCTGCTCATTCCGCCGCAAGTTTCTCAGATTAATCCGGCCGTCTCGCTCGATATCCAGTAAATTGAAGGTTGCTTGAGCGTATTTGAACGCCATTCCAATCTTGTTAACGCGATTGTTCTTGAAATTTCCTTCGTATGTGAATGCATCCAGAGTAGCGGAACTGCTGAGAATATTTGTGAAGGAAACTTGATCTTCCTGGCCGTAATTGTGATTTGTAGATGAGTCCCCCGTCTCGGTGTTCTGCTTTCTCTCCTCGCCAATCTTGCCTTCCCCCTGGATATCCATAGGTCCTTCGTTCTCGGTCTTCCCAGTTTTCAGATTACCTTGAGCTATTATGTCCTGCAAAACGCTGTCTGTGACATTAATTCCGCTTGTCAAAAAAATGCGCTCTAGATCGTCGATTCCGACTGTATTATTGGCTGACCCCTCAGCAAAAGAATCGAATATTTCCCTAAACTCGCTAAATCCCGTCTCCATCTTGGCGAGCGAGAGCATGACTTGGTTGAAAGAGCTGAAGGTGACGTTTTGTGAGAGCAGCGACGACGCTACACCACCAGCACTGACATCGCTGGACGGAGTGAGCATTGAAATGAGCCTTTCTCCGCTTGGCTCATCCGTCTTCGCGCTAACCTCAGCGGTATTAGGCAAGCTTGTTCGCTGCTGGCTTGTGTTCATGAAGCGCTGGAGCATAAAGTGGTCGCTTCCACCGTCAAAATTGGATGGACGGCCGAAGTTATCGCGCTCTCCGTCGTCGCTATTTTTCATTCCGGAATCCATACGATCAGCACCACTTGTGCTGAAGGGCAGCAAATTCGATTCACCCCCCCCGCCATCTTCCGTCCGGAATTCGAGATAATCCTCCACAAAAGATTCCTGATTGTTTGCGGTCGTGAGTCGAGAGGAGCCGAGCTTAGAGACGGCCGACTCGATAGAGTGGCACTGGCGCGCGAGCGTCTCGCAAGAAGATTGGACGTCTTCCATCAACTTTGCGTGCAGTTGCTTCAGCTTGTGAGACGCTCGTGATCTCTTGGACTGAGTAATGACTTCTTCGTTAATTTTGACTCGAATCTCTTCGAGAGTAATGGGGCTCTCGGCGACTGTCTTGGCAAAGTCAGACATGGCGTGCGCATACGCTTTCCCACCGCAAGCCGCCAGTAGCTTGCTGCAATAAACAGACTCGCTGCTTATTGCCTCGTCAAGCGGAGTCGTGCCCCAGCGCGATCGGCAGTTGACGTTTGCCTTTGCAGACAAAAGGAAGTCGACTGCGACTGGCTGGTCAGCAATGGCAGCCACGTGCAAAGCGGCGTGAGAGTCGTAGTCGACCACGTCCACGTCAATTCCGTTCTCAACAAATAGCTTCAGCTTGGCAAGGTCGCCCTTCCTGGCGGCAGTCATGAAAGCTCCCTTCGCAGTGCTCATGTTAAGCTCACCGCCCCTCGCGAAGAGCGCGGCGGCGACAAGATCGTGACCTTTCTCGACGGCACCATCAAGCGGCGTGTGGCCCCACCGATCGTGCTTATTCACGTCCGCTTCCATGGAGAGAAGTAGCTCCACAACGCGAAGGTTGCCCTCTGCGGAGGCCAGATGGAGAGCCGATCGCCCGTCATAGTCGCTTGAATTTACGTCCACACCATGCTTGACTAGCACACGAATGCGGTCCATGTTCCCTGATCCAGCTGCTGCGCACAAATAATCCGCCGGTGAAGTATAGTTAAGCTCACTACCGTTCCGAGAAAGCAAGTCGGCAATGGTGGCGTGGTTATTGGTCACGGCATAGTGGAGCGGGTTCTTCCCGTATCGATCAAGCGCGTGAACATTCGCGCCTTCATTGATAAGACACTCAGCCGATTTTAGATTTCCTTCCGCCGCGGCCAAATGAAGCGTAGTACGCTTGTCGTAATCGCAGGCGTTAATATCCAGCCCTCGATTCAACATAGCAACCACCTTGTCCGAGTCTCCCTCACGAGCAGCGTACATCATCTCGTAAAGAGCTGTTGCGATACGCTTTTTAAGAGCGTCTCGGACAGTATTTTTCAGCTCGGCAAAAGCCTCGTCCGACTCATCTGCGCCCCCGCCTCCCTTCTTCTTCTTCTCCTTGGTGTTGGCATTTGCGTTGCCGCCCACCTTATTAGGGTCGTTGTCTGTAGTCTTGAGCTCCTCTCCATTGGGATCCAGACCCATCTCGGCCAGAAGAGACGTCACAATCAGCTGGTGCGATTCGGGATATTGTTTTAGCGCCTCGCCGTAGTCGTGCTTGGAAAGTGTCAAAACAGTCACATCGGACTCAGCAGATGCCATCACCATATGAGGCTGAGGAATCACCAAAAAAAAGGAAAGCTCACCGACAATTGAAGCCGACACGTTGTCGTTCTTTACGGCATTGATGAAAGTTTTGGCCTCTTCGTCACCATAAACCTCGAGCGAACCTTTCTGGACGAAACAGACCTCTCTCGACATATCTGCCTTCTTGAAGAGGCGTTCGCGGGGCATAAGGTACTTGTACTTCAGGAACGAAACGATTGAGGTGATGAACTGGGGAGGAGGGTACTCGAAAATGCTACAGCGAACTATGAGATCGCCGTTCTTGTGGAACGCTACCTTATCGAGGATCATGGAAGGGAGCTTTTTCAGAACGCTGATCTCCTCGCCGTTGACCTTCTTGGATTGAAAGTCGAAGTAGCCCTTCAGGCGAGCTTGCAGATCATTAGGCAGCTTGTGGGAGGAGCCGTAGACATCAATTGAGTTCATCTTTTTGCGGTAGAGGTCAGTGGATTCATCACGCTTGAGGACACTGAAGAGTGTCGAGTTCCCAAGAACATATGCATAGAACCCTACCTGCGCCATGCACAGTAAGTAGGCGTAGATCATTTCGTACGTGTTATCCGGCAGAATATCGGAGTAGCCGAGATTAGTGAGAGCCTGAAATCCCCAGTAGAGAGAGATCTCGTACTGGCTCCAGCAGTCCTTGAAGCCAAACTTTTGCAAGAGGTCAGTGGTGCTATTGTCGACAGGTTTCAAGAAGAACTCAAAGTATCGGTAGACCCAAGTCGTTTCGTCAAAATTGAAGGCCTTTGCAAATACCCACCAGGAGCAACCGATCCAGTGAGCTGAGCCAAGCAACATGATAAAAAACTTTGATAGCGCGACCTTGCGGGCATCCGAATTGACACTCAGCTCCATCGTCCGAAAGTAGAACGAGATGCTAACAAAACGCTCGCACTGGGGGAGGAGAGACAAACCGAGAGCGAGGGCATTCATGTCTGCCGAAAGGGAAATCGAGGGGATAATCGCTTTGGTGATGTAGTACGGGGCAAGGGAAAGGAAGTCGAAATAGAAAGAGTAACCCATCGACCTGTCAAGAATCTTCTCTAGCCGACAGTAACGCTTTGCGATCAGACGCAAATCAGTCACTATTTTGTGGTCCTCGTCGTCATAAAAGGCTGTGAAAAAGTTTTTGACCATGTCAATCAGAAAAAGGGAATCAGGGAAAACACGGAGCCAGGTGATTCTGGTGTCAAATATTGCATGGAAAGGAAATGACCAAATTGTGTATACCAGTAGTGTCAGCTTTATCTGATCCCAGATCTTGGCCACGTTGCCGTTGGGAAGAATCACGGAAATTTGTCTTGTTTTCTTCAGGGTCTGGGGAAATTTTAAAAACGGAGGCATTAATACAGAGGGGAAGGGAGGGGAGGGGAGGGGAGGGTTGGGTTAGAGATTTGTGAGCCAAAATTGGCTGCAGGATGACACGGAGGGACTAACTCAGAATATCACATAGATATTCGTCGCAGCGTCGGTGCGAGGGCGTTTTCAGAATAGATCTATTGCTCTTACTCACCATCTTGTTCTCGTTAGACATGTTGAGCATTAGATTGAAGGAAACCTGCTTGGTTTTGCTGCTCGAGGGATCCTTCAAAGCTGGTTTCAATGTTGTCCCATCGGGTAGAATCACTGTTTTTATGGCAATCTGTGATGGAGAAAGAAGGTCAGCGTCTCTGGTGACGCTGATTTTCCTTCTCGGTGTCTCATCGGTACCGTTCGTGTGTACTGTGCTCACAGTGGCATCATCTGGAGCGAGCTTTGCATTAGTGCCCATCATAGGGGGGTCGTTTTGGCGGTCACTGTTAAAAGAAAACATCTCTCCGACGGGAGTTCTACTCTCTACAAGTAGGTTGTGAAGATAATTTTCAGATTAAGTCGCCAGCTCAGGTGTAAGTCGGTCAAGCAAAAGTAAAGCAACCACCGAGGGATGATAAAAAGCACCTTGGAAAGAGATAGAGTTTTTCAAGGAACAGGTAGCTTCTTCTCTTCTGGGGGTAAAGAACGGTGGTAATGAGGTGAAGTAAGTGAGTCCTTTTATTTTGGGTATTTTCTGGTGGTTGAATTCCCCTGGTTTCTTTCCAACCTCTGGCTCCGTCCGCTGACCTCACCGCCTTCTTTTTTTTTGCTCGAGGTTCAACTTTACCAAGAATTCGCCCTACCAAGAATTTGACATTTTTTTTATTTTAGTCTCTTCCTCTCCGTGAAAGCATTCGTGACTTGTATGAGACAAAAATTTGTTGGAGAAAAGTTTCTTCCATTCATAAAAACTTCCTTAAACACAGCACGCAACACTTTCCTGTTCACCATATAATTGCATACTTTTAAAAAAATGAGCAATGAGCGGGCATACTTTCTCTTCTCGGTGGGCGTACATGGGGATTTTAAAGTGGTATCCGCTAAAAAAACAAAGCATTTCTTTTCCATTATTTATTTGCCAAGTAGTGTGGCAACATCATTATCATTATTCATTCATTGTCCAAATTCTAGCATTAGAGGTCGAATTGTGCAAGCGCAATACCAAATGCCTGGAACATGTTAAAGGGCTTTTTGAAATCCAGGTGAAAAGTATTGTCACTGACTCGTCCAAATTGTACGATTACTTCACTGTTAGGGCTCTGAGAAGCGCCATCATGTGATGTGTGCACAATCTGGAAGTTCTTCACGGAGGGCGTGGTCACACGACCCCTGAAATTCAGGCGATACTGGCCTCGCTCAAATGTCGGCTCCTTCGTGCAGAAGACCTCCATCCTTCCTTTGAGTCCATTCTGTTGTATCCATAATTCATTTTGTTTGTTGGAGTTTTCGGTGGGGTCCGATTGGTGAAACGAATGTGCAAAGTGGACAAGGGATATCGATATCATCTACCATTAGCATATTATAATGTTGTGAGCAATCCTCACTTAACTTCATTTAACTCACCTTGTACCTCTCGAGCATGTCACTATCTGAGCTGGTGTTGAAAGTGGTATGTACACCGTCTTCGTTGACGGCGGGGAGCATTACGTGGAGACGGCGAGGGAGCTGACCAACTTTCAACTGCTTTGTAATACTGACTTTCGTGAACTTGAAGGCTGCGAGCTGTTGCTTGCTGCTGCTGTTGGTGAAAAGAGAATACTCAGGGTTTTTCCCTCCAACTCCTTGAAGCTTGCCCATGTAGTTGCCGCTCTTCTTCGTAAAGTTCTTCTGATTAGGCGCCCCGCGACTCATGTCAAAAATGTGGTAGTTGGTCGAGGTTCGCTTCTTGATGGCCACCAGAGCAATTCGGTCCTCACCGTCTTGAACATAAAGTGTATACTTGGGTGAAAGAGTATTCTGCTGCGATCTGATGAGAGCGCACTTTACGGTGCCGGTCTCTGCCATCGGTGCTATCAGGAATCTACTGATGTTGAGCCTCTTTGCGACTTCTGTGGCACGAGTCTCCTCGTCCTGCTCCTCCTGCTCCTCTTCCAAATTATATTCCTCGTTGTCTGGGTAGCAGCTGTTATCACTGAATATGGAGGCATTTAGATCGTCACTGTCGTTGCTAGTGTTAAGTTTAGATCTCCCGACATTCTCCCAGCTGTCGCTACTGTCATAGCCAGTGTAACCATCAGTATCAAATTCTCGAATACTCTTCATGGGACTCTTTGATTTATGGTTGTAAGACTTGTTCGACATGTCTCTAAGCACACCATTGTGCTTCTTAGTAACATTCTTGGTCGTCATCGAACGAATAAAGATAAAGTTATCTTTTAAATTTTGTTAAAATTTAGTTTGTAGTTCTCCGGCCAAACAGCTAAAAAAATTCCAAAACGCTGGTATTTTATTTCAATCAGCGGCGAATGAATTGCACTTAATATGTACGGTTTCGCGATTATATAGCACTACAAGAAGTCCAGTGAAGCACGTACCATGCTTAAAAAGCTATGGTAAGTTAGACAGCAACTCCGGAACATTTACCTTCAGCAGCATGGATGGTCCCAAGAACGAGCTCAGGGGTTTTGAACATAAGTTTGAGCGATGGCACAGTAATGCAGAAACTGCTGTTAGCGCTCAGAAGAGCGTCAACAAAGAGCTGGAGCACATTGAAACCAAGATGAGGATCTTGTCCAACGCATTTGGGGACATGGACATCCTCCGAGAAAACTTTGGTGGTGGGACGAGCCCTTCTATTTCCCCCACTAACGGTATTGATGGTCATGGGTTTCGGGCGGGAGCTAGGGCTGGGGCTGGGGCTGGGGCTGGGGCTGGGTGAGGGGGGTGTGGTGACTGGGGCGGTGGTCCTGGCAT
>Ga0115556_1002378_pt1 | contig 12503 bp, 7 predicted proteins | sample COGITO_mtgs_1104_5_FD_87282 | JGI IMG/M metagenome (GOLD analysis project Ga0115556, IMG submission 87282) | Pelagic marine microbial communities from North Sea - COGITO_mtgs_110414 | ecosystem: Environmental > Aquatic > Marine > Epipelagic | place: Germany:Helgoland, sampling site Kabeltonne... | reverse complement strand
ATCTTGGTTAAAGTGGAGAAGCTGACGACGGGAATGTTCGAGAACGTGAGAAGAATATACAATAATACACCCCACCCTTCTGGTACGTCCCTCCATCCTAATTCAAGTTGGAGCCTGAGAGAGCCTAACCAATGTCCTTCGAGGGGAATGTACGGTTTGGATGTTATCCTTTCAGAGGATTTGATGCCGAAAATACTTGAAGTGCAATGGGAGCCTGACATGGATTTTCCTATTAATCAGGATAAGAGGTTCTGGGAGTACATAGTCAGGTGGATGTGGTGCGATGAGGTTTGTAAGGATGAGAATGGGGAGGACGTTATTAAAGAGTTTTAAAAACGGATGTCATTTGTTTTTTCGCATCTTCACTCCCAAATTTGTTCAAATCATCAATTCAGTAGTATCTAATTTTTTTCCTTCTTTTCTTTTTGTGTTACGTTTAACAAGAACTATAATCTAAAGTCGGGGGGCCCCACGAACAGTTTTTGCCTTCTCCTGTTTGGTGAGTTTTGTACCCTTGTAGCTTGTGTTGCGTGCCTGACCTTGCCTTGCCGGAGGTGTTGAAGCCGACGCAGATGAATTTGCAAAGCGGGGTTTTTTGAATACTCGGTCAAAGAGGGGAGTGCTTTGGGTGTTATTTGTGTGCATGGTGGATGTGGATGGTTATAAGCTGTTAGTCAAAGAATTACGATTTTTGTATCACCCTTCTAATTCCCGTGTTCCATTAACTCACTCACCTACTATGGTTCGGGTTGGTGTTAGAGCAAGGATATGCATTGCCGCTCAAAGCAGGAACCATGGCCATGAAGAATAAATACCCTGACACAGTAAGATTGATCACCCCCGTCACAATTCCGAAATTTCCAGCGTATCCCATTGAGCCAAACAACGCTGTAAAAATGAGTAGAAATCCCATTCGGCTCCATGAGTAAGCAAATCCGGCTACAAATGAGCTTGTATCTCTCGTCTTTGATGATGCTGTCGCAAGTATGAGAAGGCCAAAAATCATTGGGCTAAAAACATCTAGGACTGTATTGACGTCTGTGGTGATAACTGACCGCCATCCTTCTTTGTTTGAATCTTCTGTGAAAGCAACTGACCCACCATTCCATTTTAGTGCTGGCCCGATGCAAGTCTGCGATGAGCTTCCAGAGCACCAAGTGTTGAGGGAAGAATGGAAGAAGTTGATGAGTGCTACCAGCACTGTTAGGAACCCACAGATGAGGACGGAAATCTTTGCTACAGGGACAAAGCAATTTTGGTTGACTCGTATGCTCTCTGAGTACTGCTGTTGTGTTGGCATCCTTTCTACGATTCTGGTGATTTAATATTCCGCAGTAGGTATAGGTAGGGCAGCAGAAGTATGCGTAAGTGATCGATTAGAAGCTGTTTTAGTCCAGGGTTATAGATCGATTTCGGATCGTCTCTCGATGGTGTCTCTCCATAAGTCTTCTCAGTTACACTCCATTCACATAAGCAAACTAAATATTGGCACTTCGGCTCGATTTTCTCTCTTCTGTTTGTATTCTGGAAAAACGCGGCCACCGATTAGAAGTTTTTTATCAACCCCTTTTATTAGTTCCCTCCATCCCCTCCCCTCCCCCCCTGTTTGTTTGTACACTCCATCTACGGTGTCTCTCTCCCCCCAGGTCTCTGTGCTAACCTTGTCCCACCTCCCCCCCCGCCCCTCCCCCTATGTCTTCTCCTCCTGTTGGGAGTAAGAGCGCTCCCTCTGAGCTAGCACAAGCACGCACTACAATCTCAAGACTCCGCACAGAGAATGAGCTTCTCAGGGCTTCTCTTTCCCCATCTGCATCCTTGTCAACGACTCCTCTGCTGGTCAAGAAGGGGCAAGGTATAAGAGCGTCGTCTGTCACCAAGCAGAGTCAACAACAAACGCCGAACCGTTACTCTTCTCCTGCTAACTTCAACATTAGCCCTGTTTCGGCTATAACTCCCACTCTCGTCCCTCCCTCCACGATACAAAAGAGAAATCGCTCGATTTCGTTTGAAACCCCTCTTTCTAATTCTTCGTCGCTTTCTACATTCACGGCCTTTAGCAATGCAAAGCAGACGCTTGTTCAACCCCATCAACCCCATTCTCGTTCTCGTTCTCGTTCTCAGTCGCATTCGAATTCAAACAAGGCATTGCGTTCCAGGTCAAATAGCGGCCGCACTCCACTAAAATTCCTCAAAGCAGCGGCAAAATCTGCCGCCGTGAAGCAGTCTCTTTCTCCGAACAATGGCAGCAGCGGTTATTTTAGTAGCAGTGGTAAAAGGGGGGATGACATGAACATGAATCTGAACATGAACATGAACATGAACATGAATGATGGTGATAGCGAAAATAACGACTCAACAACCAGCGACAACGCAGTTAGGCGGACGAAAGACTTGGTGAACAAAATTTTCGAGAAGAGTCCCAGCGGTCGGTTTAGCGACGATGAAGAGGGGGGAGGAAGCGATGACGATAACGATATTCCCCAAGGCGATGAAGCTGCAAGCGACGCAACAAGCAGCAGCAGCGGTATTGGTGATCTGGACATACAGCAGCACCACCCAGGCGCCCAACAATCACAGCAGCCCTTGGCGAACACTTTTACGCATCCCAAGCTAAATATGCTCTCGGAGCTCTCGTCTACGTTTTTGGTCGGTCGTTCTGTGGTCACATTACAAAGTTTTTGGCGGATGGTCAAGGCAAAGCAATTAGTAACGCACCGCCGCGATGAAGAACGTAGGCTAGAGTCTGTTGTGGAGCGGAAAATTGTCTCTCTCCTGACGGACGATGATGATGATGGTGATGACAATGCCGATTACGATGCCGATTACGATTACGAGTACAACGATAAAAGCTCTACTACTCCTGGCGATGGTGCTCGAAGCGACGACAACGACAACGACAACGACAACGACAACGACAACGACAACAACAACAACGATGGTGATCACCACCATGTGAACAAACTAAACTCAACAAAGAATCGCTCTAACAGCCACGTCAGCCAAATAACTGAGCAGATTGAGGAACGAATTCGTTCGCAAACATCTGATACCAGCAAAGGCAGCAGCCGCGTTGATTCCAGGACTCTCATAAAAGAGGCTCGACACTCGAAACGGAAAAGTCAGGCGACTATTGCCTCATTGCAAGATTCTCTTGCTTCCGCCAATTCTTCTCTCGTCCTGCTCCATGGGGAAGCCGAAGAAAAAATGCGACTACTCGGGGAGAACAGCGCAAATGAGATGGACGCAATGAGGAAAATGTACGAAGAGAAACTAAGCGAACTAGAGGAGCGGCTGAAGCCGGGACATTTAGAAACCCAGCTCCGTGAAGAAATGACGGTACTCACAAAATTTTATGAGGCTGCCCTCGCAACTAAGGACAGCAAACGCGCTCAGAAAATCGCCGCTCTTACAAACGAACACTCGCTACATCTCGAGCGGCAACGCGAAGACATTGCGAGGAAAAATGACCAGCTCATAAAACGCATGGTAGTCTCCCACGAAAATGCTATTGCTGAACTCAAGGAAGACAAGGCAAATTTGCGCCGTGATTTCGATGAAAGGCTTGCCGAGGAAGAAAGTAGACGGACTGAGGAGATCAATGCGCTCGAGGAGCGAAGTAGAGAAAAGGACAAGAGCTGGGAAAAGACTCTGGCCATCGCGGAGGGAAAGCAAAGGAAGGAAATTGAAACAATTATCAAAAACAATGCGCAGGCTACTGTTACTCAGAACGCTTCCCACTCGGCTGAAATTGTATCTTTGAAGGAGAAGGCCGCTAACGAGATAGAGAACGCTCGCCGCGACCTTGCGAACGCCACCATCGATGCCGACAATACAATATCTGAACATTCCCTCGAGATTTCAGCTCTCAAGGCCTCGTTTGAACGCAGCGAGCAGTCGTCTCACGCTGACATGGACAAAGTGAAGAAGAAACATGCGAGAGAGATTGAGAAGCTTCAAGTAGAATTTACCAAAGTACAGAAATCGATGCAGCTAGACCACGACGCTGAGGTGGCAAGAATTCGAGAAGAGAATGATGTCGAACTGTCACGGATAAGAACCACGAAAGAAGACCTCAGAGGCGAGTGGGAGGCTGACGTCAAGGCGGTTAGGGCTGAGTGCGATCATGATCTCTCGGCGAATAAATCTAAACATGCACTGGCAATTAAAAAGCTCCAAAGCGCACTCGATGCGGCGGCTTCGCGACATTCGGACGAGCTTTCTTCAGTCAAGGCTCATCACCATTCCACCCTGAACACTCTCCGTGCTGAGAAGGTAGAGCTCGCGAGCGCCCACGCGGCGACAATTTTGGAGCTTAATACGAAGCACGACGAATTAATCCTAAAAATCAAGGATGAAAACGCTGCGGAAATGCAAAATGTCGTTCGAAAATCTAAAGAGGAATCGAAAAGAAGAGAGAGAGAAATCATGAAAGCAAGAGAAGACGCGAAGAGAGACGTCGATAAATGTTCCTCCGAGTACGCAAATTTGCTTTCTTCAAAAGAGAAAGCTCATGCTGATGTAATTGCTACCGCCGAAATAAATCACAGGGACGCAATCAATGCCCTTCGTGCCGATAACGAACTTGCAATAGAGCAACAAATAGGGTTGAGGTCTGCTTTGAAGCAGCAGGTGAGGGAGTTGGTGTGTCATGAATCAGGCCAAGTGCAACCAACTTGCATCGTCCCTACTATTCTAACACGCGCGTTCGTTTTTTCGTACGCTCGTCCTTTTCGTGCGCTCGTCGTCCTTCGGTCCCGGCTCGGACGCTGCTGCCACGCTGCTGCCACGCTGCTGCCACGCTTGTCTCGTCTCGTCTCGTCTCGTCTCGTCTCGTCTCGATTCGTCTCGTCTCGTCTCGTCTCGTCTCGTCTCGTCTCGTCTCGTCTCGTCTCGATTCGTCTCGTCTCGATTCGTCTCTTCGTTACTTACAGCATGAGAAGGCTCTTGAAGATGTTAGAATGAAGTTGGAGGAAAAGAGGCAGCGTGAATTTGACGATTTTCAAGTACAAAACAAGCGTGCAATGACATCGCTTAAAGCGGAGCACGCAGAAGCAGTCAACTGTCTTCGACAAGAGCTGGAAGATGCCCGCTCGGGTTACGATCTTGCCGTAAAGTCTCTCCGGGCTAGCCATTCAGAAACAGAAAAAAAACTTAGAATGGAAAATGCATCGTTGATTACCGGACATGAAGAAGAGTTGGACTATTTGAGAAAAGAAAAACGAGCCGAAATAGTCACACTTCGGCAGGCGAAGGAGGCTCTCGCGAGTAGCCACGCGGAAAAGATCTTGAAATTGACGGCTTCCCATGACGAGCAGATTATTGCTCTCAAATCGGAGAACACCTCGGCTGTACGGCAAGCGATGGCCAAGTTAGACGAACTGGCAAAGGGGCACTCAGAAGAGCTCACCAATCACCTCGAAGACGCGCAAAAAAATATCGAGTCTCTTTCCGCTCTTTTTAAAGCCAAATTGGATGCGAAGGATGACGACATCGCAAAACTACAAGCAGCCCATGATGATGAGCTGAGATCCATGCGGTCGGAGAATGCAACTGCCTTGGAGAACGTGAATGGGCTTCGTTCCGGGCTGGAGAGGAAACACCGAAAGGAACTGAAATCAAAGGATGACGAAATGGAAGCGCTTAAGAAAACCCACGCGGAAGCATTATCTTCCCTCCGCGCCATACACAAAAATGAAATTATTGATATTTGTAGCTCGCACCAACAAGACCTTAAAGCCAAAGACGCCAGAGTAGATGACCTCGCAAAAGAACACGCGGTCGTATTGGCGTCTCTTCGCTCATCGCACGAAAAAGAGCTCAATGAACAACACCAACTGCGCGCATCGCTCGAGTCTTCGCATCAGCAAGCTCTCCGATCAAAGGACAGAAAATTGGAGGAGCTGGCGAAAGAACAATCTGCTGCCCTTTCCTCGCTCCGAGTGGCTCACATGATCGAAATCAGCGAGCAACAAGATCTCCGCACCACACAAGCTGCGAAGTATGAAGAAGAACTGCGCGCGAGAGATGAAGCAACAAAAGATTTGACAAAGGGAAAATCTGCCGCGTTGGCGTCCCTCCGCTCATCGCACGAAAAGGAGCTCAATGATCAACACCAACTGCGTGTATCGCTCGAATCTTCACATCAGCGAGCTATCAGAGACAAGGACGCGAAGAGAGACGAGCTGACAAAAGAACACTCCGCCATTTTGGCATCCGCTCGCTCATCGCACGAAAAAGAGCTGAACGAACAGCACCAACTTCGTGCATCACTCGAGTCCTCCCATCAGCAAGCTCTCGAATCAAAGGATGCCGCCATCGAATGGCTGAAGAAATCCCATGCAGCCGCTGTAGAGCAAATTTCTTCCGCCAATCAGAAGGCAGCTCTATCCCTCCGCGCGGAGAACGAGCGCGCCATCGAGGGTCAGATCGAGATGCGCGCGGCGATGCAGAAGAAGCATGACGTTGCTATTGCCGATCTATTGGCGGACTGCGATGCTAAAATTTCCCGAATAAAGGAGAGCTCCGCGGATGCTCACCAGAAAGAGCTGTCTTCGATGGGAACCCGCCACGCAGCGCAAATGTCAAAATTGCAGGGTCGTTTGCAGGCACAGACCGATCTTCTGGAGAAAGTTACCTCGGAGCATGCAACTACCGTGGATCAGATTCGCTTGCAGCACGAAACGAAATTGGCTGAACAAGCAACAAAGTTCGAAAGAGCGACAGAGGAAGCAACACTAGCTCATGAAGACGCAATCGCCCAGATGGAAAGAGATCACGGCCGTCACATTGCCGAGAAGCAGAATGAAATTTTAAAGATTGAAGTAAGCCACTGTGAACTCATCACGACCATATCTGAAAACCATGCGGGGGTTGTGCGCAGCATAGACGAGAAAAATGCCGTCTCCCTTGCTGACGCGAGGGCGCGGGAGGAAGAAGCTAGGAACGATTTGATATCCTCGTATGAAGGCAAGCTCAAAGATGTAAATGACAGACTTCAATCCACGATCGCCAGCAATGAGGCCGCACAAGCGAAACATAGGATCAAAACCGATGATGCCTTATCATCGCTGAATGCTGATAATGCCGCTGCCCTCGCCAATATACGCTCCGAAAACGAGAAGAAAATTGCAGAGCTGAAAAATGACCACGCCAGACAGATCGAAGAGAGAGATGAGGCAAAGTTTGAGCTGACGAAAGCCCACGAGAAACGTATCCTAACTCTCATGGAAGAGAGAGAGAACAAAATTGACTCCCTGAGAAAAGACCATGATACAAAGTTGGCTGACAACAGCCTGCGCTTAGAAAACGTCATGAAAGCACAGCTCGAAGCGGCGGCCGAAAAACGGCGAGAATCTGAAAAGTCTCTAAGAGCTGACCTCACCGCGGCTGAGAAATTGCACCGAGAGGAGCTCATTTCGTGCAAAAGCGAATTTTCTGAGACGCTCAAAAATCTCCAAAATTCAAGCCAAGCAAGTGCAGAGGCTGAGCGTGAGAGCTTCAATGCCAAGTGTCAGCAACTGATTGCTGAAAAGGAGCATGCACTGTCCCTTCTCCTCGAGCAACATAAGAAACAGATGGCGGATGCGCTGGAAGAACGAGAAAGAGCCGTTAGCCAGGCTCTCCAGTCGGGGAAAAACGAGCGCGAGGTGGCGATCAAAGAGCGGGATGACTTTTTCGAGGAGAAAGAGAGGGCCAACGAACAGCTGAGAGCGGTCATCGCTGAGAAAGAGCGAACCGCAAATCTAGAAAAATTGCGAATCGCTATCGAAGAAGCTGTCGCAGAGAGTGTAAAACAATGCGAGGCGCGCCAGGTGCTTCGTCTCGAGGAAGAAAAAAACACATTTCAGTCGGAAAGGAGGACAATTCAACTCGAACACGAGCGCACAATCGCGAATTTGGTCACAAGCCATGAAACAGCGCTCGAAGATTTACGGAAGAGCAGCGAGATCGCCACTGAAAAACAATTGCTGTCCCTAGAGAAGAAAAATGCGGAGGAAATCCGCGAGCTGAAGAAGCAAGCAGAGGGCGATTTGTCAGTACTGCGCCGGGAGAAGACTTCGGAGGAGGTCGAACTGATCACTAGTTTTAATGGCGAGCGGGAAATGCTTCGCGGGGAAGTGGAGCAGCGCATGCGCGAGGAGAGCTCCAGCAAAATGAATGTCCTACTGGGCGAGCTAACCAGCGAGCACACGATGAAGATGGCCGCCATGCAAAAACTCCACGCAGATGAGGTCGCTTCAATCAACAGCCAGTGGGAAAAGCGTTGCACTGTTGCACAAGATTCGAAGGAAAAAGCTCACCAATCTGAAATGCACGCCATGAAACACGAATTCGACGAAGTGTTACGCAGCGTCAGGCGTACAAACGAGAGTGTGACTAGTGATCTCCGGTCGACAGTCAAGTCGCTCAATGAGCAGCTTGAAAACGAAAGAAATGTTCACCGAGAAGAATTTGTTGGGCTGAATGAAAGCTACAGCGTCGCACTAAAACGACAAACCTTGAGTCTGGAGGAGACGAATTCGAATGTGCTCTCTGTTCGCACTCGCGCTCTGAAAAATGAACTCAACGCTGCCAATGAGAGACACCGCGCGGAGGCGCAGCGCCTTCGGGAGGAAGGAGAAATGGCGTTGGCCAAAAGTGCAGTTCACTATGAGAGTGAGATCCTGGCACTAAACGAGCGGCTCACAGAGGAAAGGAGGGCAAGGAGAGAGGAAGAAATCCACCATAATGCTGAGATGGAGACGGTATCAGCGAAATACTCTGCGGATATTTCAACTCTCGAATCCTTCCTTGTCGACAACAAGAGCTACAACGACGTTTTGAAAGAGCAGTTGGCTGAGGTGAGGCAAAAGGTGGAGAAGGGGGGGGGGTTAGTGTTGGGGGAGGGCGGTGTTAGCCCCGGTGTTAGCCCCGGTGTTAGCCCCGGTGTTAGCCGAGTCACCCATCAAGAGAAAGGCTCGGAAAGTGAGAAAGAAAGAGAGTTGGTAAGTCGCCTCGCTGTCATCTCAAAGGAACGCGATTTCTTTAAAGAGGAATACGGTAACGCCGCACTGGTGAATTCATCAGTTTCCAACGGTCTCGACAACTATTATCAGACTCCCTCGCGGTCTCCAAAGCCATACTCGCCCCCGAATCTGTCCACAATACGGCGTCGGAACGATGACACAGTCCACTCCGTGCAGATGTCTGCGAGAAAGCACTACGAAGGAGCTCATGAGGCGAGTCGCAATCACGTCAAGATAGTGGAGGGAATTCTGAAGGAGCACTTTCATTCCCCTCCACAGGAGCGCTCCAATGGGCACAGGCATCGAAAGATGTCTACGAAAGTACGAGTGACGCACTCGATGAAGATCAGCGCCTCAATCGTGGCGAGAGTTTACCTGAAAAACAAGGCAGACAAAAATATGCAGATGGCAGCTGCCTTGATGAAGTGGCGTGCTGCGGGGTGGGCACCAAATGCTCCCCACACAGCTAACTTGTCACTGCTGTGAAGTCATCGTGAACATGTGTACAAGGAAGATGGATTAAAAGATAATGTTACGAAGTAGTTTAGGAGGCCGCCTTGCAGAACAGGTTCCATCCCCACAAGATCTCGTCTTAAAACACGCCTTGTTGTTATTTTATTTGCGCAATATTTTACAATCATCACAAAACACATCACCACGCGCATTGTCAGGTCTCGAGCCCGCCCAATCGTATCTCCATCACAGCGGCAAAAAAACATAATTTAACACCTTCTTCCCCCGCCCCTATCGGGCTCCGAAAGAGATGATCGGTTGGCTTTTATATCTGCTAGAAACTTGCTCTCCCATAGCGCTGTTGAGCTGGTACTGGCCAGGTCCGGGCTTCGACGCGCGCTCCTTCTCCTCGGCGTCATTGTAAGTCCGTGGGCCGGTGCTGAACTTCACGCCGATTGGGTTTCGCTTCGTAGATAGGCGGAAGATTCCGCTGTTCACCTTTTCACTGTCGTAGTGCTGGGGACCGGGATTCTGCCTCCCCTCCTTGGGGTCCACGCGCTTAGGGGGCTGGCCAAATTTTACGCTTGGCATACCACTCTTCGTGAACATGATTCCCTTCTTGATCAGCTCGGGATCGTACGCTTGGGGTCCGGGTTTCTTGAAGCTCTTCATGTCATTGTATCGCGCGGGACCCGTCCCAAACTTCACTGATGTTGTACCACTCTTTGAGAACATGATCCCTCGCTGGATCATGGATGGGTCGTACTCAGCAGGCCCGGGACACTTGAACTTTCCAATATCGTTGTACGTTCGAGGCCCGGTACAAAATTTAACACCGGTCACATTTCGCTTGGTACTTTGCATGAAAACAGCCCGGCGAATCGAAGCTGGATCATAAGTCTGGGGCCCAGGTTTCTTAAAAGTTGCGATGTCGTTGTAACTTCGGGGACCGGTTCCAAATTTGATATCGGTAAGAGAGCGTTCGGTGGAGGAAATTCGAGGAAGTGGGGTATAGATTGGTCCTGGAGCCTGTGCTGCCCTCATATTATCAAGGACAGCCTTGCGCACAGACAAGCATCCGTCCTTGAACGTTGCCTCTTTCTGGGGCGCAAAGGCGAGAGCCATGACTACTGCGTGTGTGTGTTCTAGGCTTTTTGTTTTCTGGGTTCCAAATTTTGGTTAAAAGGACTGCCGAAAAGGAAAAGTTGAGAGAAAAGAAGTTGCGTCAGGTGGTGTCAGTTGTGGAAGGTGGGGTGAATTCCGCAAGTTAAAATGTGTTAGTCAGTTTGTGTATAAGAATATTGACCGGTGGCATGCAAAATTAAAAAAGAACGTTCATCACAATGTTCACAACAAGAGGGCAAAAATATCCCCTTAAGGAGGTTGTGGGGAGGTTGCCCACACCTGCTGTGTGGTGAAAGCACAGTTTTTCTCTGTCATCGGAGACAAACAATACCAATTTCTTTGCTAAGGACGTCGTTTTAAGCTCACCTTTTAATATCTGAGTGAGTAATAGGCTTTCTTCGTAGTCTGGTGCGGTTGAGACCTGCCGGGCTGCCGGGTCGGGCGGTCAGGTCCAAGTCTAGCTCAGAAACTGATCAAGAATGCCAAAAGCACCATCCTGTAACCCGAAGTAAATTAAATTAACGCCCGACTTGACAGCTGCTGGTGCTCTTTCCCTCCTCGCTCAATAATCTGCGGCTTACGTCCCAATCTAATCGTCCAACTGTTCACTCCTCCTTCCAGAGTTTTCTCAGCCCTTTAACTAGCTTTCAGTCGGCATTGAACTCTCGCTTCCCGCCATTTTTTCACTAAAATGGACCGATATGACAGTGACTTTAGTGAAGGCGACGACAGTGACGACAACGGGAATAAGGTGCGCACAAGCAGTATAGCATCCAGTGCTGTTTCCAGCGCTCCTAGCAGTGCTGCCCCTCCCCCTCCACCAGGCCCCCCCCCACCAGCCCCGCCATCTTACCCGCCTCCGATCCAAGATGATGAGGATGTCATCGCACATAAGAAGAAGACGGCCAGATTACCCCCCTCGTTGGAAAAAAAGAAGTGGATTCCACCTCGCCATCGAGGTGTATCAGTTGGAACATTAGCCCGGGAACGGTACAAGAACATGAGAAAACCTCAAGACCAGCTCTCTCAAAGGAGCTCAACTGACCATGATTCGGAATTCGACGGCAAGAAGCGTGCAATTCAGGCATTCAATTTGAATGCCAGTATGGATGGGAGCAACGAGGGTGATATGCGTGAGCGAAGACTGAGTAGCATGGACGAAGGGAGCATGATTGAGCTACAGAAGCAACACTTGAGAGGAATATTCGCCGCCGCTTGCACTGACCACACAGATCGAAACGGTGAGATGCGTCTCAATTCGAAGAACCTGAAAGAGGCTGTGATCATGACTGGCCTTTACCCTTCCAAGCGACTGCTTCAGCTGTTTTTTGAGGCCAACAATACCAGCATTTCCTTGCCCCGATTTCTCGAGGTTGTGCTGGAGAATCTTGCAATTGATGCCGATGACGATATGAAGGAACCGGACATGGAGGACCACCTTGTGGAACTCTTCGCAATGTTTGATGAAGATAAAGCAGGAACCATGCGCATCAAAGACCTCCGCCATCTCATGATGGAGGTGCTCACGAGCGATAAGACAGAGCTATCCCGCGCTGAATTCGATGAGTTTCTGGAATACGCCGGACTCCATGGCGACGCTGAAATTGACTACAAGGTTCTTGCCAAGAACTTCATGCTCTCAAATCCCACACCTGATGATATCATCATTGGTAAGTGATGGTGGACGGAGAGGGAAGTGCAAGTTAGTTTGAAAATAGTAATATGTGTTTAAAAAAATTAGAATCCCCCCACCACCCCAACCCGACTCGTCGGAGTCAGGATTCGTCTTACAAGTGTTCGGTTAAAAAGCGGTGGGAAGAGACCTCTTCTTAAGCGACACAACACATTTTATGAAGAGACAAAGACCTTCAGCCTTGGAGCCCAGGCAGTGACAGTTCAACTGCGATCATGTCGGAACTT
>Ga0115556_1002363_pt1 | contig 12580 bp, 4 predicted proteins | sample COGITO_mtgs_1104_5_FD_87282 | JGI IMG/M metagenome (GOLD analysis project Ga0115556, IMG submission 87282) | Pelagic marine microbial communities from North Sea - COGITO_mtgs_110414 | ecosystem: Environmental > Aquatic > Marine > Epipelagic | place: Germany:Helgoland, sampling site Kabeltonne... | reverse complement strand
GAGGAGAATAATTAAAGTAGTTGAGATGTTTCGTGGTTATAGCTATACGTTGTAGGGATCGGTTGTGAGTTTAACAAGGGGCGAAAATAGAAGGTAAGATGAGTTATCTGATCTGGTTGAGGAGAGGTCCAAATGGGCTCGAGAGGTTTCGGATTTCGGATGACATTGCTCTTTTGCCGCCTCAATATATACAGGCTGGTTGAAAGTTATTTTTAAGGTTTTATATTGACCTGCGAAGCTTTTGAACTTGAGAGAGGGACGCTGAAGGGGCAAAAACGTCAAGGAATTTCCCTTTCCCACTGATCAGTGCTTCCTGATCTTTTTGCCGCCTGCCTCCCACCCCCCCCCTCGTTCACACCACCCTCCGGCCCATTCCTGCCGCGATGGCACACCGCATATCGATGTCTCCAGGAGACCTGCCCAAAGCCCAGCAACGGGAAGTGTCCTCTCCTTTTCCTCCACCCCAGACGAAGAAGCACGCTCCCCCCGTTGCAGCTCCTTTTCCCATTACTCCCCTCAAAAGCCAAACCGAGGGAGATCGCTGGAATCAAGAAGAAATGAAAGAACGTATACAGGCTATGCGCCGGGATGTGGAAAATGTTGGTGCTGGGGAGGACAGTGACTCCTCTTCTTCCTCCTCCTCTTCCTCCTCCTCGACATCTCTATCGTCCTCTTCCTCTTCTGAGTCTCACTCTCAATCGTCGAGCTATGGGAACGTCTCCCTCTCCCGGCCCCGTCGATCTCGTTCTGTCCCCTCCCGTAACCGCCGCCACCGTCACAATCAGCACACCTCAATGACCACAATGACGACGACCACCTCTGCCTCGTCGCCACACAGTAGTCTTGAGAGTTTAGAAGGAATGATGGATGGGGGGGAGAAATTGGAAGGGGAGACATTTGAGAGGGCGCCCAACTTCCACTTCACTTTTTCGTCAGATCCAATGACAACAGCAGCTACCACGAGCAACCCCGACAACAACAACATGAAGGCAGATAACAACGACCGCAATGTATTGCCTACATCAACGCCAATACCGACGACTACGGCAACCACCGATATTCCTACGTTATTTTCCCAAATTTCTCACCTCCAGACCCTCACTCACACCCAAAACCTCCACCTGAGGCACCTTCGGCTTCAGAACTCTGCTCTCAAAAACAATGAGCGCTCGTCCCGTCTCTCCTTGAGAAAATCTGAGGAACGCCGGGCAGAGGTAGAAGAACACGCACGTCTCCTTAAGGCGCAGAGCTCTGGATCTTTGCCTCACCTCCGGCAGCAGCTCCTGCACCAATCGAAGGCGGAGCTGAAAACCTGCACCCGGCAGATTAAAAACCTTCAGCAGTCACTATCTCAGTCACGGCACGATCACCAGGAGTCCGTGGCGACTCACGACGCCGAGAAAGCCGGCCTGGCGCGCGAGGTCAATCGCCTCGCCGGCCAGCTCGCACAGAGGGCTATTTTGGCAAGCGGTGCGGAGAGGAGACTTCGTGAAATGGATGAGGTCACGAGAAGAACCGAGAGCCACTTGAACACAGAGCTGGCTACTTTCCAGGAGAGGGAAAGGGCCGCTAGAGAACGGATCTCCCAGCTTGAAGTTCAGCTCAAAGCGTCTGAGAAACGCGCCCTCGAGCAAGAAATCGCTGCGAACAATCTGAGAGAGGAGCTGGAGAAATCACAGCAACAGACCCAGTCGCTGACCGACGAGGTCTCCGTCGTTGCTGCAGAGAATGTGGAGCTTCGGGGGGAAATCACAGAGCTGCGAGGAGGTGGTGGGTCTGATCACCCAACGTCCGCGCAAAATATGCAAGACGAGGCGTACCAGAAACTTCTGAACGAGAATCAGGAGCTCAAGGCAAAGTTCGAGAAAGCGAGCGCTCAGATGAAGGACGAGGGCGAGAAACACGCCGAGATTATCAGATCCGCCAAGAAACGCTTCGCGGAGAAAACTCTGCAGACGAAGAAGTACCGACGCGCTCTGCGAATGCTCGCGAACGAGGTTAGAAGTGCGGCAGCGTCGAGTGAAGACCCGAACGCTACCAACGTGATCAATTTCGACGAGAGCACTCTCGGTTTGCAGTTGGGAGATCTCAACAGCACCCTCGGAGAGGACGAGAATGGAAATAATAACGATAACGATAACGATAACGATAACGATAACGATAACGATAATGACAACAATGACAATAACGACGACGAAATCGCCCAAGACGCAACAGCGACTACCGACAGCACACCAATGCAGGAGATTACTGTGCTGAACGAAATCGACGAAATCAACGATAACAACGGCGACGATGTTGACGACTTGGATGACAGCACGCTGTTCTCCGCGTCCCAGTCTTCTCATATGCACAATACGACTGCAAATATGATGGTGAGGTTAGGAGGGCTGCCTCTAAACCCGGGGGACATGAGCTACGCAAGCAGCGGGATGGTAGAATTCGATGGAAGCAGCGTCGGGGGTGGGGCAAGCGAGAGGCCTCCAAGAAGACCGGCAATTAACCCGACAGTTACTCCGCCACCGCAACAACAGCTTTCGACCTTCGCTGCGGAGGAGCTCAAATCATTGAAGGCGAGGAACTCCTACTTGCTTCAGGCGAACCGATCACTTGCGGAGGCAAAGAGCAAGCTGGACAAAACCTCGTCCGAGTTGGATCGAAAGAGAGTCAGCTTGGAGTGCGAGGTGTCGAAGTTGAGGTTCGAGCTGGACAGGACAATTGAAGAGAAAACTGCGCTGGAAAGTGCTCATGCTGGTGCTAATGATGAAAGTGGAGTGAGAGGGAACACCGACGACAGTTCTATATCGGTCCTCAAGGCAATGCACGCTGAAACAATTCATCAGAATGCAGTTTTGCGACAAGAAAAAATGGCATTGGCAATGGGCAAGAGCAGCGTGGAGGAGGAGAACGCGAGGTTGGTGGGTAAGGTCGTCAAATTGGAAAGCGCCGCGAAAATTGCCGTAGCCAGGGGGCAGGATGAGAAGGACAAACTTAACAGCAATAGCAAGAAGGCTCTCAACGCTGCGAAAAGAAAGATAGCTTCTTTACAGGAAGAGATAGCGACAGCCTCGACAAAACTGGAGAATTGGGAGAAGGTGGGAGAGGCAATGAAGAGTCAACAAGTCCTCATGGCCAAAAACTACGCAGAGGCAGAGAGAAAGAGGGGTGAATTCGAAGCGGAGCTCAAAAAGATCAGACAAGACAAGGAACGTACTGCTGCGATAGTAGTGCAGAAGGCGGCGGCGCAAGAAGGTCGCGAAGAAGAGGCGGCTGATATTGGCGTCGAGGACTTACAGCAGCAGATCGTCCAACTTGAAGAGGACAAGAATTGTGTAATTGCTGATCTCAAGCAGCAAGTCGTTGAGCTGGAGAAAGAGCTGGAAATTAAGGCGAGTCCAGATAATATCAACAACCACGTCGACGAACTCAAGCAGCAAAACGCTCAACTACAAGCTGCTCTAGAGAGGGAAACCGAGACGGCGGAAAAGGTCAGCATCGCTACAAATACCGCTGCAAATACCGCTGCAAATGATGCTGACGACTCTGTTATTGCGGAGCTCAGGCAGCAAAACGCTCAACTACAAGCTGCTCTAGAGAGGGAAACCGAGACGGCGGAAAAGGTCAGCATCGCTACAAATACCGCTGCAAATGATGCTGACGACTCTGTTATTGCGGAGCTCAGGCAGCAAAACGCTCAACTACAAGCTGCTCTAGAGAGGGAAACCGAGACGGCAGAAAAGGTCAGCATCGCTACAAATACCGCTGCAAATGATACTGACGACTCTGTTATTGCGGAGCTCAGGCAGCAAAACGCTCAACTACAAGCTGCTCTAGAGAGGGAAACCGAGACGGCGGAGAAAAATGACGTTGCCACCAATACAACTGCAAGCGATGACGATGGCTCTACCTCGGTAATAGCTGAGCTCAAGCAGCAGATTGTCCGCCTTGAAACGATGGTGGCTGAGGCGGAAGAGGCGCTTAACCGCAGTGCGGGACCCAACAACGCGACACCCACGGCTACACCTGCAACGTCTGACGAGGTCTCGTCTCTCACCGAAACTGTTGCGAACCTCGAAAGCGAGCTGACCACGGCAAAAGGCAAAATTGGCGCTTTACGGCTGTACACAACCACCCTTAAGTCCGAAAAGAGTGATTTACAAAGCCGAATTGACGGTCTGGAATCTTCGCTCACTACCAGTCAAGAAACAAGAGCCGACACTGCCAGTAAGCTGACGGATGCAACGAGTGAGAAAAGGTCACTTGCTCTTTCTCTTGAGAAGGCTGATAGCAAGATTAAGTTCTTGACGAAGCGAATTGAGCAGTCGAGCCAAAAGGTGAACGAGGATCTGTCCAGTCAACAATCACTCATTATTGAGCTGGCCGATGCTCGTCTGCTCCTCCAGCAGAGGGACGAAGAGACCAACATTTTGAATGTGCATATGGCCGACGCGGCGACGACTACGAAGGAGCTTGAAAAGCAGGTTTCTGGCCTCAAGAGTCAAGTGGACGAACTCCGGAGTAGCTTGGTCGTTGAGTCAAAGGAATGCGATAAATTGAACGAGGAGAAAGGGAAGTTGATGAAGATTATCGAGGAGAAGAATGCTATCCCGACGGTTAGCAAGGAGCGAGTGGAGATGGTTAGTGTCGGCGTTGACACGATGCCCGTCGTGTTGATGAAGGAAGAGAAGGTTGAGATGGTCAGCGTCGCCGTTGAAACCACCCCTGCGACGGCGAACGACAGCCACAAGGTTGATATGATCAGTGTCAGTGTTGAAGCGATCCCCTCAGCGGAGAACGAGAAGAATGTTACGATGGTTGACGTCGGTGTCGAAACTATCACCACGACACCGACGACGACTGTGGAGAAGGACGCAATTACCAGAGTGGACTCGAGCGTGAACACCGACCCTGCTGTGAAGGTTGCGATGGTTAGCGTTGGTGTCGAAACTATTCCCATCGATTCCACGGCACAAACCACGCCGACACCGACACCGACACGAACACCAACAACACCAATGACAAGTGCAGTTGGAATCAATACAGATCCAATTTCTTCCGCTCCAACAGCAAGTAAGGGTGTTAACACAGATCCTCCTGCCGGAGAACCCACCACCCAAAGCGTAGGCAGTGAAACCAACCCTATCACCGTTACAACAGCGGCGACAAATACGCTGTCCCTATTCTCTCTGGCGACAACAAGTATCGGGACCAATACTGATTTGCCCTTTTCTACCACGACTGATGTCACAATCGCTAGGTTGAATGAAACGATCGATGAACTGAAATCCTCCCGTGAAATGATCTCTGTCAAACTAGCATCCGCCGAGGACCTCGTGCTCACGCTTAATACAACCATTGCTCAACTGAAAATCAGCGCTGAGAAGGATGCTGCCGTCCTTAAGGCACAAATTCAAACGCTGCGCACAGAGATTGTCGCCGTCAACTCGCAAAAAGCGGAGCTCCTCTCCATTGTAAATAACAACGAGAACGCGACGAGCGCTTCCCTAATTTCCGCCCTCGAGGAGAAACGCACCGCGCACAGCAGAATAGAGATGCTTAACCAGCAGATCGCTGAATTGACCACGATCAAAACGGCGACGATCGCTTCAGTCGAAGAGAAGGAGCGCGAGCTCAGTAATGCAGTCGCGGAGAAGAAAGTTTCAGACGAGATTGCTGCCGCCAAATCCGAAGAGCTCGCCGCCAAATCCACCGAGATTGCTACTCTCCGCCAGAATATCGCCGATTTGGCCTCTAGAGAGACAACGGCGAGTGCCGGAAGTATCGATCTCGCTCGCTCGCTCCAAAACTTACTAGCAGAGAAGAAAATATCTGACCAGAGTGCCGCCACAAAATCCGCTGATCTCGCCGAATATTCTGCTGAACTAGCCGCAAAAACCGTCGAGATCACTACTCTCCGTCAGAAAATCACTGATCTTAATGCTGCTGCAAATGCGACCAACACTGAATTAAACGCCCTCCGCCACGAAAACATCGAGCTCGCTGCCTCTACGAAAGCGACTGACAGCAAGCTGGAATACATCCTTGCGGAGAAGGAAAAATCTGACGAAAATGCTGCCCTTTCGCTAGCTACGACTGCACAACTGCAAGAGCGTGTGCGTGCTGCGGAAAAGACCCTGCAGGAACACAAAGATGCCGCATTTTGCAACGACGATGACACTACTCTCCTTGCCACCATCGAGTCTAAGAATAAAGCTGAGGCGGCACTTGCCACGGCTGAGAAGAAAAACTCTTCTCTGAAGAAAATCTCGGAAGAGAATGCAACTTTGCAAGAAGAGTTGGCTCTTGCAAGGAAGAAATTATCAGAAGCCGAGCAGCTGAGCACTCGTGAGATAGCTAAGTTGGAGGATCGTTTGAAGTTGGTCTGCGAGATGGTGGAGACCATGAAGAAGGAGAGCTCTTACGGTGCTGCCACTGTAAATTCAACCACGGCCGCAATCACCCCCGCGGGCATTGTACCTTCCACACCTACGACAACGACACCGGCACTCATGATGAGTGGGCCAACTACACCTGCCTCACCTACAATTCTGGTCACGGAGCACGAGGAGGAAATTAAGAACTTGACTAAATCCGTGGCAAAACAGTACCAAGCTGAACGTGATTTATTCGCCAGAAAGCTGCACGCGAAGTTACAAGCGGAGCACGTGTCGAAGATTTCTCTCCTTCACCATAAGCACGCAAAGGAAGTCGAGCTAATCCGGAGTGAGGCGAAGCAGACCCAAGAGCACGCCCGAAAGATTTTGTTGACGGCGAAGAAAGAGGTGGAAAGTGGGATCAGGAAAGGACTGGAGAAGGGAGAGTCGGCTGAGGTGGCGTTGGTGGCAAAGAAGATGGAGAGAGAGAAAGAAGAGGAGGTTTTGTCGGTGAGGAGCAAATATAGGCGGAGGATTCAAGCCATGAGGGAAGAATGGGAGGAGGAGAAAAGAAAAATCATGGACGTCGTCCAGAACGAGTGCGATATCATTTTAAGGAAATCGCGCACTTACAGGGACGGCGAAGGCGACGGCGACGGCGACGATGACGAGAGCTATAGGAAGAGTAGCAGTAGAGATGACTCAAGGGTCATGTCCATCGAGGAGACAGACCACTTCATCCAAATGGTTCTGGAATCTTGCCGAAAATGAATGATAACACCATAGTGTATGAACAAGTGTTGGCAATATATTTTGCATGCAAACCTCTTTCTTCCTTTACAATCCTAACTTGGAACTTCGTCGTGCTACTCTATTCGATGTCGACGCTGACGACGTCGTTGTCATCATCCTCGTCATCATCATCCCCCACGAGTCCTCTCCTACCTGTCCTCTCCACAAACCCCCTTCTACTTTCAGTATTCCTTTCGATCCTCAAGATCCCGTCGACCCTGAGAATAGACGAGAGTGTGTCCACGAATGACACCACTAGGTCTACTGCTATGTTCTTGGGCTGTAGGGGAGCGGTCAAAGCGAATCGATTTGAGGAGGAGGAGGAGGAGGAGGAGGAGGAGGAAGGCCCAGTGGTTCCGATAGTCGTTTCCCTCCTGCAACCTCCGAAACGGGCGTATTTTACAACCTCTTCCATCCCCTTCTCCGCCACTTGCCAGCACCATCTTCTCACGCCTTCGGTCTCCTGCTCCCCCTGTTTGCGGAACAATCGCACCAAGGAGATTTCTGGGGAGAAGTAACCGCCAACCATCTCACCAAACTCATCATCATCGCCGATTTTGCTACCGCAACAAAGCCAGTATTGTACGGAACGTATCGCTCTGATAATTGAGAGTTTGATCTGCTCTCCCTTTCCGTCACTCCAAGATCTGATGAGAAGCTGTGGGGTTGTTTCTTGTGCGGTCGTCTCCGGCGCGATCGTCTCCAGCAGCTGGGGCCTTTCCCCGCCGCCCAGTGTAGTATTTCCACAATCGCCATAGTCTCTGCCGACACCCTTCAGAATAGTGTACTTCTGAGCCTTGGCTCCTTCTCTCCAATCGCCGGCAGAAACCTCTTCGAAACCAGTGTAGGAAACTCTGCATCTGTCAACCTCCGCCAATTCAAATGCGTCTTGGATGAAGCAGCCTTGGGTGAAGGCATCGGCGAATCCTTGTGCCTCGTTATCCTCCACGCACTGGCAGACAACGATGCCGCGACGCTGGAAAGCAGAGTATAAGACAGTGGGAACGAGGAAGGTCGTGATGACCAAATTGACGGACTTGGCGGAGAGGAGTTCACCAATCGAGTGAGAGAGGACCGTCTCGTGGAGTTGGAGGGGGGGCTGGGAGGCATTGGTAGTGGCATTTTTGGCACTCGTATCCACGGTGGTGTTTTCGACAGTTATTTCATTAACTGTCGGAGCGAGCGGGTTCCAGTGCATGACGATTAGGTATTCCTTCTTTCCCTTTTCCCCGCTCCCCTCTCCCGGCTTGCGCGTGGCCCTGCCGATTTTCAAAGCCCTTGAAAACAAATACTCGCCGACGCCTAGAACCCTAGAATCCTCCATCCGACCCCCTGACACCACGTAGATACTCTCTGAGAGTGAGTGAGGTGTTATCGACTGCAGCGATCTTCTCATTCGTAGGAGTGCATCTTCCTCATCAGCGCGGGTAGTTCCATTCCTGTGTCCGTTTTCTAGTTTTCTGATCTTTTCTTTCAGGTGCCCGCCGTCTGCGAAGCGGATGAAATCAAGGGCCAAGTCTTCGACAACTTTCGTGTCCGACCCGAAGTGGTTCGCAATACTGTTTCTGACGACTTGAGCCGCCAGATTGTATCCGTCTGCTTCGGTTCGTTTGCTTGGCCTATTCATCCCAGATGAGGCAGGGATTTTCGACCTTTCGACCGCCGGAAACTCGTCTTTGTCACCAGAGACGGAGAGACAATCCCGAACCATGCTCCCAAGATTCCCGCTGGATACTAACCTCCTCATGACCTCGCTCATCATCTTCCTCTCGGCCTGCGAGCGTTTGGTGGCGAGAATATGGGAGACAGAACCGTGGAGGTAGTTAACAAAGCGGTTGGACCCATCGATGGATAGGAGCGATTTGTCCTTCAGGAGCAGTAGAGATCCGAGTGGAGGCAAGCCATATAAGTTCCCTGAGTCCGAGGACTTGTCCCGAGCATCCGTCCCGGACTCAACAGGAGCTCGAGAGGAGGAACTCCATCTCGATGATTTGTTCACTAACACATTGCGGAAGGAGTTGGAGATGCATGTTGTATTGTTTGGTGTGGTGTAGGCAACAGTGCTGGTCGTGGGACCAAGTATAGGGAGAGAAAGAAAGTGAAGTTCGCGGAGAGATGTCGAGAGGAGGACAAGTGGATCCATTAGCACATTTGGAATAATGGAAACACGCGAGGAAAATGCATGCGTATCATCACGAATTTTATTGTCTCAATCTCATTGAAGGAGAAAAAAGAGAATTCGAGAGAGGATTGGGAATTATGGTAGACGTTTAGGAATTAATTAGGTGTGGGTATACAAGAGAATATTTTCGGAGGATATATTACGATGATACGATGATACAACCAGCCACATTGACTGAAACTAACCCTAAGAGGGGAAATGGATGAAAGTGTAACTTTGCTATCAACTGGAAAAGCAGTATATTCGGTGTTTGCCTGGGACGTGAGTATATGCAGTGATAAGAAGAATAAGCCCCCACCGTTCCGTTTTGAAGACGTAGTTAGAATATGTTACCGCGGCGACGGTTTGGGGGGATGTAGTGGCAGCGGCGACGGTTTGGGGGGGTGTAGTAGCAATGGCAGTAGTGATTCGATGCCCTCCTCCTCGTCGGTGTCGACGTCGGTGTCGGGGTCGGGGTCTCGCTGGAACAGGATCCGACGATTGCTGTCGGACCGTTTTCATTTAGGGGAGGGCTGTGGTTTGGTGAAGGAGGGGTCGACCGTTTTGAACGGTTGCGGGGAGGAGAGAGAGGAAGGAACTGTTATTGCCGTTGAGTGCGTGGGGAAACAGTGGTGGAATTGTCTTCAGAACGTACCGTCGACAAAGTGGAGCGTTGAGAGTCACCGTTATTCTGACGCTTCTCCTTATACTACTTCTCAGAACGACGGGAGTGCTTCCCAGTCATCTTTCGAGTCAGACGTGGTGATATTTACAGTCAGAAACGCCTGTGACCAACTTCCCTCGGTCCCCACCAACCATCCCCGGCCCATTCCATTTTCTCCCCTTGCCTTGCCGCCGATTGTAGTTCTCGTTGGTGTCGTTAAACCCGGGAATGTTGGCACGATATTCAGGACGTCCTTCCAGTCAGGGGGGTTCGGTGGATGCGTACTGGTGGGACTGGGGAGTTGCCAAGGAGAAGGTGAAGGCTATAAAAAAAATCACAGAAATTGCCCTGTCGGCACAATGAAAGAACGCGATATATCGTATTACTCAACGTGCGTATCACCATTATTTCCGCATCATTACTACCCCAGCTTCCGTGATTTTCTCCAGAGCGTCAGGAGAGAGGGTACGAGAGATGTCGTTGCTACCGTCATCGGGAAGGAAGCAAAAAGTGTGTACAGTCCTGAGGGGAAGGAGGCTCTTAGAGGTCGGGAGAGGAGGGGGATTTATCTTGTTTTAGGTGGGGAAGCAGAAGGGCTTGATGAGGATGTTTTGAGGAGCTTCGAGGAGGAGGTTAAGTTGGAGGAGGAGAAGGGGGAAGAGGTTATTATTGATGATAATAATGATGATGTTGACATGAGTAGAAAAAAGAAGGAAATGACCCCCGTAGTCAAAAGGATCGGCATCCCGATGGTTAGCGGTAGTTTGAATGTAGGCGTGGCATTCGGTGTCATCGTTGGGGTCATGGGGGCCGAAGGAATGCTGCCAAATGAGTAACCTTAAAAATATATTGTATGAAGTAACATGAAAGCAGAGAAGGAAGCAAGGGTTTCTTATTAACGGTTTCTTTTAGCTTCATTACATAGCCTGCTTGGCTCTCTGTGCGGCGTTCACAGCCTTGATGTCCTCCCTCTTCTGCACCGCTCTCTTGTGGCTTCCAAGTCTCCTCTTGGCAAACTTGTAGATCCTCTTCTCAGCAGAGGTACCGCCAGTCTTGATCATATCAAGGATGCGCCGCTCGTAGGGGGCGAGTCCGGCGACCTCGCGGGCAATCTCTCTGCACATTGATGTGCGCTTTCCCTTCTTTCCCTTGTTGTTCTTGGGTCGGCTAACCTTGGGACGCTCTGTTGTGATGTGTCCCTTGTTAGTTCCCTGGGCGAGTCCTGATCTGGCCATTGTTATATATTTTAATATTTTAAAGTGAATTAGGGGGATATTGATAGTAAAGATGTTGTCTGTGAAAAGAGGGGAGGGAGGGATACGTTAGCAAGGTGACAGGGGAGGACAACAAAGTTTGGTTCGCAATGGTGTTGAGTCCTTAGGCATGTTTGTGGAACACAGGTGCGATTCGTCCACAAATTGTCGACCATGGGGTCTCATTTATTGATCATCGACCGAATACAAGTTTATATACCTATAGATGAACCACAAGACCACCCATAAGCACTTTCGTCCACAATCGCGAAATAGTGGGCCATCCATCAGGGAGCTTCCTCAAGACCTGTGGGGTCTTAAGTGGGAGGTTTTCTTCACAAACGGCAGCATATGGGCTAGTACCGACAATAACAACAGGAAATCTGGGACAGCATACCACACAGCACGCGCAAGACAACGAAAACAAAGACACGGGGGCAGGGAACAGTCTTGATGAAATCTGGGAAGGTAAAGCCTCCCCAGATTTTAAATCGGACTAGGGCGGGGAAGCGCAAATACAAAGAGAACCTTGAAAGACTTTTTAACGATAAATTTACATTCTACGTACCGTGAGTAACCGATGAAAGTGTGGACAGGGTCGGAAGGGCCGAAAACCAGCCCCCGGCGGAATAATGGTAAAACAAAAACCCTCCCTACCAGTTAGCACCCTTTAAAGCCGCATTTCTGTGTGTTTCTATCTTTCTCTACGCTCACGATCACGCCATTTAATCCTCAATATCTCATCACATCTAAGCAATAATTGTGACGTCATCTGATCTTTTCTGTCAGAACGCCTGGCCCTACAATGAGCAACAATACCACCCCAAACATCTCTAGTCTTACTCTCTCATCTGGAACCCAGTCCCGCTTGTGTTGGTACTGCGGTCGCGGAGAGGATGCCCTTCCCACCAAGCTGCAGAAATGCGGGCCGTGTGGGTTGGCAGAGTATTGTAATCAGGAGTGTCAGAGGGGCGATTGGAAACTTCATAAGGCCAAATGCAAGAGGTTGACTGAGATTGTTGTTGATACAGACGTAAAAAGACGGCTCCGGTCTGGTGCCCTCAAAAGACGATTATTGACACTCAGACTCGGTAAAGGCACCGTCTTCCTCACCATCAGGGACCCGGACATCACCACCATCGGGGATATGAATTTTGCAGCCGAGAGAGTACACCTCGAGGCTCCCTTCTTTGAATGTGAATCCCTCCTTCGCGTCGATTTCAGAGGATGTACCAAACTCACATCAGTGGGTTTTGCTGCGTTTTGTAATTGCACCTCCCTGACGTCCGTGGTGTTGCCCGACAGTCTCACACAGCTTGGCGATGCAGCGTTTATG
>Ga0115556_1002356_pt1 | contig 12592 bp, 7 predicted proteins | sample COGITO_mtgs_1104_5_FD_87282 | JGI IMG/M metagenome (GOLD analysis project Ga0115556, IMG submission 87282) | Pelagic marine microbial communities from North Sea - COGITO_mtgs_110414 | ecosystem: Environmental > Aquatic > Marine > Epipelagic | place: Germany:Helgoland, sampling site Kabeltonne... | reverse complement strand
CCTCGCATGCCATCTGGATACTTTGAAATCTCGTGGTGGGGAAACAGCAGCAGTGATTTGCCTCGGAGAGCCAAGGGGAGAATGAACCTGTTCGATGGGACGACAACTCTTCATGTTGAAACAACGACAAGTGGAGATGGTTTTGACTTGTTTATATTTGCAAATGCAGCGGCACCGTCCTCTCCTAACGTGATAGTAATGGAAGCAACCGCTTTTGGGGGAGGCTCCCCCCCCACCATCACCTTCATTCCAGCAAATCCCAACGAGAATGACCACGACAGTTACATACCCAACCCCCCCCCATACACCACGCGGGATAATGTCGATGAAAAGACCACGGTGGAAGTGACCGTCCAGCCCCATCTCCCTAGTAAGGGGACGGCCCACGCGGCAGGAGTTATGCGGATAGACGATGCAGACGACGCCTCAAGGTCAACTTATTTCGTAAGCCTTTCCCCCGTTCTTCCGGATGACGATGCTGCGACGAACTTCGTCGTGGCCGAGTTGAATAGAGTTACTGAGATGCCGTACGCGCCAGTTTCAACAATGCTCAACAGCCACAAGAATTACTGGAACAACTGGTGGCCGCAGGGGGGTTTTCTCAGCATTGATCACTCCCCCATGGAATCGTTCTTCTACGTCCAACAGTATAAATTTAACTGCGCGTCTATGACAGGAGAACTTCATGACCTCATGGGACCGTGGCACATTGAATACACGCCATGGCCGGACCTACATTGGGACCTAAATCTGCAGTACACCTACTACATGCCGCTGGTGACAAACCGCTTGAGCGATCTCTCGATCTCACTGACAAACTACATGGAGACGCTCCTGCGTAGCGGAAATTTAAAAACGAACGTTCCCGAAGCTTGGCAACTCGACAGTGCAGCTGCGCCTACGGGCGCGAGCAGCTTGTCGGGCAACACAACCTGCAACTGGTCAACTGGGCCGAATTGCACTACGTCTCCTCCGTCCCAGACGGGGAACCTGCTTTGGACTCTCCAGCTCCTCGATCTTCACCACAGCTACACGGGCAACAGTACTATTGCGACAGATGTCTTGTGTCCGCTACTTGACGAAGCGTTAATGTTTTATCACCACTTTCATGTAGACAATTCATCGGATCATATCATCCACCTACAAGAAACGGCTTCGCCCGAGTACCCTGGTCCGCCGGGGAGTGACTGCAATTACGACATATCTTTGTACCGCTGGGGTTTACAAAAGATGATTGAACTCGGGAGCACTTACAGCAAATGCAACAACGCTCACATAAGTGTGTTCGAGGACACGCTGGCCCGCATCACATGGTTCCCTGTCGCGAACGGAACGCTCGCGATTTACGCCGACGTTCCATATGGCACCCCTCATCGCCATTTTTCTCACTTGATGTCACTTTGGCCGCTTCGTCTTCTCGATACGGCGACCAACCAATCCAACTACAACCTCGCTCGCGACTCAGTAAACCTCTGGCTCTCCACACCGGAGGAGGACAGCATGTTTTATCGACCGGCCGCAGCGGTCATGAACTTGCTTCTCGAACAGAAAGATGCATCCTTTGACAACATCACTTATCTTCTCGACAGACGTGTGGAGGGTAGCACATGGTATCGCGAGGGATCTCAGGGATCTTGCACCGAGACTCCTTATGCTGCGGCATACGCAATCGTTGACTGGATGATGCAGAGCTGGAACAAGACGACAACCACTCTGGAGCGCATTATTGATGTGTTTAAAGGCATTGACGACGAGATAGTAATGAACGCGGGTGATTATGTCAGTGCACGTAGTCGAATCGCGGGTGCTCAATTCCATTCTATGTCAGCCCAAGGGGGATTTTTGGTGTCTGGGAAGCGAGAAATTCTTTCTCTTGACTCCGACAAGATTGTCAGCAGGACAAACTGGATCGGTATTGAAGCGAGAAAGGAACTGTCCGTTCTCATCCGGACAAACATGGAGCGACCGTTGGATTTGGAGGGAGGGGGAGATGGCGTCGTCTTGGAAGATGTATTGGAAGGTGAAGGGCTCACCGGCGAAAACTTTGTCAGGATCAGCGGTTTGGAGGTGGGGGAAGTGGTTGTGATTTTCAGGTGAGTGAATGTCGTCCGGTTTTTGTTTAATTTGTGCGGAGTACGGGTTTTGATCCGAACATTCATCTGGCTTCCTCTTAATTACTCGCTTTGCTTGCTATGTGAACACGGCTGCAACACTTACACGGCTGCAACACTTTCACCCTGGGCAGCAAGGATAAAAAGCCTTTTAGCTTCGAAATCGAAGCGAAGGATGTTGGATGTCCCGAGCAATACAACCACTGGGGCAGCATATTTAACAGTACAAACGAGAAGTTGGCCTGGCCGTGTCTTTAAGAATAAAAATCTCTCTCTCTCTCTCTCTCTCTCTCTCTCTCTTTGTGCCTGCCTTGTATCAAAAAATCATTCTGTTATTTTTCCTGTTAACCCAGTTCCTTCATTGTCAGCTGTACGATTTGCCCAAGCCAAAAGAATTGCAAGCCAGTGAGGACCACGATGACGAAAAGAAAGTAAATCAGGGGACCGCGGCGTGATACTGACTGCGCGGATTTGCTTTTCAAGCTCATCCTTGCGTCCTTGACGAATTGATAACCACAAAACGGCCATAAAACTATTCTGCAAATCACAAAAAGGACCGCAAAGCTGGCGGCCAAGACAATTTTGGTCATGGGAAACGCATCTGCTAGCCCAGCCAAGCCATGAACCTCGTCGAAATTAGCCAACAGACTCAAGACGCTCGTCGATATTTCCGAAATTCCCATGAAAAACACGCAATAGACGTGGCATAGCTTATAGAATGGGTGAACGACAAAGTACGCCACGATGCCAGAGAGCAAGTGATGCATGATGAATTCAGGACCGTCGTTCCAGACAAGCGTGTCATACATATTTTTCACCTGGAACGCAAGGTAAAACAACCCTATTTGGTGGCCAGCATTGATGTGACCAAACAAGCGTTTTTCCCAGCTCTTAGCAGGGAGCGCCGTCTTACTGCCAAAGAATCTTTTTGTAAAGCTTGCTGCCGTCAGGGTTAGTCAATACTGCTCCCAATCAATGAGTTGTCCTAAGCAAGCGCCAATCCCACTGACACTCGAAAAAACGCCATCCCGCAATGAATTATTTGCAATGACAAGCATAAACTCAACTCTTCAACTCCCTCGACCTCATCATCACAACAATCCCACCACACTCACCAAGTTCGTTTCGACTATTCCACCCCAGCCAACTGACAGCAGCACAACATAAAAAGTCTACGGCGACATGCCGACTCAAAATCTTACGATTAGTTTCATTTGCGAGCACTGGGGTGCTGTCCTTGAACAAGTTAACAAAAAATCTAGTGGAATGTTCTAACGCAAATAAGAAGAAAACGATAACGGTAATTGTCTTCAGAGTCTCTTTCTGAGATATTCTTCCCTTGCTGAAGTCAGAACGGGTGAATTGAACCATTTTTAACACCTGGCAATATCTGTTTGTTTTCCCCCGGGCCGCTGCTGGCGGGAGTCGGTCGGGGTCTTTTCAGAAATTCCTCACCCCTGAATTGTCCTCAAAAACGACTTGTATCGTAATGTCGGCCTTAGATGCTGTCTTGCAGCAAGAGAAAAGTGATCTATCAAGCGAAGAGCGACAGATATGGTCGCAGTGCTGCTCTCCGGGGAACTTAGATGAGTCTGATGTGAGAGCGCATTTGACTCAGACACAGATAAATCAATGCATCAGAGGTTGGCAGACTGAATCAAACCGTATAGAAGCGATTGTTACGAATATTGCGCGGATCGTTGAGTTTAAGAAGAAGTCTCAAGGTAAGTCAGCACCAAGACTTTGAATCATGGTCAATTTTTGATCTTGGGTGCTAATTTCATTCTTCTCCGCCCCTTCCGCCGCCTTGCCGATCTCTTCCCCTTCCCCCTTCTCTTCCCCCTTCCCTCCCCTTCTCTTCCCCCTCCCCTTCCCTTTCCCCTTCCCTTCCCCTTCACTTCCCCCTCCCCTTCACTTCCCTTCCCATCACAGTGGCCCAAAAGATGTATCTTGCTTCCGCTGATGTTGACTTTTTCATGGAAAACTGGACCTCGGTCATCTTCGGCAAGGACATTCACGACCACATTGTGTGGGGAGAACGAGTAAGCACAATCAACGCAAAAGCACTCTTGGAGAAGTTTGATGACGAACAAATGATGGTCGTACGCGCCATCGTTATGGAGGGTCTGGAACGGATCAAAGGGAATGATATAGAAGGGAAGCACAACCCGTGTTACAAGCATATTTACATAATGGATCTTTCAGGACTTGCGATGAATCACTTTAGTGCTGGGGTGCGCCGGGTGGTCAAGAATGTGGTGATTGAGATGGGAAATATTTACCCTGAAAGCGTTCACAAGGTGTTCTTTGTGAATGCGCCTTTCACTTTCCGGGCGATTTGGAGCGTTGTCTCTCCTTGGCTACACCCAGTGACCAAGGCCAAGACTAAAATTTTGGGGGGAGGGAACAGCTTGTTGAAAGAGTTTGTGAAGAATGACATCCCCCTGGAGTCTATACCTGACTATTTGGGTGGGAAACATTCTGGAAAGAACATATCCGAATTCATTAGGCAGTACAGAATCGACATGAAGCAAAAACAGGAGGAGAAAAGGAGTGAGATACAACCACCGCCGCAGGATGCATCACAACTTCCCCAACAGGAAGAGTCGCTGCCGCCGAATCCGGCGCCCGCCAGTGATACTGATGCTGTCATAGATGCTGCCAATGATAATGCCAATGATAATGACAATGACAATGACAATGATAATGATAATGACAATGACAATGATAATGATAATGACAATGATAATGATAATGATAATGATAATGATAATGATAATGATAATGATAATGATAATGGTGATTCCAGTGATAAGAAAGTTGACCTTGCTAATGACTCTAGTACAAACGCAACGGAGCCCACTGATGCTGACGACAGTGTTGAATGGATACCAACAGGATCTGGAAAAAAATCGCCCACCAGTACCAGTACCAGTGAAGAGCAATTATAATGCGTACAATTAAATTAAAAAACGATTTTTTGAAGCCAAGAGTGCTATTTGCGTGTTTTTGTTGTCCTTTTTTTTCGTTTTCTAAGCTCAATTGTTGTGGTGGTGGTGCTATATTGGCAGAAACGCATTATTATTATTCAATAAAATTTGCTCAAACATTAACCATCACAAATTATACAACTACAATCTACACGACGACCAATTCAAAGGGTGAACCGTCAATCTTCTCGGCTCCCCAAAACAACCTCTCCGTTGCGACGAGCTGCTTGGGGAAATTGCGGCTGCCCCACATGAGTCTCACACCGCTTGCGCCACCAAACGTGGCCCACTCGATCTTTATGCTGTGCAACAGCCCCTCTACAACGACGACTTCGTCGCTCTCCGCTCCGTCGATTTTTGTATCGAGAATCAATACGTCGTCGATGAATAATCTTGCGTGGTCTTCAGTTGCCGCTGCCGCGGAGTTGACGTTTTCCACGTAGAACCGCACGCTCTCGCTATAAAAGGGCTTAATGAAGCCGCTCCACTTCACCCCCACATAATCAGCAGCCACTCCTCCTCCTCCTCCTCCTCCTCCTCCTCCAGCTCCTCCTTGCCCTAACCCTACCAAACCTTCGCCCCACTCAAAATCTAGCCTCTCGTCCACCCTGGACATAACTGGCGACGCTCCCCTGGCATCCAAGTAAACGCTGTTGAAATACTCTCCCAACAACCCGCCACCTGTCTTGACAATATTACTCCCTAAATCCAACCCAGCGTCGTTGTTGTTGGCCAGGAGTATGTCAATCTCGTACGTTCCGGGCACGTTAACTTCCACGTCGACCTTATATTTCCCATTCAAGGTATCCGTTATGACAAGCCTCTTGTCGACATCCAATTCGTTCGTCTCCCCCCTCAGCCGTCCCACAAAATTCGCGCCCCCTGTCCACCAGTCGTTGTTCTCTTCGTCGCGAGCGCTGACGTAAAAGCTCCTAATGTTACCGCTGCTTGCACTGAATTTGTATACAGCGTTTGTCGTCCCGGCCCCGTCCACTGCGTCCTTCGTCGTCCAGCCGCTGCTGACGACGCAGTTCTCCCCCACTGGCGTGTTGGGATAAATGGTGATATCATACGGCGATCCCAGCACCTCCTCCCTGAGGCCCCCGCCACCCCCACCACCATCCAGCAGAAAAACGTGCAAATACCAATTTTCCATGCTAACCTTGGGTACATATCCGGCCGTGTAGGTCCCGTCCTCGTTGTCGAGCACGTAATCGAAATAAATGTTGGCATCGCCATCTACGTGATTCTTCCTGTCAACCCCATCATCTGACAAAAATACTTCGTATACGTCCCCCCCCGAAGTCTTTCGGTTGCCGTTGCTGTCTCTGCTCCAGATGGTAATCTCTGTGAGATCATTGACGTTCCACACACCCAGATAGTCCGCGTGGGATGTCGACGCCGTCGTAGCACCAGCTGCGACGTCGAGGATGAAGGGGCTTCCCAAAATGTGGTGATTGGCAACGCTCAAGTCGTGGTAGTAGCTTCCGACGTCATTGTGATCACTTGCGCCCACCGCAGTGATCTGCAAATAATATTTGCCACTGACAGCTGGGATGTAGTCAACCGTGTAAGTTCCATCGCCATTATCACTCACACTACCCTCAAAGAAACCACCGGCGGCTCCGTTGGTTGATCCTCGGGCGACCACATCGATGCCGCAACCCCCTCCTGCCAGCTGCAGGTTCCCCCACTTCCCTGCCTTGCCGCCGGTGCCAAATTCATCACGGCACTCCACCACAAATTGCTGGGGGACTCCGGCGATAGCTGTGCTTACGCTCTCCCCTACCGCGGTAGATTTTCGAGCGGCGGAGATGTTCGGGACATAAGTTGCCGTGTGAACAACATTTTGAATGAGCACGCTGCGAAAAAGGTTCCCTCCGCTGACAGTGTGCCAGCTTCCTTGACTTGGGCTCTCCCACATGAGTTTGACGAAGCTCTCTCCCCTACCGTGGGCGTAACGGACCTTGACTTCCACTCTCTCTCCTGCCGTCAAGATTATTTTTCCGCTGTTGCGGCTCCTCTGCCCGCCGCATTCTCCAAATTTTCCAACCTCGATGCCATCTACCCACACACCCGCCTTGCTCCCATTGTCGCAAACAACACCGATTTGATATTCTTCATCGTGATCGGCCTCCAAGTAACCCTTCCACTCCACTGAGAAATGGTCGTCGGGCATCGCTAGCCCGTTGCCAACGCAATTGCTCTCGTCGATCAAATTCGTCGCTGTGTTGTCCGAATTTCCCGTCGGTCCCAGGCAAACGATGTCGTGGGGCTGGTTATTTGCGAACGGACTGTACACGCCCCAGTTGTAATCGACCGCAAGGTCGTGCTTCGTCAAGCTCAAATGCTCGTGAACAAACTTGTCGTCTGTAAAGTAGCTACCCCACAACCCCCCGGGGGTATCCAGGAAGGCTGAAATTGTATAGTCACCGCTGATTGTGGGCGTGTAGTGTGCGTAGTACTTGCCGCTGCTGTAATCCACGGCGCTAATGGCCTCGGTGATACCAACCGCGGCCAGACTATCCTGCTCGTCGTCGCCGTAAAGTAGCCCATTCACAACATCAATTCGTGCTTCTCTGCCGACCGATTCCCAAGTGTTCTCGTGATGGCCGCTCACCAATACGCTTTCTACCCTTACTCTGTCCCCGCCAGCGTATAAGTGGTTATCGAACACATCCCGCAGATAAATCTCAATAGGCTCAAGAACGCCGGCGGTCCCTGTTCTCGTTCCACTACCGGTTATAATGCTCTCCGTGCCGCTCGCAACGTTGGGAACAACGGTGACAGAGAATGGACTACCACTGATCGGCTGGTTATCCGTCACGGATGTAACCGCGAGAGAGTAGTCGCCACTGATGGTGGCGTTGTAACTCAACGTGTATAAACCGTCTGTTCCCCCGCTGTGGACGCTAACACAATTTACGACCTCAGAGCTCCCCCAGTTGCTGTTCACCATCTGGTCGAAATCGTGAGGCCTTGTTGAGACTGTTACCATCGTCAGCACACCCACAAATCCGGCACCATCCGCAAATTCTCTCGTATTACCTTCTAAATCCCTCGCCTCCACCACAAAGGATGCCTCCACCCCGGCCATGGCCGAAGACAGTCCCGCGCCGCTTGCCACGGAGGTTGAACCTGTCAGATCGGCCGACTGAACATTCACAGTAAACGGACTGCCGATGATTTCTTCCCCATTCACAACCACCGTGAGTTGTTGCTCCCCCGTTGATCTAGGCGAGTAGGTGACCGTGAACGTACCATCCCCGTTCATTGCTACGCTTCCGCTAACAGGCCCGAAATCGCTGCTGATGTCGGCCGTCACGACAGGGTTATAGGGGTAGCTCGACGTCTTCATATCGTTCCCCATCTCGTCGACAAGCTGCGCAGTGAAAGTATTACCAAAGTTGACGAAGGGCTCGCTGAATCCAACGCTGGCAATGTCCGTGATTAATCTCGATTGCGGTCCATACGCAACGTTGTGGCGAACGTACAGCTCGAAGGGGCTGCCCTTGGCATGAACGCCGTTCAGGGTAACGGACAGCAAATGGCGCCCCGACTTCTCCGGTTTAACATAGCCAATGTACTGACCGGGAGCGCCCTCGTTGTCGATAACCCATCCGACAGCAAAGCTGTTGGGATCCTCTTGACTGTGTGCGACGACCTCCCATGAATCGCCAGTCACAGACCTGTTGTTGTTGTTAATGTCGCGGCTGTTTATCATGAAAGATTGAATCGTGTTGGTCAGCCCGTGGTTGATGCCGCTACAATCATTCTCGTACGCGTTCCAACCCCCCCAGTTGGGAAGGACTGCGTCGGTGTTCGACTTATCGAACTCCCCTGGGGTGACGGCATCGCTCGCGCAGTTCCCGTAGCCCCCCCACACATCGCAATTCTGTGGGCTGGTAAAACTTGGCGATGTAGTCACTTTAAAGGGCGACCCGAAGATGTGCTCGCCGTGTTTGTTCTGATCGGCATTTGCGAGCGTCTCGTTGGACAAAAAGACGTTCAAGCTGTAGACCCCCGATCGCTGTGGATGGTACACACAATCATACAGACGCGTGTCTGGATTGTAAGTTACCGACACGTAAACTCTTTCCGATTCGCCGGCGCCGTATCCCCCCCCGCTGGTGTCATCTATCAACAAGGCGTAACCGTGGAACCCGTCCATCCCGCTGCTGACTGCCTGCGTCATTTTATTCTCGTAGGCCGCCGTCCCCCCAAATCCGACGTCGAACTTCCCCCTCCAGTTGTTGAACTCGTCCCTCGATTCGATTGAGAAACGGTGAGGTTTCGTCGCGATGCCCCTGTTAAGCCCAATCCCCCTCGCGATACTGTTGACCGAAGAGGGAGCAGTCGGGACCACAGTGTAATTGAAGGGAGAACCATTGATATGCTCCGTGTGAAAAAGGTTAGCCGATGGAATTACGTCAAGTTCCATCGTAGGTGACGACCACATCAACTGGCAGGTGGCAACTCCGCGAATCTCCCTGTACTCGATGCTGATTTTGTGGTAAACCCCCGCCTCCATCGAAAATACTCCCGTTGCGTTATTAACGCCATCTGAGTCCTCCCCCCACTTGTCGATGACGATACGGCCATCCAAATAAACACGGATATCGTCATCGAAGACGACGGTGAACAGCACGTCCTCGGTCACATCGTGCACGACCCGCCCTTGCCAATTAACGCTGACAAAGTCGCTGCCAAAGGTGCTGCGCCGGGCCGAGCGAGTGGGAGGTTGCGAAAAGGGTGGGATGATTAGTTATAGTCTGAGTGTGCGTTGCGCGTTGTGCGTTGCGCGTTGAGCGTTGTGCGTTGAGCGTTGTGCGTCCCTCGCTGGAAAATACATGGCTGCTCACCTGACCCGGCCCTCCCCCCAGGTAAAGTTCAAGACGCTGTCCACTCTTGTCTTGCTCAAACTATTGCTCGTGAAGAAGGCATCGTCGTAATACTTGCCCAGAAGCCCCCCCGGGACAAGCAAGTAAATATTTAGGTGGTGGAGGCCTGCTTTTGTAACGTCAATGCTGACGCCGTAAAATCCACTGTTGGAATCACTGACAACCCCGCGAGTCACCCTGTGGCTAATGTAGCCATCCGATCCCTTTGGTATCTCCGCAGCCTCGACCAAAAAAACGTCCCCTCCCGCCTGTTGATTCAAATTCACTCCGTTGTGCGCCTTGATTTGGAATTCGTTTGCGATACCGGCGATTTGTCTTGTGTGTGTGTCGTTCGTTGTTTCCACGACGTTCACGTCCTCCCAGCTGTTGGTGTACTCGCTAATGAGCTGCCGCTTGAAATAGCTGAAACGCTTCGGGGTCGAGACGACGTGAGAGGTTTGGGAGTTTGTGAGGGGTCTGTCGTCGTCGAGGATGGTTACATAGGCTCTGCGCTGAACACCGAGCGTCAAGTCTTCGTGGCAATTGGCAAGAGTGATCATGAACCGCTCATTCCCCTCGACGAGACGGTCGTCATTAATTGTTATGAGAAAAGACTTTTCAATTTCCCCCGGAAGGAAAGTTATCGTCTGGTCCGTCGTATAGAAGTGAGTAGGCGTTAGGTCCGAGTCGTCCGTGGTCAAGTGGTTGATGATGTAGTCAACCGTGGTGAGCCCGACCCCCCCACCAGAGCGCAAGACGGTGATTCGAATCGCGCCCTCGTTCTCCCAGATCTCATACTCTGGGCTGCTAAGCGTCACGACACCCTCGTGGCCACATACCACATGAGAGATGGTGACATTACTGCAATTAAAGCCAACATCATTCGAGATTCCTTGGTCGCACTTGATCGCATGATCTTTCAATGGGAGCTTTGCCGCGTTGTTTTCTTCGCCGGACATCAAACGGAACGACTCCGACTCGTCGAAAGCGTTTGTTTGGAGCGAGTTGAAAGGTACCTTAACACTAAACTCTCTTTCTCTCTCATCTTGCGGCAGAGGGGGGTCGTAAGTTCGCTTCCCGCTTCTGCGAACGCTTGTTAGGACCAGGTCCATACATGAGGTGCAACCGGCATTGTCACAAGTACGACACCTCGGATCAAATCGCGAGCACGATTGGCACTGCGCGCCAGGAGACTGCGTTGGGTCCACGTTGAAGCCCTCGTAACAAGCCAGACAAGTAGAGTTATTACACTCAGTGCAATACTCGTCAAAGTGCTGACACATGAGCTCGCTGCAGTCCTCCCCCCCTCGGTGCTCGCTGCACACGCACGTCCCTGTTACGTAGTCACACACGCCCTGGCCGCTGCAGCTGTTCTTACAAAGCTTCCTCGGGTAGCAGAGACCTCCCATCCGAATGTGCGTCGGGGTGCACTCCTCGCAAGACCTTCCCTGGTAACCAACATTGCAAAAGCAAGTCCCGGAACGCCGATCGCAGTATCCGTAGGCAGGGTCGAGGCAGTAGTACTGATCAGATATCGGGCCAATCATACCAGGACACGTCTGTCGAGGGTTCACCCCGTCCAGCTGGTGAGGATAGGCCTGCGTTTCTGGACCACCTTCATTGACCCTCTCTCGCATGTAATTCTGTGGCAAACCTGTCTGACCAACGAAACCATGCTCATACGGGAGGAAGGGTACTGATGCATTTTTTGAGTCGGTAACCCGGTATTGTTGCGTTGGAGTAATTGATAGGAGGAAAAGGACCGCGCAAAGGTGTGGGCAAAGAAGGAGGGAGGAGGAGCTCATAGCTCCGCCAACTCCAACTCTCTTCTTTCAAGTAGCCCAACACGTCCCACTCACTCGTCGAACACGTCAACTCCCGCCGGTCAATGTAGTTCTCGTCCAGCGACCGCGCCTACGCCCAAAGAGCCAAAACTAACACCCACTGCCAATTTGCCGGACTTGAATTGTTGTCAGAGCTTGCGAACCCGAGAGTTGGATTTTTCTAGTTGATGCGGTTCTCGGATTATCGATTAAACTGCTAATTCGTCAAGGGAAAAGTGAAAAAAAAGCGACGCAGCTGATGAAAAAATGCACTCTCGTTGGGTTGGTGTGTTCACTGTTCGATAGTTCCTGCAATATTTTGTTTCGCCCCATCGTTCAAATGCAAGCCTATCCTTTCTGCAATAACGCAAATTTTCTTTCCCACGCTCTCAAACCCGTTAGTGTCTCATAGTTACAAAGATTGTATGATCTCAATGAATGTCGACTGATTCATCCTCGCTTCGAACTCGACCCAAGAAATTAAACTCTTACACATCCTACCCTCCCCAGCACGCCGGCCACGGTGATCAGCAGTCAGAGCAGCAGCAGATATCGGACGAGAAAATGCAGTTCGAGGCTTATTCAAGCAAATCGAATCGCCCAATGCTCATTCTGATTGCATTGATGGTGTCTCTCGTGCTTGGTGTCATATTTTTGACTGGTGGGGGGGGGGGGGGGGGGGGGGGGGGGGGGAATAAAAAAGGGTTTGTTGGGGAAATATTTTCTTTAAGGTGTTTTTTTTTTTTTTGGTTGTCTTTTTTCCCCCGCCTCTTTTGGAACTGCTCCGG
>Ga0115556_1002351_pt1 | contig 12597 bp, 7 predicted proteins | sample COGITO_mtgs_1104_5_FD_87282 | JGI IMG/M metagenome (GOLD analysis project Ga0115556, IMG submission 87282) | Pelagic marine microbial communities from North Sea - COGITO_mtgs_110414 | ecosystem: Environmental > Aquatic > Marine > Epipelagic | place: Germany:Helgoland, sampling site Kabeltonne... | reverse complement strand
TGTTGTTGTTGTTGTTGTTGTTGTTGTTGTTGTTGTTGTTGTTGTTGTTGTTGTTGTTGTTGTTGTTGTTGTTGTTGTTGTTGTTGTTGTTGTTGCTGTTGTTGTTGCGGTTGCGGTTGCGGTTGTTGTTGTTGTTGTTGTTGTTGTGGTTGTGGTTGTGGTTGTGGTTGTTGGTGTTGATCGTGTGGGAGCTGATCGTTCCTGCTCGTGGACACAACATTGTCGACGCGCAACGTGCTAAAGTCATCGTCGAATTGCCGGAATAAGTCCTTGGTCGCGTCCAATTGAGGCGAGGAAGTCGTGCTCGCCGTCGATACACAACTATCGTCATCGTCCGCAAATGGGTCAAATGCAGTTGTTTTCGACCTGCTCCTCTCATCAAATTCGATACTCCCGTTGCTCGGCGTTCTTAGACACCGTCCTTTCTGCGCACTGGGGGGTGCTGGCGGCCCACAATCTGATTTACTCGGAGGAGTGTCCTTTGAGCTAATTATCTGCTGCAGTGTCTCGTTTGCTTCGCCATTTGTAAATGGCTTTGGGGGTAATGGAGGCGGTGGAGATGACGAGGAGAGGGCTGATTTGGCAAATGCCACCTTGAGCTCGTCCAAGCTCTTGTTTCGCCCTCCACCTCTATTATTTGCAGCGTACAGCTCTCCGTGCTCAAGCTGGAGGAGGGCGGTTGTGCAATCCTCCAGGTTATTGATAGGGCTTGCGAACCACATCTTCTGGATGTTTTCATCATCAGAATTATTACTAGTGAAGCTATCGCTGCCGTAGACCATCTGCGTTGGAGTTGCTGCTTCTGCTTTATGCCCCCTTAGGACACTCTTTCGGTGCCGCTGTATCTGGATTGTATCCTCGTCCACCTCAGTATCAAGGCTTGTCAAGAGGTGCTCACACGTGTTGAAGACAAGGCTGCTCTCGTCAAGAACAGGGGCGAGGCAAAAGCTCGCCTCGATAGCCAAATCAAGTACTCCAGGATTATTGAAGTCAAGGTCTCCACCACCACTGCTGCTGTTGCTGTTGAAGTCGACTTCTAGCCCCTCTGAAATCACACTGAAGCACGCATCACAGACGGCATCACAACCCCCTCCCAGGTCCAACAGTGCAGTTAAGGCCTTAACGGTCAATAATCGTGGCATAGGTGGAGGTCTTGAATTAGGAGAGGAATAATGCGGGTTAAACTCTGGGTGCCGAGCATGAAACCGTATTCGCTGCGATAAGAGTGATGCCAACCGCGCAATTAAAAGACAAGTCAGCTTGTTGTCTTTCTTCCGTTTCCTGGAATTAATTGTCTTCGAGCCATTTCCAGAAGTCAATTTACGATTGCTATTACTCTGTGCTTCTTCCCATGCAGCTTCTGCCTGCTTCGCCGCCCAAACCCCACATAAATTATCTACAAATACCAACACACTGCTGCTCTCCCGAGCGCCCTTCATCACTTCAGAGGGACCGAACTGAAAGATCCGCAGAAGCAGTATCAAACCTTTTATGGCCGCATTTGGATGCCGTTCAATAGAAGTCTGTTGGGACAGGGTAGAAACCACCGCGGATATTGAGGTTGAGTTTTGCCAGAGCGAACACAGTATTTTACGGTGGTACTTTGTGGTCGTGGTTGCCTTGTGAAAGCCCGGCGTACAAGCGCGCTGACACCATTTTGTCAAGCGAGAAGAGGTATTCTTCTGAAATATTGATGGGATTTTGGTGGTATTTGAGGCAATGTGGGTTGCGTTGGAATCTGGAGATTTGAGCTTCATAAGCTGATCTCGGGGCTGAAGAAGCAAGCGAACAGAGATTTCTTTCCAGGGGAGGGTATGGGAGGGCAGAGAGAAAAAGAACTTCGGGGTAGGTTAAGGAGGACCTTTAGCCTCATATGATTTTAGCTTCAATTATTGTTTGAGGAAGTCTGCAGCCAAAAAAAAAAGACCAGCCGACAGAAGACAGCCCACAACTAGTGTCAACTCAACTTTGGACAAAAATTGAGGAAAGGAAGTATGTTCCAGATGCAGTACAATGCCCCTTCATAGAAACAATGCCAGGTTTTGCTGTGCTCTAAAGTTTGTGACTTATTCAGCCCAACTCCAGTCACAGTAGAACTCCCGTAAGAAGGAGAAATGGGCTGCACCCCCAGCAAAAATCACCCCAGCTATTCAATCCAATCAAAATACATACCTTCTGATCCCCCTCCACCACCACCCTCATGGCTTGGAGTGCGCATCACGGATCTTCACCCTACTGGCAGCAGCCGCAGCTGTGGCAGTACCGTCGAGCCCACCTATAACCTCCAAAAACGGCTTTACAATCATCCCGCGACGTTCGCTCTTCACACCGATTTTGTGAATCACTCCATTCTTGGCAGGGGAAAATTTGGCGAAGTGACTCTGGTGAAGAGCAAGCATGACGGCCGCTACTATGCTGTGAAGGTAATTCTCAAGCCTGTTATCTATGCCAGGAAGATGAGGAGTGGAGTAGAGGGGGAGATCGCCGTGGGGATGGGGTGCAGACACCCAGCTGCAGTTGGCGGTGTTGCATGGGGAGAAGTGGTGGTTTCTGAATCTACGGATGGCATCGGACTCCTCACAGAATTCTGCCCGGGAGGGGAGCTATTTACCCGGCTCCGTCTCCTCACTCGCTTCCCCCCAGATGTGACAAAATACTACGCATTCCAGATCGCGCTTCTCCTCAAGCACCTGCATGGGTGCAACATCATTCACAGGGACCTCAAACCGGAAAATATTTTCATCTCATGGGATGGGAGGATCAAGGTGGGCGACTTCGGATTTTGCATCAAGTGTGACGCCGACAACGGGGACGGAGGAGAAGGGAAAGGTTTCGGTGATGATGGTCAGATCATCGGTCAGAATTGTGGCACGGCAATGTATATTGCTCCAGAAATAGCGAGTGGGCACAAGGCAACAGGCCACTCTTTTCCAGTCGATTGGTGGGCTTTAGGAGTAATGGTTTACGAAATGCTCGTGGGAACAGCACCCTTTGGTGACTCCCAGGCGACCCCCAAATTTGAGATATTAAACAGGGTAAATAAGGGAAAGGTAAAATACCCTCGGAAGTACATTGACGCGGATGCCAAAGAGCTAATTTCGGGCCTTTTGGAGATGGACCAGAAGAAAAGGTGGAAATATGAAGATTTCGTGGGCTGCAAGTGGTGCGAAGGTGTCAATCCAGACGACATACTACATAATAGGATTAAACCCCCCTGGATGCCTCCTCCGTTGCCTCCGAGTTTGCCGCCCCCCGACACGAGATATTTTCTCAAATGGAAGGCTAAGAAACCCCAAATCTTGAAGCAGGAAGAGAAGGAGAGGACTGAACTGCAGAAGGCGGGCGGGGAGGGCTGGGATTATACTAAATTCAAGGGGTGGGATTGGGAAGACTGGTGGGGTAATCGCGGTGGTAGTGGTGTAGGTAAAGGTAGGAGAAGGGGAGTTTGTGAGGAGGTTTATGGGAGTGGTGACGTTTGGAGGTTGGATAACAATGTCGGCAGTGCTCGCTGCAGTGGCAATGGCAAGGGGGATGACGACAAATTGCGGAAGAAAAATAGGGAGAAAGATGGTCAATCCTCACCCTCTAAATCTTCTCGCCGTTCAACAGTTTCGGGTGCCGGTAAAAAGGACATGTCAAGCCAGGTTCTGGCTGTGAACTTGGCGAAGAGAAAGGCCAAGAGCCTGCGAGGGAAAAAGATCCACGTATGAGAGCCCTCGACAGACCTCGAATGCATACTATTGAGGGAAACCGCAGCAGCAGTAAGAGCAGCACCAGCATGCTGCGCTAATTATGAAACGTAGTAACAAACACAACGAAGAGGATCTTTGCAAAGCATTTCTCTAAAGACAATTCTGTTCCGAAAAGCTGTTAGGGTTAGGTAGGTAGAAAAATCGCAAAAATCGCCAAGTTTTGGACCGTAGTCGGGTTCGTAATCCCATGGTGTGCTTGACACTACCAGGTAGAGTTACATTAAATTTTGTTGGACAACAAACAATGGATTGAAGCCAAAGTTGGTTGGCCTGCTGTCAAACGTGACCGAAGCTCCCATAGAAATCAATGTAAGAATCAATTCATGTATTCATGTATTCAATCGTCTCGCCCTCGACTAAATGCGAACGCCATCCGCTTCACTCCGTTCCCTATCCCTATGAAACATTTTCGCCATACCCAAAAAATTAAGTAGAGCAGCACAAAGGCGCAGAAGGATTCCAAGAAATTCGCCGAAGACGCAAAGGAATCAAAGAAGAACATAGCAGATGAAAACGAAGAATCACAGAAGAAGAGCAAGTGAACTAAGCTATTTACTGGATGTCGAAGAAGAAGCAAATTTTTTTTTTTTGATTTCATTTTGATTTAAAAAATCAGGATGATGCACGCATTTCCTGACTTTTTACTTATGAGAGGGTCTTCCACAAGAGCTTGAACTACGACATTGTCAATTTGGCTCTGATTATCTTCCAGAATTTACATAAAATAATCTCTTTGTGTTGGGTTACAAACGAAAGATGACAACTCCAGAATGGCTTCCAAGTTTTTTCTCCCACATGTACCTCCAACCATCTACGAGAGCTCTCAAAGAGGACTACATTTTGATGAAGTGCCTAGACCCTTTCATCTCCAAACACCTCGAACATCCCACTGCCAGGCAGCTGCTGTTCTCGATTATCGGACCTCGACTCACTGCCAAGTATTATGGAGGCCATCCCGACGAGCCACATTTGCTGATTCCTCCTTATTTGTCCGAAACGGACCGAACAAAATGCCTGCATGATTTGCAGAACGAAATGATCGACTGCATAGTTCGACGTATTGAAAAAGATGGAGGGGTGGAAAATATCCCCCAAATTCAGGCCTTCGTCCATGAGATAGGAGAGCGAATTGAAAATGAGCTCAAGGGTGTGCGAGCTCGAAACGACGGCATTAATATTGAAGACGATGCATTTGGTGTGAACAGGCCCCCGTCCAAGACCAAAACAAAGGAATCCTCCACAATTGCTTCTGGTCTCACAACTTTGCTGAGAGGGACAGCGATTGCCCCCAGGAATATACCACCGTCTATTCACAACACTTTAACGCCCAATTCGGGGGAAAAAATAGCGCAAGTCTTTATGTCTTTAAAGGGTCGAGTGATTCCTCCTCCTCTAAGGCGGTACTTGTGGGCAGAGCATCTTGGGCTGGATCGAGATTTCAAGATGCTTGTCAACAACTCTGCAAAAGAAAAGGGGATTTTGGATCCGTTCAGAACTGGGGTTAGATCCCTTATAAGTACCTCGATGGAGGCGGCTGTACAAGACACGGCTCTTAGAAATGTTGGCAACAGCCGCGAAAACGCCGAATCGAGATTTATTGTCCGGGTCGGAAGCGCAGTCCTGAACATTTACTACGTTTTGACCGGTCTGAACTCCGTCGAAATGGCGTACCTCTTGTTACCACTGCTGACCGTATTTTGTGAGGAGGAGGGCATTTTAAGTGAGTCGTGTGACGTCGGCGAGATCGCGTTCACCATTCTTCCTTATTTTATCACCATGGCTGAGAATTTTTCCGGAGATGAAAATTCTGTGGAGATGGCCGCAGCGGGACAGACGCTACTTCAGGGATTCGACCCGGAACTGCACACTCACTTGTGCAATTGTTTTGCAAGTGACAGTGGAACCAGGAGTGGTGTGAGGGGGCTGGAAGGTTTGATGCGAACCTTTCTCGATATCTCCTTTGTCAGTTTGTTGCCGCGTGACGCGCTCAACTTCGTTTGGGACCACAGCTTCCTATATGGCTGGAACAATATTTACCCAGCAACTATATGTTGTGATATTCTCCTGCTACAGAAGCGGGCGTTGGTCAGCTTCCACGGCAACGTGCATGACGCAATTGCCTTGTTGCGTGCTAACAAAGCGGAGATCACAACGAAAATGCTCAGGGAGCGTTTTCGTTATTTCGAAAACAAAGCGCTCCTTCCTGACCTGGATTTTTCACGCCTGATCGCGGGTGAGAAACCTCCGGCGAGCAAACTATCCTCAGCGTTTAAATTCTCGGATAGAGACTTCACCCCCGAGAAGCTTGAAATTGAATCAGAAACGGATTACAAGAGAAAGCTGATCAGAGGGATGGTCGATTTTGTCATCGGTAAGTGCTTTGAGCGATTGGACGAGAAGATGGCCGCCACGGAGTCTGCAACGAAGCTGCAGGCAATCCAGCGGGGAGCTATCGCAAGGAAAAATGTGAAGGACCCCGACTTTCTGAGGAAATCGCACGAGAAGTCGGCCATAGCGAAAGGGAACATGAAAGCAGCCATGCTCTTGCAGAGATTACTGCGTGGGGCTATCGCAAGAAGGCGCGTGAAGAAGGCAAAGGAAGAAAGACGGGCGATGTTATTGAAAAAGGGATTAGAGGATGACACAGAAGAGAAAGAATTCGAGGTTGAGTTTGAAGCGGGCAGTTTGGGGATGAAATGTAGAGGGGTCGGTGAGGAGGGTCTGTGTGAGGTTGCCAGCGTCAACGAGGGAGGACAGGCCGAAAAATTTACGATCAAGGCGGGAGACCGGATTTTAGCAATCAACGGCGCCGACTTTAAATACTTTAAGCAGCTCAAGAAGCGGATTAAGGAAGTCAAGGGAATGCGCGAGGGGAAAATTACGATAAAGTTCGAGAGGTCGGAAAAGATAAAATTATACACCACGTCGCTTGTTTGAAGGCGCACGGGTCGGGTCGGGTCGGGTCGGGTCGGGTCGATCGATCGTAGTAGTAGTAAAAGAAGCAGCTACATTTTGCTTGGCAGAGATCGCACACCCTGCACAATTAGAACATCATCTATCTACTTTCGCATCGTTTTTTTGTCGTCAATTTTAATCATTTCACTGCCCTTGTCGAACATCTTCTGTGCATCCTTTATGAAGCCGAACCTTGCTGCTCCACACGCCATTTGAAGGCGTTGCAGCTCCCTCACCCTTACCGGTGCGCCCCTGAGGAGTGCCTTCAATTCGAAGATCCAAAGTTTCTCTTCTGCATCTTGGATCCATTTCTCAAGCCTCTCCTTGCACTGTTTAATCGCGCCAAAGACGTCGTTGGGTTCTACAGCGGCTTGATTAGCCTCCATTCGGTTGATTAACGACTTCATCGTCTCTCTTTCAACCTTTACGGCGCCCTCTATGTCCTCGTATGTGACAGCATCTTTCTTCTTCACAAAATCAGCCACGATCGCGCTTGCGTTCAGATCAATGCTAATAATGCTCCTTCTCCGACCAGTGCTAACGGGAGGAGAGAGAGCGAGACTACTCATTTCAACTTCTTCTTTCGCCTTGTTTTGCCGGTCCTGCTCCTCCTTTTCCATTTTCTTCAGACTATCGAGGAAGAGATTCTCGACATCCTCAGGAAGTCCGAAGCCACGCGCCTTTTGAACCCAGACCAGAATCATATCCGAAATATCCAATATCCGACCGTTCTTCACGCAAATCGAAGCTGTTGACATGAACATCTGCTCTATACTTTTGCAAGTAGCGTCACATTTTTTCAGTAACATTTCGCGGACGCGCTCACGAGAGAGCATCTTCGCCTCCTGTTTGTCCTATATATTGCGCGCACCACGGATGAGATGGGGGGGGAGGGGTGAGATTGTACGCCGCGGTTAGCTTTGCAAACTCAACGGGGCTTGGGACGAGGATGGATGTAACGAAATTTGTCGCACCTTTTTTTTCTTGATTTTGGCGAGGAGGTCATTCTCGAGATTGCAGAAAAAGTCAAAATCGCCCGTTTGAAATGCGGCGAGCGTGTTGTGTATAAATACCTCCCAGTCAGCTACAACTTCAGGTAGCCCGTTGAGACAGGAAAGTTTCAGCTCGCACGCCACGTCTACGGTCGTTTCAAAGTCATTCGACTTAAGAGATTTGTCCTTGAGCTTGCGCAGTATGATCTCGTGTCGCTTGTTGTCTTCGATGGTGGTCAAGATCCCTCGGAGAAAAGTCTGAAAGTTTTTGTGGTCGTGATCTTCCCTTAGTGTATGCAGAGCGGCATTGAATTTGTCGCGAGTTTCCTCTAATTTCTCGCTATAGATGTGCTCGTAGGTTATGTAGCGCCTCGCAATGTTCACCCCCCGCTTGTCTTCACTGTGCATTTTAACTAAAATCTCGATTTCAATTTGAATCATTTCGATATTGAGGTACCGTGACTGGAGATAGTATTCTAAATTACCAGCCGCCCGACTCCGAGCTGCCAATTTCATCCAGCGACTTATCAGTACATCAATGTTCGCTACAGTCTCTTTTCTTTTTTCCCTGTAGGTTTCCTCCAATTTCTTAGGTTTGATTTTAGTCATTCGCTTAAACTGGCCCTCGACTTCTTTTTTGCTGCTTTCGACGGAGATTTGTCTGTTCACCAATTGCTTCGCGACGAGCTCGCGAAGCAGAAACCAAAAAGCGAAGGCCATTAGCCCCACCACATATAACCCACCCAGCGCCTCGCTTTCGCCTTCCCCGCTTAAAATTACCCAGGCCATGAGCCACAAGATCCCGGTTAAGCTTATATCAAGCAAGAGGCAGTATTGTTTGCTTGATTGCCAATCATAAGGCCGGAAGAAAATCAGAATTGCCCCGTAAATTGAATTTACACCGACAAAAATGAACGGAGCGTTTGTTTCGAAGAGTTTATCATTGAAGCAGACAACAGCGGCGGCGGCGATTCTACGTACCATAATTGCACACCCGAACCACCAGCTCAACCCTTTATTCACTTTGTAAACTTCGCAAAATATTCCGAATCTGTCAAGGTTCGAGCACCTCAATAGCATATTTTCTTGTCTCAAGGTGTACAGTTTGTTGCCGATGAAGAATATCTGTCCGACCAAGCCCGCTACAGTAAACAACAGCAAAACATACCGAGTACCGAGCAATAAGACGTTATCATCGCAATTTATGCTCGTATCGATTCGTAATGCTCGCCCTTTATCGTAGTCAATGCAGCCAAAGAGATCACTCAGGTGGTGCATAAGCGGGATCTGGATCGCAGTGCAGAAAATCACCGCGTGCCGCGTGCTGTTTCGAACCTTGAGCGTATAGAGCCTAATCTTGAGCTTCTGGCGGAGAGTCGCTGGGTTGTCCGGAGGTGCAGCATTGTCGCTCAGCAAGTCGAGCTCCTTTCGCTTACTGAAGAACCGATCTCTTTCTTCCTTCAGTTCTTTGACATACCACCGTCGCCTGAAAAGGATCGCCGCCAAGGAAAGGGACCAGAGGACTAGAGTAATGAGTAGTTTATAGATTACGTTCATGCTACCGTCCGTAAAGCAGTCGAAGGTAAAAATATCGACGTGGAAGAAGAGTCCCCGCGCTGCCGAAGTTACAACTTGCGTGAACGGGTCGGCGGGGGTGTTATCTGGCATTCTAGTTGTTAGCACAAAGGCAAGCTGCACGAAGTCAATGATCGCAATGATGAAGACGACCCCCTCGCGCTCCCAGCAGCATTTTTTAATCAAGAGGCAGAAAACAATTAGTGCTCCCACATTAGCAAGAGTCTCAAGGATCATGTCGTTCGTGCCACAGAGCACGCAGGAATCAGAATTTCCAAATTTCGATTTGTAGTAATTTTTCTCGCAACTGTGGCACAGGTTCCCTCTCCTCCCCACCGCACACTGATCGTGTCCGGGACAAGCCGCAGAGTCTACGCAGGGGTAACATCGGAGAGACTTGGGAAAAAAACTGACAGTTCCCGGTTGACAGGGCACTGGTGGCAGAGCGCTGGATAGGCAGGCATTTCCCTCCGGGCAGATGCTGCATTCTGTCGCGGGCGAGTTACCGTCGGTAAAAGTTCCCTCGGGGCAGCGATCGCATTGGGGTCTAGAAGGGGGCGGAGGAGCGTAAAATCCCGCTTCACATTGGACGCACGACCAACCGTTTCCTCGAAAAAATCGCAGTTTACCCTCCGTTTCACCGACGAGGATGTCGCTCAGGCCATCGCCGTCAACATCCCCAATCGTGAAAACTGAGCGAGGGTCGAGGGAAGCGTCATCAAGGATTGTGTAATAGACGTCGCGACCATTACCGTAAGTGGAATCAGGATCAGAACCTTCTCCAGTGACAACCCCGACGCGACTGTCGCCTGACTCTTGATAAATACGGACCTGGCCGTCAACAAAGACGAGCAGTTCGTCCATACCGTCCCCGTCGACATCACCGCAAGACACGCTCATAAATTCATCGGACGAAATAAAGTCATCGTCACCGTTATTAACCCTGACTAGTCCAGGTTTACTTCCCTTGAAACCGGGGAAGTGAGGCGTAATATCTTTCTCAAAAAACAAAGGCATGACATAGGTAAGGCGCCGGCCAAATTGGCTGACAGATCGGGAATACTTCCCACCATTGACGAATAATCTGACGGTTCCATCGTAGACATTTGCAAGAAGGAGGTCCGCATCACCGTCACTATCAATGTCAGTAGAGTAAGGCTGAATGGTCTGTTTCAAGACTGCTGGGTCCAATCCAATCAGACCCTTGTCAAATTTGTTCAAGGGCGAGTATTGCGGCGAGCGGCGATCTATAACATTATATTCACGGTAACCGTCCGTGTAATTGGTCAAAATGTCGTTAGCCCACGAACCGTCGTTCTCTAGATAGATTGGCTTTCCATCACCGCTCCCAAAAAATCCGTCAACATCGCCATCTCCGTCAAAGTCCCCTGAACTGGGGCTCGCATAACTCGCTACTGCCTTGCCATAATAAGGGTTATCATCGCCGAATTGCATCTCATAGCGAGGGTTTGTCGCATTCCCCACATTCAAATAGAAAAAAGTTCCACCAGTTCCAGAACCAACGAGAAGGTCAAGATCTCCATCGAGGTCGTAGTCGACGAGTTCAGGGGAAGAAGACGTCAGAGTGTGAATGTGGCAAAAGGGATTCGGGTAGCCATTTTCTCTCAGTCCACTTCCCTTTACCCAGTCGCACCCGGGTCGGTTGTAGTAATCAGGTGCCGTGACTTCTTCTTCGGTCCAGAGCGGTCCTACCGCCTCATGGTAAGAGGGAAGGCAAGTGTGACCCGGAAGAACAGGGTTTGTGGCGAGTTTCTGGTGAAAAAAAGGATCCCGTTCCAACAAGGGCTTCGGAAGAGGACGAGGTGTGTGCTTGGGCCTCGACTGTAGCGTCGGAGAAGAAGTGTCAAGAGTTATAGGAGAAGGAGAAGGCGAGGGAGATGACAGTGCCAAAGTCACTAAAGCTTCTCGAATGAACAGAAGCAGCAGATACATCAGGAACTTCCCCTACGAGAAAAGTATCATTGAGAATAAATACCTGAAGTAGTCGTTTTGTTCAGTATATATTCAGGGGTAATTGGAAATGAAATTGAAAAAATTGAAAAGCAACAATTTTTGAAGAAATCCGAAACAAACTGAAATTTTGCAAAAGAAAAGAGAACAGGAAATCAACGACGGGGGACAGTTGTCTTCTTGGGCGAGCGAATTGTGAGAGATTTGATCCAGGGAGACTGGGCGTTAAGTTCGAGGAACTTTATTTCTTGAGATCTTGGTTTGTTATCAACACAAAAGACCGGGCGGGGGGTACTCGAGACAGCAAACAACCATACAGGGAAGAGAGGGCCTTAGTAGGTTTATCAAGGCAAATCCCGTTGCTCATCGACAAAGCGACGACGCAATATTTCTCTTCCCCACCCGCTCCCAAAAATTTTTGATTAACTTTTTGGCAACAGCATGGAAGTTGAAAGTTTTGACATAAAAATACGCGCCTTTGACGGTGATTATCAAATGGGCGACGACCTTAAACTCACTCTACCTCCGGAAACGACGATCCAGGAGCTTGCTGAAAAGGTAAAAGAAATCAAGGGGATTCCTATTAGTCGAATGCTTTTTGTGCTCCCGCCTAATAGGGAATTGAAGAAATGGGAAAAGAACCTTCGTCAGAGTGGGGTATACAACAATGGCGTGGTTCGCTTACACCCAACTCGAGAAAACATCTGGGAGTGGGAAAAAATCGAATACTACTGGAATCAAGTCATCGAGCGAACAATGGAGCTGATAGATCCAAAAGATGGCACTGCGCTCACCGAGCTCGTGCAAAAAGTTGAAATGCCACGATCCATGAGAAGGGTCTCGCTGGTACAGTTCTTGAGGAAATACCCTGACATTTTCCAGATTGAAATGGACACAACCAGTCACCAGCAAGCGATAGTTTACTTGAACAAAAAAAAAATGGCAATGCCAACATGGACGTAGAATAAATTTGCTAATTAGTTGACTGTCTGACCTCCGACCTTCATCACGTAGCTTCCACTTATTTTCCAGAACTCTTCTTTTCTTCTCTCGTCTTAGGACAGAGCCACGTTGGTCGCTCCTACCTGTCCTTGTTGAGCATCTTCACAAATTTATTGTATTCGATGATGAAGATGACAGAGTCGAGGGTAAGGTGATGATTGTTTGCAGACCCTTGCGAGGTTTTCGTAGTGACTATAACCGTTGCTGTTGCTAATGCTGCGCTCACCATGGGGCGAGGTCTTCAAGAGGTAAAGGGAAGGAAGTAGGAGAAGGAACGATGAGCGTCGTGGAATAGTGGGTGATGTTTAAGTCATTCCAAAGCAATTCATCAATGTAGGTTAACCTAGATC
>Ga0115556_1002347_pt1 | contig 12605 bp, 12 predicted proteins | sample COGITO_mtgs_1104_5_FD_87282 | JGI IMG/M metagenome (GOLD analysis project Ga0115556, IMG submission 87282) | Pelagic marine microbial communities from North Sea - COGITO_mtgs_110414 | ecosystem: Environmental > Aquatic > Marine > Epipelagic | place: Germany:Helgoland, sampling site Kabeltonne... | reverse complement strand
TCATCCCCAGTGAAACTATCATGAGTAAATGTATTTGTACCGCCACCACCAATAGCGCCCCAAGTGCTAGTATAACCTTCAAATTGATTTAAAGTAGTATTATAACGAAACAACCCCGAAGCGGGAGCTCCAGGACGCTCTCCCGTAGTGCCTACTGGGATATGAATAGCATCTGTAGCTGACCCAATGTCCAAGCTCACGGCGGGCGTAGCATTTAAAATACCTACTCTGTTAGAAGTACTGTCAACTTTTAAAGTATTAGTATCTACTGTTAAGTCTGTAACTACAGACATACTCTCCGCAGAATCTAACGAAGTAACTGTTACTGATTCTTTTCCTATAAACGCCATTACGAGATCTCCATTATTCCTAGGATTACATCCAACGAAGAAGCTATACTGGCTTTAACCTTTAAGGCATCTCCACTTTCTAATATATATTTTTGCCCTTCCAGAGCTTCAAGTGTTGTATTAGAAGGTATTAATATACCTTCTAATAGTTGATAGTCAGTGACTGCTGAACTGTCACTAAATTGAACACTACCAGATACGGACACTCCATTTTTGTTAGCTATTGCTAAACCTAGAACTACCGCAGTAGTGGCTGGAGGACAAGTATAAAGAGTATCATAAGATATATTTACATCTGCCACAGCCGCATTTTTAAAAATATTTGCCATTTCTATTCCTTATAATATCATTGCATATGCAACTGCATCGGATACTTTTATATAATTCAACTCTGCTACTTTTGTATCAAGGGATGCTGCTTCTGTTCTGTTGGAGCCATTTCCTATTAAAATATTTCCATCGTTTAAGTCAGACTCTACGGTTCCCGTGACCGATACGCCAGCAGAAGTAATCTCTAGTATATCTGAACCGGCAGACTGAATTTTGAGGTTGCCTGTTCCTGCATCATTAATAAGACTATTAGAGCCATCGTGATATATCTCTAAATCGTCATCATTACCGAATTTTGCTTTTACATTGTCATGGTAAACGAACGCAGTAGTATTATCGAAACTAACCTCTGTAGTGCTAATTTCAACTTCTATAACTGTATTTAAGGGTGGAGGGGTTACGCCAAAATCTAGGGTGGTTCCTGTTACTGTGTAGTTAGCTTTCGCCTGATAGATACCATCTATAAATATTGAGACATTATCAGCACTTCCTGGAGCCGCTGATAGTGTAAATTGAGTAGCGACTCCGTCTCCCGAGAAAGTATTAACGGTTACTTTACCATCACTAATTTTTTTATTAAAAGAAAAAATTTGTAAAGTATCGCCAGCCTCCGTAGGCTCTGACAAAGTAAGAGTAGTAGAACTAGTTTGCGTATAATCGACAGCGTCATCTAGCAAGATACCGTTTAAGAATACCTGAATATTACCTGGATTGTAGATAAACCCAATTAAGTTATCGTCTATTCCAGTAAAAATTGTTTGTGAAGCAGTCGCAGTAAAGTCATAACCTTGAAGTACTCCGAGGTCATTACCAATTTCTACAATTTGTTCTGTTCCATCATCTTTCTTAATATACATTCTGCCATCAAATGTATTGATAGCTACTTCTCCTAATTCAAGTTGAGAAGTTAGTGGTATATTTCCAGAAACTGAAGAACGTTTTAATTTAACTGTTTGTGCCATGTGGCCTCCTTATAATCGCATATATATGCTAGGATTTAAATTAGTATGTTCCGCCGTCTACAGTGTTTGTCCACGTAGGTGTACCAGAGCTATTTACGCTCAAAATTTGACCGATAGAGTTAGTAGCATCCCAAGTACCTGCCGCAGTAACTTGTAGGGCATTTGCTGCATTACCGAACACAATACCATTAGTTGTAAATGTTGATACTCCAGTACCACCGTATTGTACAGCTAAATCAGTGTCTAATTCTAGAGAGCCAAATAAAGCAGTTCCAGCAGCACCGGAAACAACGGAACCTGCAGTGCTTGCATCAGGAACAAAGGTAAACTTAGCTGCATCATTATCATAACCAAAAAATCCAATCTTAGGAGCAGCTCCGTTATGCCATCTAAACTCAATACCTCTGTCTAGAGTATCGTTAGAGGCTGGGGCAGTGTCTCCTGCAAGAGTAAAAATAGGGTCATCAATAGTTACAGTTTCAGAATTGACCGTAGTGGTAGTGCCATTTACAGTAAGATTTCCTGTAATTACTACATCGTCAGGAAGCCCAATAGTAACAGTATTTCCAGAGGTAGAAGTATTTACTTCATTTGTAGTACCTACAATATTTAAAGCTTCAGTAAGAATAGCTACTTCAGAGGGACTAGCGGTGGCGTCCCCAGTAAGTTGTAGCGTGGTAGCAACAGATATCACGCTAGCAGCATTTAATCGCCCTCTAGCATCTACCGTAAAGGTTGGGATTTCAGTAGCAGAACCATAAGTTCCTGCGGAAACTCCTGTATCTGTCAGGCTAAATTCTAAGTCAACATTTCCCGTGGAGTTATTGGTAAGAGTTACTGCCGAAGCTGTACCATCTGCTCCCGTACCATAAGTAGCTCCACCAGAAGGTCCAGTAATTTCAATGGAGGCAGAGTCAATTAATGAAGTATAGTATTGCCCACCAATAATAATAGGAGCATTTAAAGGATTAGTGTAATCCCCTATAAGTAACTTATCTGCATATCCGATATTAGTACTACTAGTATCATAGGCATAAATAAGTTCGCCTTGTTGAACGCCCGCAACTGGAACGCCCGTACCAGAAGTACGTTTTATTTTAATAGTATTTGCCATTTAGTCTCTCCTAAAAATAAGACCCTGCATCTAGTGTATCTGAGTCATCAGATAGATTACTTACAATTATAGGAACCCACTCAAAAACGCCAGTGCTAGTTTCTCTGTACACTTTCAGTTGGTCATCATCTATATCATACCAGAGATCGCCTTGCTCTATGTTAACTCCTGTGGGCTCTTCGTCTGATCTAAAATTTTGGTCTGCTAACTGTTCTAAAGCAGTCTGCAGGTTTGTAGCTGTTATCGTCCCGTATGGAGTAACTTGAACTACTCCACCTACGAGACCGGAAGTATTTGCTATCTCAATATCATTAACAAATATCTTATCGTTCTGGTAGTCTAATTTTATTCCCATTAGAAGTTCACCTCTGTATATTGAACTTCTGCTGACCATTTAGTAGTGTTAGTACTCGCAGCAGTGACTTCTAGTTTGAGAGCATCTCCGGCATCATCCGCAGTAATGTTTACATCAAAGCCTGGAGAGTCTTCCCCTAATATAACTTTCCCTACACTACCAATAATTTGAGTAGTGGTACTATCTTTTTTCAGAGCCCCGTTTAGCTGAAAAGCACAAGCGTTGCCCGTAGTATTATCTCTACCTATAATCAAAGCATCAAAAGCTAAAACTCCTTCCGACTCAATAGGAAGAGTAGCTCCTCCCACACCATCGAGGTAAATTTCCGTAGGAGAGGTAGTAGTAGTGTCCCCTCTATATAAAGCCCTACCAGCAATGGAGTTAGTAATATTAACATTTCCATTGTAAATAGCAGTTCTAGTTATGTCTGCTTTTACTCTAATTTTTCCTATTAGAAGAGTACTTACAGTTCCAGTACTAGTTACTTCCTGTACATCATAATTATAAGTCTTAGGGTCTAAAGCATTAGTAGCTCCTCCTGGAATTACTATAGACAAAATACCTGATGTAGAGTCTGGTACAGCCGCAACTATGGGACCTATCTGTAACTCGGCCTGTTCATCGAGTAAATCTACGGAGGATTTTAGAGTAATCCAGTATTGATTTCCAGTAATGTCTATAGGAGTGCTCGATACATCTTGAATAATAAATCTAAGATTCCAAGTATCACCACGAGCTTGAGGAGTTAAATCTTGTTGAATATATGACATTAAAATGCTCCTTCTACGTCTAGCGACGAAACTTCTACTGATACTACTTCTATGGTTACTACGGGCACTGTTTCTACAATATCTACATTTAGCTGTCCTTCATCAAGAGTCAATGTCTCATTAATATAATTATTAATTCCGAAAGTTCCTCTAAACCCTCTTGTTGCTATAGATAACCTTCTCTGTGCTGTCATTATGGATTCACAAAAGGCGTATCACCTTCATTATAGTTTCGGTCTGCAATCTGAAAGAGTGATATAGAAGTATCCAGACTTGAAGATAAAGTTATATCAGTTTTAAAATAATTATATTCTACATTTACGGCAATTATTCTTACTCCCCCTGCCTGCGTAGTAGTATTATAATTAAAAACTGCTTGGTATTTTGTATTTCCTCCTGCATCTGTATAACTTGTAACAGTATCAAAAGTACTTGATGTGGGAGGAGACCCAGATAACTCTACGCCTGCTAATTCTGTGTATGTTGTTGGATCATTTATATCTGTATATGAGTATACCCGAACTTCAGAATCTACTACTATATTATCAATAGTAAGTGTTTTAGAACTAACAATAGTCGTGGAAGCTCCTGTCCCATTACGAATAGTATAATTGGCTGAATTTCCTCCAGAAACAGTAAGCGTAAGAGACCCTCCAGTATTATTATAAATTGCAGCAGAATTACTTGCATTTGCTCCATAACCTGAAAATTCTATATTAGTTAAGGTTGCGGCAGAACCAGAAGTAAATTCAATTGCATGACCGCTACCCTCTTGTTTAAAAGTAACATCATGAATTCCGCTAGTAATTCCGAAAGTAGCGTCATCTATCACTGCTACCTGAGTGGCTGTTCGGGTTCTAATCTCACAGTTTTTAATTTCACTTCCGCCTTGAGTAATATTTGCTGTATCTAAAACTCCCCCATCGAATGTGCAGGTTGACGTAAAATCTACTGTTCTCATGCCTAGTAACGTGCAGTTGGTTATAGTAGCGGAGCCGCTGGTTCCTGTAAAAATTAAGTCGGGTCTTGTAACTGCTCCGCTAGGATTACCTGTCCCTACTGTAGCACCTGTTAGAGAATAAGTAGTAGAGGCGTTACCTAAATTAACCGTTTGTCCCATAAAATCAGTTGCAACCAAAGGTTGGTCTGGAAAAACTACAGTAATATTGGAATCACTATACGTAGTGGCTACTGGAGTTGCTGCCGCGGCATCTGAAGCGCCAATTATCAACCTAGCTTGACAGAAATAAATACCAGACTTTTCTTGAAGAACTCCTTTCAGCCCCGTTGAAGTATTTTCCTCCGCAGTGAGAACTTGACCAATGTTAGAAGTACCTGTCAGAGAATATCCAGCAGTACCATAAAAAGATGCATCCGCTTGTACGTTCTTCAAGTTACCTGCAGTATTTCCCATAATAGCATAAATACCCACACCATTTATTGCTGTTAAGGTTGGGGTATTTGTTACTGCACCATCGGCTGTTCTCGTTACATCAACCCATACAGGTATAAAACCCCCCTGAGTTAAAGGAAATTGAGCAGAAGGCACATCGTGATATGCATCTTGATTATTACCGCTTGTAATAACAATCTGAAAATTAGTAACAAGAGACCAAGTAATGGATCCCATCCATAAAACTAAGTGAGTACCTGTAGCACTTAAATTTGCGGACCCGCCAGCTCCTGTACTTACTGTCCACCCTAGAGAAGAATTATCAATACGTCGCGATACAGCTTGGTCTCCTTGAAGAAATAGATCCGCATCAGTACCTGCACCCTGACCACCACCAATATTGGAGATAGAAACTGTATCAGTAGTATCAACAGTATTGTAGGTAGCTAAAAGATTTGTAGCGGTCATTTTACTCTCTAGTTATCGAAGTGCTTCCTGCACCAACTTCGCTCTGGGTAATAGTTAATGTAATACCCCCTGCGGTAATGGAAGTATCCGTAATAACTTGGTCTCCTGACAATCCTAAAATTTTCCAAATCTCTTCTAGTCTAGTTGTGGTGGTTGTACCCCCAACAATAGCGGTTTCCGTAATGTTCGATCGTGTAAGTGTAACAGAAACACTAGGTATTGGATTTACTGGGTTTTGTCCAGGTTCACGAGTGTATAAATTTCCTACAATATCTAAAATATAACCAGAGCTACCATTAGGCCCTGGCACCCACGGCTGTAATCTCCACCCATTTTCTAAAAAATAAGTGTCTCCAATAAAAGTTTCAGAAGTAATAGGGTCACCTCCTATCGTAGATATTGCCGATACAAATTTAGTATTATCAGAACGAACTAAAACCCATTGTTTCCAGGAGGAATAAACGTCAGATTGTACGTCCAGAGTTGTAACTCCGGGATTTATTAGTATAAGCTTATTGAGAGCGTCAAAAGTGACTTTATGGTATAACCCCCATAAATCATAGCTACCATAATTAAAAGCTAAACTAGGCATTCTATTGCAACCTTTCTTTCCAGTTAAGGTTGAAGTTAATATTATGTTCTGTTGAACCTACAGGATCGGTAAAAGGTGACCACATAAATGTCCATACCGGACTCTTTGGAGGTTGTCCTTCTATAGTTCCCGTATTTGCTTCTGAAGTATTGGCCCCACCAACAGTAGCCCAAGTAAGTGCTTTTAAAACAGTGTAATGGTCTTTTGGCCAGAGATAGTCGATAGCAGATGATGATGCTGTCGTATTTGCAAGAGAAACGGAATCTACGTTGAAAGTAGCTGAAGGACTACTATTAGTAAATGCAGCTCCTACGTAAGAATCGATATTTCCGCTTCTATTATGAACTCGAATTTGAGTTGCGTTAAAAGCTGTAATGACACAAGTATTAGAGCCTAGAGTTATAGTATCTCCTATTGAGAGAGTATTGACCAGAGAGCTATAAGTTAAAACTCTACAGGTACGGTCATCATCAAAATCGGTAGTATTCGAGTAAATATACGCATCATCTGACGAGTCTATTCCAAGATAGTATGCATTGCCATTTAGATTAGCAGGGCCATCGACTGTAAGTCCAGAAAAAGCTACTTCTCCACGATCTTCAAAAATATGAGTATTTGATCCGTTTGGATTATTCTTTACCGCAATATATACGAAACCGTTTCTATCAGAGACATTCGCAAGATTTTGCTTTCTTCGGGCAGTATTTTTCTCACTATTTGGCTTAATGCTTCCATTTTGAATTGTTTTAAATATACTAGTCCAATCAATATTACAAAATCCGTCAAAAGCTTTTCTAAAGATTTCAGGGCCATGTCCTTCATGAATCGCGTCTTCCTCTACCTGAAGATTAGAAAAGGAAACATCTTTCCAATTTTCATTTTTTAACAAGCAGCGAGAAAAGACTCTTAACTCTCCTGGCAGTAAAGTATTGGTTTCATTCTTTACTACCATATTTAATCCTGTAGGTTGATAAAGACTATGATTATCTATTAGCGTAACTCCATCGGAAGATAAAACCGAAATTTTTGGTCGAATCGATACAAAATAATAAGCTCCCTGAGTTCGTGGAACAGTCTCTGTAACCGTAAATGAGTCATCATACCCTCTAACATCCGCTTCTGACATTATATCAACCTTAATTCCTTCAATAAAGGCTGAAGCACCTAGAGGATACTGATAACGAGTTGATACATCTCCCTGAGATCCGTCTACTCTTTTCATAGACCAGCAAATGGGTCGATTTGGGTTTCGGATTGCGTTAGTTGTCCAAACAGTGGCGGGTCCACCATTTCCCATATCCATTTCGTGACAAACAATTCGTTCACCAGCATAAAAGACGCCCCAACGAATTGTTCCTCCTCCGAGGTTTTGATAATCAATCCAATAATTGTTCGGCTTTGTTACATCTAGAATCATACCTGAAGAGCCTGTACCATCAAGCCTGTCTCGATTCCACATTGATTGCGGAATAACTCCTTCCGATATTCCATCTTGAGGAGACTCTCCCGCATCTCCGTAGTCTCCCAAAGCAAAAACTCTTCGATGAATTACTTGTAAAGATGTTCCGTTTAATCGAAACATAAAACCTTCAGAAGCGTCAAAACATCCCCAGTTTCTTACTAGTCCCTGAACTCCGGAATCTCCTAGCTTATTACCTATAATAAAAAGATTTGAAGCACCCGGAATATGCGGGTGATAAGTATTAGATGTATGAGTAGTTAGAGCATTAGTTTCTGTTCCGACACTCTCAACTACGTAACCTCTGGCGGCATCGTGAGAAATTGATCCAGTACCTACAAGAGTATTTGCAAACTCTTGAGGGAGGATAGACTTATCAAAAGCATACTGTGCTAGAAGAGTGGATTCTGTGGTTCGGAGATTCCCATAAGCGCTTATCTGTGCAGGGCCTTCAGAAAATCGAACATTACCAGAACCAAAACGATCAATATTCCAACCGTATTCAGGATTATCCCAGCCCATAATGTTTTGAGCAGGAATATAAACGTCATAGGCAGCTCCGTTTATGGTAGCTACAATATCTCCTGAATTACTATCTTTTCGAATTGATTGATCGTTTTCTGGAGTGTAGCCCTCTAGTTTTGCACCTTTTGCATAATGTACATCGAGAGTTCCGGAGGTAGAAGTTGATTCATGGACTCCATGAACATGAATACTAAAATCATTATTTGAATTCGAAGCGCCAGTAAGATAATATCTAGCACCGACTTGCCAAACGTGATTAGTATCCTTATTATCATAAGGTATTTCCGCCGTATGTATCATATAGACACGATCGCCAGTACTTTCCGGCGGAATGCGGGTATATTTTCTTTCACCTGCCATTTATTACTCCTTAGTTACTAGGTTGTTCGCTAGCACGTTTCTTACATTATTATAATGTTTGACCGTTTCTAAAGCAGAAATTCCTTCCAAATCCTGAGAAATAGCCGCATTTACGAATTTATCAAAATATTCAAGGGATTCTTGCAACCTTTTATTTTCTTCCGTCATAAATTAATTTTCCAATAAAAATAGGGAGGGTGTTACCCCTCCCGTTAGGTTTAGATTCCGATAGGATCATCATAGTTTCTTTCAAGTGGGTTGGATACAGGAACTGTAACACTGTTCACTTTAGTAATTGAACTCGCTGCCTTAGCATATTGAGCTTTTTCCAGCCCTAAAGCTACTAGGGTAATGTCAGCATCCGTATCTTGTGTTCGGCCACCATCAATATTACCTGCATAGTTATAGGTAAAAGTAACCCGAGGGGTAGTACCACCATTAACGTTTGGCTCAATCAAAGACCAAGTAGCGGTAGCATCATCTACATCGAAAATTTTACCGTCTGCTCTAATCGTAATAACAGTAGCCGTGTTGCTTAGGATGTAGTATTTACCTGAGTTGGTACCGTCTACGGAAAGGATCTTACCGGCTAGTTCATCAATAGTCCATCCGGCCCCTGTTACTGTAAAGGTACGTGATGATGCTGTTATAGCTCCGTCCGCACTTCCGGACATAGATCCAGTATAGGATGCTGCAGAAGTATGAACATCCCCCTCAACAGCCCCTCCGGCATCTTTAGTAACTGCTACAGTATTAGCAGTACCAAAGTTACCTCCAGTATTAGTAGTATAGAATAAAAAGTATTTAGAATTTGGGTCATCAAGAATGTTCGTGTTAAAGTCTAGATTTACACCGACTTTAAACGGATATTTTTGAGAAGTGTTTGAATTGTCAACAAATTCAACGTTGTTCAAATCTGCAGGGCTAACGCCCTCAATAAATACACCGTCTCCATCAGATTGTCGAAGAGTCTTTAATGTAGCACCTACGAAAGCAACAAGAGGGTCCGTCAAAAGACCGATAACATCAGCAGTCACGTCTCCTGGAGATACATTAATATCTGTAGATTTACGAAGTTCATTCTGAACCCACTGGTAAATTTGTGCTAGAGTAGGGTTAGTATCTGCGTCATCTGTGTTGGCATCAATTACTACACCTACACTGAAAGTAGTACCTGTTTCAGTAATCGATTCACTACCTACGTAATACTCAATTCGCATGTCATCAAATACGCCACCCGTAGCCTCTACCTCAGCAACTGTAAGAGTTACGTTAGGATCTACTGCTTGAGAAAGAGGGAATCGATAAGCTTGAGTAGCAAGTCTTGTAACACCGATATCAGCCGTAGAAGTTTGAACAAACTGATACCCAGTAACATTACCAGAAGTTCCTGTAGGAGCTGAACGAACAAATACTGTAAGAGCCTTATTTCTGTCATCAACGCCTCCTTCAGTAAAAATTAAGATTGGTTCATTCACTTGACCAGCATACTGAAAATCAGTTTTTGCTACATCATCTGAAAAAGCGAAATAAGGCTGTGCAGCTCCATCAGCAAGAGTACCTAGAGAGATAATTCCTGCGTACTCTTTCTGAACTACGCCGTTTGCATCTCGCTCTGCGAAACCACCATCACGAATAAGTTTAAAATCAGTAAGAACCCAGCCATTGATAAATTCAAATTGTTCTGCAGTAATTGCTTCCATAGGAAAAGCATACTTAACAAGTTCGGTATCGGATTTCCATTGTTCTTTCAAAAAAGAGTAAAGAGTCTGAATAGAAACTCCGCCCGAATTGTAGTTAGAATCCACTAACTCATTAGCTACATCTGTCCATAGTGAGTCATCAACCAATTCAATTGTTTTTGATGTTAAATTGAAGAAAACATTCCCGTCAGGAGTAGCAGCACCTGCTTCGGTTGACCTCGATAGTTTATCAGGATCTGTTATTTTTGCCATTTTGTTTTATTCCTTAAGCCTATATTACATAGACACCTGGCTTAGTTTATAAGCCTAAGAAATTAGTTAAGATATTGACCTTGTTATGTCTTTTACAACTTTAACTTTGCCAATAAGTAGAGTTTGTATATTACCTGAACTATCTACCTGCTGAACATCATAATTATAAGTTTTTGCAGCTAGAGAATTCGTTAAACTTTTTGAAGCTTTTATGTATATAATCCCTTGAGAAGCTTCCGTGGGACTAGTAGATACATCTGGGGTCGAGGTTACTTGTAGTGCTCCGGGATCGGAATCATCTACACTCTCTTTGAGAGTAAACCAAAAGGTGTAACCTGTAATGTTGAGCACAGAGCTATCGGACGTCAAAACAAGTTTTAACGTCCAATCGTCTCCGCGTACGAGCGGGGATAAGTCTCGCTGGGTATATGACATTGAGATTTACTTCCGGCTATCTTGTTTCAAGGGTTGAAACTTCAGTGATTATGGAAAAATTATAACAACTCAATAGCCTAATGTCAAGATTTATTTTTTCGATGCTTTTCGTTGTCTGCGAAAGAGAGGAAATTTATAACAAAGCTACCTATGAACTTAAAAATCCTATTCTTACTCTTTCAGTTGTGCCATTAAAAATGCGTATTCTTGGGTTTCCACTATTGTAATCCATAAAAATTCCAGAGCCCGAACCATCCTCTCTAGAAATTTGAAGCTGGGCAGCAGTAATAGAATCCGCAGTTATTTTTCCGCCATTAATGGTGGTAGTATTAGTTACAGCATTTACATCTGCTGCTGCACCACCAGTAGTAATTTTATCTGCAGGATTAAAAGTAGAGCTGCCGTCTGTTAATTGTCCACTAGTAAAAGTTACTACTCCTGTAAAATTCGTATACTGAACTACAGAAGAGTACGTAACAGCTATAGTAGTAGAAGAGGCGGAGGCTTCCGTCCCATAATACCTCAGAGTGTAATGAATATTAGAAGAAGTAGCAATTTGAGGACGAGGCTCGTTTGTCCAAGTATTTACGCCCGTGCCTATTCCAGTTCCAGTAACTACTCCTGTGCTAAAAGTATACTCATTTCCTGAGGGGGCTGACGGAGCGTTAGCAGTAGTTTTCTCGTAGTACAAGTAGCCTTGAATACTTCTTAATCCATCCGGTCCTGGTACCGTTGAATTAGCTCCATCAACTATAGTTGCTTCGGTACTGTCTGAAAAAGTAAGAGTAGTTGTATCTCCAACTTTTACTGCGCTAACTGTTAAAGGGTCCGCTACATATTTAACCCAAGTACCTGATATACCAGTAGCATTAGTAGGTGCTGTACCTGTCCACTCATAGAACAATACAAATTCTTGGCCTGCTTGCTGTACTAGATTCTTATTAGTACCAGAAGCATCATCTGCATATACAGGTATAACTCCCTGATCAGTAGCTACTAACTTTACGAACGTAAGAGCTTCTACTTCAGCGTTGCTCAAAGGCTGAAACGTAGTATCAGTGTATTCAACAAAATTAACGTAGTCACCACCAGTAGTATTTACCTGAGACCATAGAGTAGGGTTAGCAGATGCGGCATATAAGGTTTGAATTTTAGTTGCAGCACCTATAATAGAAGAACTACCATCGCTATAGTTAACAGTTGTAGTTCCATTGGCATTAGCTACAGTGCTTGTAACTGTTAAGGAGTCAGCTACATATTTAACCCAAGTACCTGATACACTACTAGCATCAGTAGGTTTAGTACCTGTCCACTCATAAAACAATACAAATTCTTGGCCCGCTTGCTGTACTAGATTCTTATTAGTACCCGTAGCATCATCTGCATATACAGGTATAACTCCCTGATCAGTAGCTATTAACTTTACAAACGTAAGAGCTTCTACTTCAGCGTCGCTTAAAGCCTGGAACGTAGTATCAGTGTACTCAACAAAATTAACGTAGTCACCACCAGTAGTATTTACCTGAGACCATAGAGT
>Ga0115556_1002346_pt1 | contig 12609 bp, 10 predicted proteins | sample COGITO_mtgs_1104_5_FD_87282 | JGI IMG/M metagenome (GOLD analysis project Ga0115556, IMG submission 87282) | Pelagic marine microbial communities from North Sea - COGITO_mtgs_110414 | ecosystem: Environmental > Aquatic > Marine > Epipelagic | place: Germany:Helgoland, sampling site Kabeltonne... | reverse complement strand
GAGGGTAACTCGGTCTCGCTTTTGCTTCATTGCGTATTCTCGCCAAGCTATGAAGACCTTTGCCATCGTCCCATGCATCATGCGCTGAATCATTTCCATCCCCTTTCGCTTCTTGCGTTCAGCTTTTTCGCGCCTACTAATTTCTTCCTCTTTTCCTTGGGCTGTCATAAATTTTAATTCTTCCTCCTCTTTTTCCCTCGCCCTTTCGAACTCCATGTAATCTTCCCACTTCAAAAATCCTGCAATAGAGAAAGGAAAACGTTAGCAATTGAATTAAAACACAAATCCGTTCTATTTTTCGTGCCTGTCTGGCAAACCCAAATCACTCACTTACCACCAAAAACCTTGCCGTTTTCCAAGCGATTCATGATTCTATTTGCTAAATATTTGAGCCGTCTCCTCGATTTAACATATTCAAGCCAGCTCATCCACGCTCCAAGAGCTTTGGCGTTCCTCATTCTCCTGGTGAATCTGGCGAGGGTCTGCTTGTATTTTCTTCTATCCTTCACATACTTGCCCCACCCCTGGATTATTCTCACGCTAGTAGCGTTTTGCATCCTAGCCCCAAATTTCTTGATAATATTTGCATTTTTTTTCTTGTCTGATACGAACTTTCGCCACTCCATAAAATGCTTGAACATGCCTCCTCGTTGGATTTTAATTAAAAATCTCTTCATCTTGAGCCGGTCGGATTTTGCCTCCTTGGCATACTGGATCCACCCCCTGAGGGTACTTGCTAATGCTTTGCTCACCAAATTTTGAATAATTTTTTTCGCAGACTTTTGCGCTAATTCCGCTTTCTTTTTTGCGGCCTCGCCGAGCTGGCCAATAAGTAAGGCGTTCTGAGACTCAATATTCTCAAGTCGCGCCAGCAACTTCTCGTTTTCTCTCTCCGTAGATTTCATTGCCTCCAACTCTTCCTGCAGCTGCGTAATAGTGTCCTCCATTTCATAAATGGTATCTGTAGAGGCTCGCATTGCCTTGTTTTCGACGCTTTTTAGGCGGGAAATTTTGTTTTTCCACGTCCCAAACCCTGCGCTAAGCTTAATCTTCAACAATCGCAGTAGCACCTTCCTCCCCAAGGCCTCCCTCCTCGCCATATTTCCCACGACCTCCGTCCACCTGGTAATTGCACTACTCAGCTTAACATTGAGCATTCGCAATATTGTACTCTGCAGTAGCTTCCGCTGCCCCCTCAGAGTCATAGCATTGTTCCTCCAGCTTGCAAACGCCCCTAATTTCAGTTTATTTCTCCACATCCCCACAATCTTTTTCATATTTTTCTTCCCAGTAATCTGCTTTTGCTTTTGCAACTCTCCCATATTCCTCTGTGTGATATCCAACTCCGCTTGGAGCAATAAAATCTGCTCCCTCAGCTCCTCTATCCCTGACTTTTCGAACTCGATCAGCTCCACACTAAGTTGCTGGGCTCTTGAACGCCAAATCCGAAGAGCGGCGCTCATCTGTCTTGCCTCTTTGCCACCTAGAAAACGGATCAATGTCTTTCGTAGCTTCGCCCTCTGCCGAGAAAATAAAAGCCACGTGTGAATGCAGTCACCCATGACATTCCCTTGCATCTTCAGAACAAACCCCTTCAATTTCGCCATCTGTAAAGACCGTTCTGTGACAATTTCCCTAACCCAACCCTTCCAGTTCACAAAGCATGGAAATATAGCCTTGTACTGCCACATCTTGACAAATTTCTGCATGTTTCGCATCTTTCTCTCCCTCTCCGCTTCCATCCGCTCCTCCCACCTTCTCTCCATCATCTTCTCAGCTTGTTCTTTTGTCATTTTGTCATCAAATTCTCCCCCCCCACCTCTACTTCCCCTGAGCTTCCTCTCAAACATTATCTGCGTCTGCAGTACTTGATTCGCCGCCGAACCATGGATTGAATTGGTCATGTTGACCCATTTAAAGAACATTTTCATTTGAATAATTTGCCTCTTCCGACGCCAGCAGTGGAGGATTCGATTAATTACAAGCTCAAGATAGTGCCGGCTATCCTTGCTCATTATCGTATATTTTACCTTGTATGCAGCTGATGTTTTCTTTCTGCTGATGATTGATTTTGCTCTAGCATGAAGATCGCCATCCTCATCTTGATCATTTCGACGACGGGCACCGACGTCGTCCTTCCAGAAATCAGCCAACCGGGGACGGCCCGAAGTTTTCACCAAGGTCGATTTTACCGAAGAAGAATCAGAGCTTTCAAGTCGCACTCTAGACCGATATGCTGGCATCTTGTTTTATTGCAAGATTTACCAGGGAGATTCGATTAATGTTGTGGGTGAACAGAGCGGTTGAGGGCTGGGAAAAGGAGTAGAGAGAAGGATATTGATGTTTAATGCGATAAACGCTCTCGAGATGATATTGGTGGCCAAAGAGAAACAAACTGTCCTTGACGATGCACTCTCAGGGTAATTACTAAAATGAAACAGTTCATTTGCGAAAACCGAAATTGCAATTTTTTGAGCAACTTAAAAAATCTAATCTAACATGTCTGAAATGACTGAAAGTGGAGTAGGCACAATCCAGCTGACCTTTTCACCCGCCGACTTTGCCTCTGAAATTAATGAGAATACTCCTCCACCTCCACACAACCAAAAGTCTCGAGTTCAAAAGTCAAATTTGTTCGCTTCGTCAAAAGGGAAGGGTAGTCTGGAAAGCATTTTTATCCCCCGAGGTAGATGGGGCGAGAAAAAATTTTCTTCAAAAACGGCGGAAAGAGGTACAAATGATGTCAGTGAGGCAGACAATTTTCGAGGTGCCAATACCCAAAACAATTTTTCGACCGCCACTGCAGTCTCTGGATCAGGTAACAGCACCGGGGAGAAGGATGAAAATACCGACAAACACAACAATATCGTCGTCTGTGCGGGCAGCAACAGTGTCAGTTACCAGTCAAAATATGGTCGCTTAAAGTCCCTCCTTTCAAAAAAAACAGCAACACTTAAAACTTTCGCAACGACGTTTTCGGACGCAACTCCTCTTAAACCTACCGCGCAGCACGGGAAATTTCCCCCTAAAAAACAAAAAATTCTCCACATTGCCAAACAAAAGGCTCTGACCCATCTGACTTCACTCATGATGAATTCTTCCTCTACCTCAAGACTCATCAAGAATTACGATAAAAATACGAGTGCGCTCTCTATTAGCGCAGCATTGCCCCCGCTTACTATTTTTCTTCTGGATACCCTCATTTATCGAGATATTTTTGATATCTTCGCTACCAAGCAGATTATTGTTCTCGAGTTTTACATCTCGAAACAGACCAGAACAGCTGAACCAGTAATAACAGTTGACCCTTGATCGCCGGTGAGAAATGGTGTCAGCCTCAGGGAGCTAAATTCCGCTGCGAAAAAGGCAAGGGAAAATCCAAATTACTTGCCATGTTCTGTAGGATTTATTGCAGTAAACTGTGATGAGAGCCACCATGATGTAAGTAACTCTCGCATGAGGCCGTGAGTGTGGTTATGAGTCAACCCGCCATTAGCTTGTCAATTAGCTCCGCCCGCATTTTTTGACGCAAACGTTTCTTCTATAAAAAAAAAACAATGGGCGAATTGATTGTCGCCAACAAATCAAAATAATATAACACAAGCCTTTGAAAATCTCTCTCTCATCCACTGCACTCTCTTCCCACCCCACCTTCTTAGGCGATCGCCAACGCTTTGGACATGTGGCCCGATGTCATACATGGCTGGATAGACTCTAAAACGATAGAAAAGCTTAAAATCCGGTATGTCCCCAACCGGATGATAATTGACACCAAGACAAGAGAGATTCGACAATGGTGGGATGGTAATTTTGGGCGTTGCCTGAAAGGGCCTTGGGCAAGCAAGGGCAGGAATCCATGCGGCTCCTTGTTGCAAGAGATTAGTAAGGCCGTACTGCGTAAAAAGTGACCGAATCGGCTGGCCGATTTTAGCTGACCGACTAGTAGTGTGATGATGACAAGCAAAATTGACTTGTTTGAAAATTACTTGAGGCCTAGTTCTTTCACTCAAAAGTCGCGAGAAAAAACAGAGTATCCTTAACGTAGACGACCAAAAGAGGCGTAGTGTTTAGGTACATTGTATGAAAGTAGATACACTTTTCTGTAAAATGTAACTTGGGTAGTTTAGTTCTGCTCACTGGGCACTCAAACAGATACCACCTAACAGCAGCATTCCATCCGTCCTCCCTCCCCTCTCTCTTCAAAGGCTCACTTCCTATTCCTCCTCTTCTCCCTATCCCCCCTTTCCCCCTTTGATTTACTCTTACTGTCATTCTCTCCTCCCTCCACAGCAAGGGTATTCTTCCTTATTTCCTCCATCCTTTCGACTTCCTTCTTGTAATCCCGAAGTTTAGCGTCTCTCCCTTCCCTCGCCTCGTCAACGGGAGGGCAAGGGTAATCCTCGAGTAATCCCGTGGTATCTTCCTCCTCGGTTTCTAACTTATCCCAAGTTTCACTGTCATTGTTACTAGTCCCACCTCCGCGACCGCTTAAACATTCCGTGACGATTTTATTTAAGGTGTCCATTGCACCCTTCTTAACACTGCCGTCACGACGGTCAAGCAGCTCTCCTCCCCACCTATCTCCCAACCCGCCACATATGGAATCGAACGTATCATAACCGAACTTAATAGAAATCGGCCCCGTGCTGTCGGATATTGAGCCTGACTTCTTCCAAAGGTCCTCCTTAGAGGAGTTCCCTTCCCCCTCTCCTATCTCCTTAACCTCCTCTAATTCACCCTTAACGGGAAAAAATCTCTGCCTCGCTTTCGATTTCCAGTTATCCCTCGCTTGCTTATCCTTGAAGCTGGTTTCGACTATCGTGCAACCGTTCCAGTGAGCGATGAATCGTATCGCAAGTAAGAGGATCTTGCGTTCCTTGGGTTGAAGATTGTTAATTGATACGTCGTACTTATTCAAAGCAATAAAGAGTGGTACGGGGAAGGGATTCACTTTCGAAAAGTCTGGATGGGATTGCGGCAGACGCAAATTCTGAGAGCGTATAAAGCACAGCCTGCGAATCTCTTCCCCGCCACTGTCTTCACCGAGTGAGTCCAAAGATGATGTCAAACGACTTTGTATAGTGGTTATCCACCTGGTTAAATTTGGGATACAGGAACGGTAGTCGGAGCCGTCGAGGACGATACAGACTGTGGAGCGTGGGAGGTGAGGGACTAGCGGTACGGTGACTAGCGAAGAGCCGCAAGAGGGGGATACTGACCCGCCAAGTTCCCATAGGTGGGAAATCTCTTTTTCAGTTGTACTTTTGGTGGTGGAGAAGGGTGTGTTAGATGAGGGAGAAATAGAGGGACAAAATGAACAAAAGATCAACTTAAGCAGGCTAAAAACTCACCTTCCTGGTTTCAACCTCCTGGCAAATTGATACTCGAGAGCAGTAGTCGTCTTGACCCCTTCAGCAGCTGTCTTCCCTAAGAACTGTTGTATGAGAGTAGTCTTTCCCCCGCCTTTCGGACCGACAAATAGTGTAACGCAATCATTCGACCCCGTCTTTGCGGTAAGAGGCAAGACGATTGAATTACGTTGGTCGTTATTTTTTACGCCTTCAGAAGTATTTCCTTCGACCAAATCAAATATGGTCATGCTTTCGCGGGGAGGCGGACTAGTGTTTCCTCTGTTGTATGACATAGAATATTCTCGCGTTGTTATTGCCCGATATTCGTTTCTTTGCTGTGCAAACCCAATAATTTACAACCAAAATTTTAAAAGGAGTTGACAAATACCTTCGTGGGGGAGGACTGACGTATCAGTGTTCCCTTATGACCCTGGTAACTTATTTTTCGACCGCAGAGTGAGAATAATAGACCGATGACGACGAAGAGAATTAATATTAAAATTTTGAATGTATTTAGGTATCATTAGGCTCTTCCTCCTCCCCCCCTTTTCCCTGCTTCGATTGCTTCGATTTTCGATTTCAGTCCAGGATTCAGGCTTCTCTCTGCTATTTTTTTGAATCCGCACATCTTATCTTTGACCAACTTTTCAAATTAATTTGTTTGCACGTCTGCGCGTCTTCTCTTTCATCTAGGATAGCGAATCTCCCGCCGGAATTGAAATAGAATATTGTAAATGTCCTCACCTTGGACCCATTAGCGTCTCTTTGTCCACATTCTTACAACCTCCATATTTGGCATTTGTCATACGGCCCTGCTGCTCTAATCTACCAATTGACAGCTGTGTATGGTGGGAGGATCAAACCCGGAGAGTACCTCTTCGGAGGGCAAGAAGGAGAATGTCATGAATGGTGAAGCACAGCATCAAAGTGCCCCTGTTGCCACTAAGAAACTGAACCCAAAGTTCACGTCCTCAAAATTACACGATTCGACAATCACAGACGAATCGAAAAAGTCAGAAAAATTGAACCCAGAAGTGACGGCAACTTCAGGCAGTCAGGCCGATCCTATTTCAGGAGAGGGTACAGGGTCTCCCAGGGCAACAATTGTCCTGAAAACGGAGAAGGAGAGGCTAATTGCTTTGGAGGCTGAGCTATCTGAGAAAAGTGCTTTCGCGGCTAATCTCCGTAGGAAAGTGGAAAACTCAAACCGTGTACGCCTTGACAACAAGGCAACCGATTTTGCTGAGAGGATCAAGGAGTTAGATAAGGTGATAAAGGAGGAGAGGTCCAAGCAGACGAGATTGAGGGAGAAGGTATTGGAGCAGCAGAGGATCGTCACGATGGAGAGGAAGGGGGACTTGGAATTAGACAAGGAGGTATTTGATCTGGAAATCGATTTTAAGGTGGAGAACCTTGCCATGCACAAGCTAGAGGCGTCGAAGATAAGGGAGAAGATAGAGCTTCTTGAGGATCTTCAGATGCTTAAAGTAAGTGCTGTCAGCGCCATCGAAAAGGAGAGAGAAAGAAGGGAGGAGGAAAGGAAGAATAAATTGGAAAGGTTGTTGAATCGGATTCCTCATTTGGACGAGGCTGCCAAGCAGGGCGATGGGGAGGAATATGAGGGCGTCGATGTCAATGTTGATAAGGAGATGGTCGACCGAGTACTGGGTCCGCACGGGGACGAGAATGATGACGCTGTCTTCCGCCTCGGAGGGGAAGTGAACAAGATGAGGAGAAAGAATCACGAGATATTTATTGCGGAGCACAGGAAGGCGAAGGAAAATGTCAAGAGGGAGAAAGAGGAAGTGCTCAAGAGCATCAGAGGGGTGAATGTCAGGAGGAAAATGTTGGAAGACATTGTGGGGAGGGGGCATGAATTCATGGTCAAACTCGAGCTCGGTGAGGTGCAACTTGAGGAGATAAACGTTTTGGTCGTAGATGGCGTGGAGGAAACTGAGAGAGGTTTGAATGAGATATTTCAGAACTTGCCGATTACCGACGAAAACCCTTTGCCGCATCTGAAAGAAGGGCAGCAGCAAGAACGACGAAGAAATGACCAAGGGCAAGGGCAAAGATTTGACTACACCGCCATTTTGACAACGTTTTACGAGACGCATAACAAAGAAAAACTCGACGAAGTAAATAAGACGCTCAAGAAGTTCGAGGGTAAGGAGAGCGAGCTTTTTGATAATTTAAGCAAAAAATACAAGACCGCGAACCCCCTTTCAGCAACATCACCTGTACCGCAACCTACAAAGTCGCCTGCAGAGACCAACAATTTTCAGCAAGCATCCCCGCCACTAAAGTCTCCTTCGTTTACATCGACGTCGACGGCCTCGGCACTGCCTGCCTATCTCAAAGTTATGGCCGTGAAGGCCAAAAATGTCATCCCTGTATCCGCAAAAACTGTCGAAAAAACGAGAAATGTGCTCTCTGACCTCGATGCCGAGTGTCAATGGCTCAAGTCCACTAAAACGGATGCTTGGGAGGAAGCGAAAAATCGCCTCGACAAGGTGAATGTCTCCAAAATGAAGAAGAGCAAGGAGAGCTACATTAATGAATTCAAGAGCTTCGACGTGCTACGCGCGCTTCGAGAGTCTCAGGAAGCACCCAGTCACACTCTCCGGGACGTTTTTGGTGCGATCGGGACAGTTTTGAATGAGGTGATTGAAGAGGCCATTAAAGGTATCTACACTGAGGTCATCAGGTTTGACCGCTTTAGCTCAAAGAAGGTTGATGAGCTTATTCTTCAATCTCTTGAGGACACATTCACAAATGCAAGCGGGACTGCGAAGTCGGAGATGTGGTACCAGACGCTCCACCAGCTGAAAATGGACAGGGCTGAAGAAGATAAGAAGGAGACAAATGAAGGGTTTAAGGTCTGTAAGATGACCCACGAGCTCGTCACGATAGATGAGGCGAATGACTTGAGGGCTTCCCAGAAAAAAAGGGTGCAATTTATTCCAGGAGGAAGCAGCGATGGTAACGACAGCTTGGGCGCCCCCTCTGTTGAAGATGACGACGTAACTGTCTTGGATGTCCCAACCTTAGAGCAAGTCGCTGAAAGGCAGTTGTTGATGGCAGGACGGAATAATAGTTACGGTCACTGTCCGATGTTCAATGTAAAGTCCTATCACGATTACGAGAAGAAATTCTTCAATTCGGTTGATGCTATTGACCTAGAAATCCCCGTGCCCAGAGGTGTCGGTGGAATTACAGAGCTTGCTCTTAGCCCTCAGAAAAGCTCAGAGACGACTCTTCTTTTGGCAGGAACTACTCGCGGAAGTCTGCTCCTTTATTCTCTAAGCGATGAAGTTGACCACGCACGCTCCAAAACCCCTCCAATATTACTTCGCAAAATGAGCGAGCTACCTGCAAGTGAGCGTTCCGCTGTTGAATCGATTCAGTTCAGCTTCGACTCGAGCAGCCGAGTAATAACGCTGGACGCGAACAGCACAGTTCGACTTTGGGACTTGGAGGTTGACCCTTACAGTGGAAAACATTTTACGCATAGCAAAGATGCTTTCGCTGCAAATGTCAACAAATATTCACCTCCTATTCCTGCCATTGCTTTGACCTTGCAAGAAAGGCGCCTGCATCGCCCTCCTTTTATTGACGGGGAGGAAAAAAGTCGAATTGAAACAGAGGATGATGGAAAGAAAAAGAGTGGAGTCGGTTTTTTCGGCGGGGGCAAGAGAAGAAATGGGAAGACAAGTGCGGAAATCAAGGTCGATAGGGCTCGGTACGTTGTTGCACCTTCGAAATCGGATCTAACGCCTACAACTGTTGCCTTTCATCCCTCAGTGACTGCTCTCGGGGTGCAGCCCTCATTTGTTGTTGGCACTAATTGCGGCAGCGTCGTTAAGTGGAATGCCATCCCTACGAGCGACAAGAAGGACAAGTCTCTACTTGACGTTGGCAAAATTGTACACGGTGCACCCTTTCTAGACACGGAGCCAACTGATCCTATTGCCAAGAGAGAGGAATTTGAGCATTCGAAAGCAAATAAAGAGGATCTTGCACAAGACATTACAAATTATTTGAGTCGGGTGGATACAGAGAAGGGTAATGCCGTCAAGCGTGAATTCTTCGAGTTTCACAAGACACCGATCTTGTTCATCGGATTCAAAGACCACGCCTCTCTATCTATGGTGGTATTCGACGATGACAACTGGTTAACTATTTGGGAGTACAAAATAGAGTGTTTCACTGGGCACGGCTGGTTTCGACCAAGCAAAAAAGTGCGCCTCAATTTTGTTGTTGGCGAGGAACTCCCGAGTGTGGTAGAGGCCAAACTGTCGAGCAGCGGCAGCGAGCTATTCTTCTTGACCAGTTACCCCGGAATATTGAAAATATTCGTCCTCGACTTGGAAACACTTTCTTTCTTGCCAACAATCATTCAGCATCCCATAAGCAAGAACCGTAGGTAAGTTGGCTATGCATTATATGTGCCCCCCTTTTTTTTGTGCCATGGATTTCTCTTGCCAATTTTACGAATCCGTTACAACTAAGTGTATACTCACCTCGGTCACCACTTTCCTTTTGACCGCTGACAAATTTGCGAAGTATGAACATTCCTCCCACGATGAATGTCTCGCCGTTTGTAGCAGAATGTTTCAGCGACTATGTCATACTGGTGGTCAACAAGGAGGTTTTTTTCTACAGTGTTGCTACCGGGGGGGAGGTTCGGATCGGGGGAACCGATCGCATTGCTGCGGGCAACAAAATTGTTGGTCCAATCATGGAGGTCGATATCAGCTCGAACATGAAGCATTTGGTTTTCGAAACACCAGAAATGCCGAAGCACATCATATGGAAATTTCTCGATTTTGGGCCCGCGAGAAAAACAGTTTCGGTCACTGATATGAACAAGATGAGATGTTGGCGAAGAAAGGGTGTTGGGTTGCTTGGTAGGGGCTGGGAGGAAGATAACCTCTATCTTCTCGAATTAGTTGAAAATGAGCTCGAGAAGATCATCGGAAAGACATTTGCAATTGTTGAGGATAGAGAAAGAAAGAGAATCGAAGAGCAACTGAAAAAAAATGATAAGATCCAACCGCCGTCATGGGAGGAGGGAAAAGTAGATATGAACGATACGATAAAACACATCGGAATACATGAGTTTTTGGGTGACAATGACCTCGGCAGAATAGAGCCTATACGGCTGCTTCCAGGTAACAATATCAAGGCACTTGACAGCTAATGCGGAACTGAACCGTAGCATAACATGTAAATAATGACGGGGTCTTTAGAGTGGGTTTTTATAGAGTATAGATCTATAAAGTACTTGTAATTTTGCGTAATTTATTTTGGATGCTTGAAGACGGCTCACTTCCATTGGCCATTGAAATGAAAATTTCGAAGCGAATCTTGTTGTGTAGCGCTGTTGTGTTAGCGCTGCTGGCTGCTCTACTCACCGAGTTTACTGCCTTGACCACCCTTCAGAAATACTGGTCCCCCCCAACCGCTGGTCCTCAAATTCCCGCAAATCCAGACCCCTTACCACCTCCTCCAACCAAGACGTACCCCGCACTAAACGTGGTGGGCATGCCAAAGGCTGGGACGAGTCATATGTACAATTTACTTGCTTCTCATCGCTCAGCTGTACCGCTCACCACACACAAGGAGTTTTGCGCTCGCCATAATCTCCCCCAAGACAACACCAAGTACCTCCGCGAGGTCAACAATCTGATTAATGCTGCTGGAGACAAGATCACAGTGAATGGCTGTCTTGAAATAATCGAGCCTGCAGACTTCTTCTTGGCTGAGGTCTTGGAGTCCCGGTCGAAGTTCATCGTGATGCTCCGGGACCCCCCAAGCCTGGTCTGGGCCGCCTACAACTTCTGGGGGATCGCCTCGGTAGACAACCGGACCGGACCTGGCAACTGGGTCGATCCAAGTTCCCTGCGCTCCCCGGAACACTTCCACAATTTGATTGAATCCGGCTGGATGTGGCCCGGGGGTGCGGCGATTGCAAAGTACACGACTGGTCTGGGCGAGATCGTCGGAATGGAAAATGTGTTGTACGTAAAGAGCGAAGATATGGCGAATGGAGGCAACTGGTACGATTTCCTGATGAATCTCTCAGCCTTCACAGGTCTGGATATCAGAGGTTTCGACGTGAAAACGATGGCGAGTAGGACTAATTGCGGAGACACAAAATACGGCAAGGGATCAAATAAGTCCTGTCAGAAGACAGCAGAGGGGTTGTACGAAATTTCAGGTTACAAACCAATGCTTAATAAGACCAAGGCGCTGGTGTACGAGAAATGGGCATATGACTGCATTCAGTGGAAAGAGAAGCTAGGAATGGTTTATGAAGAATGCGTCAATGCAAAGCGCAATAAGGGCTAAAATTGGTACATCTAAGAGGGGGGGGAGGATTGTGAGGGGTATCTCAGGCGCTACGAACGAAAAATATGACCGCTTTGGTCTTCGTGAGTGTTGAGAGCGCCCTTAGTTACGTTGAAAAATTAAATGAAGTTTAGTCTTGTGAAAAACTTCTTTTTTTCCGTTACTCCCTACTCCTCATTACTCATTAAAAAGTGTCGGCCTCTTTGGTGGCTTAGACAAGGGGCCAACCATTTTTCCTACCACGATAAATGCGAGCTCAGCTGATAGTGGCTTTTGAGTCTTCGTAAAGGTATACAGACAGACGCGCAAACAAATTAACACATAAATTCCGTGCAAACATTTTTTTTCTCTGTGATTATTGATCATCAATTTCCTCGTAAGTTAGATCTTGCATCCTGCATCCTTCGTGCATAATCTCAAGCATCGTTCATTTTTCAATTAGTGTCTGATGGGTGGATCGCGCCGTTTCGATCGCGCTTTTTCCGTATGTGTGCATGCACCTGTTCGTTTGTGCGCTAGTGAATTTCGTATTTTTTGACATGTAGTTTCGGTTTTGTGACAGCTCGCAGTCCATGAGTTTGTGTGTGTGTGTGTGTGTGTGTGTGCGAGTCTGTGAGTCTGTGAGTCTGTGGTGTGTGTGTGGTTGTTTCGGCGTGCTTACAAGCAGTAGGTGTGTGTGCGTAGGTGTCTGAAGATGTGTGCAGAACTTGTTTTTGTGGGTGAGAGAGCAGACATGTTTGCGTGGGTGTGTTTGTTGTCTTGATGGGTCGCTGAGTGTTTGGCTGGTGCAAGAGTGTGCGAGAGTGTGCGAGAGTGTGCGAGAGTGTGCGAGAGTGTGCGAGAGTGTGCGAGAGTGTGCGAGAGTGTGCGAGAGTGTGTGGGCTGGTGTTCGTGATTTTTTGGG
>Ga0115556_1002338_pt1 | contig 12632 bp, 7 predicted proteins | sample COGITO_mtgs_1104_5_FD_87282 | JGI IMG/M metagenome (GOLD analysis project Ga0115556, IMG submission 87282) | Pelagic marine microbial communities from North Sea - COGITO_mtgs_110414 | ecosystem: Environmental > Aquatic > Marine > Epipelagic | place: Germany:Helgoland, sampling site Kabeltonne... | reverse complement strand
AGACGTGATTCTTCCCATCGTCAACGACGACGACATCATCATCGTTCTCTTTATTTCTGTGAGACTGTTTTCTTTGCGCGTGTGCGTGTGTTGTAATTATCCAATTTTTTTTCCAAAGAAGTTTTTTTTTTTGATGAAAATTGACCCCCTAAATGTTCGATTCATCGGATCTCTTTATAATTATATCTCCCAACCCTAACGCTCACGGGTCTTTAGCAAAGTGGATAATGCGTCCGACTTCTAATCGGAAGGTCGGGAGTTCGATCCTCCCAAGACTCATTTTTTTTGCTCATTGATACATTCAGATCATTGTAGAACGAGACGTTTGAGAGAGAGAACGATGGGTGCGTGTGTGTGTGTGTGTTTCGATGTGAATCATGATTTCATGATTTCATCTTCTACGCGTGCAGCTATTGCTAATAACTCGCCCACTATATTATAAAGAACTCTCTAACACGTTGACGACTTCGTCTTCGATCGCGCTCAAATACTCGCAAATCTCGCTCTGTTTGCGAAATTCGTGCAACTCTTTGAGCTCTTTGATGGAAACTTTGGCGTCGTCTCCGCCTCTGACGAGCCTTCGCTTGTCGTCCGGTATGGACGCGAGAAAGTGTAAGAGCGCTTTACGGTTTCTCTTCTTGTTCTTACTAGCATCGTCATCGTCTGTGTCGTCATTGTCGTCATTGTCGTCCTCCTTCTTCCCCTCGTCATCTTTTTCCATGTTGTGCAGCCTTAACTTTTCGCCCACGCGGTGGAAGAGAGAGGCGACCTTTATCTGCAAATCCAGAAAGCCGCGCAAACGAGTAAACTCTTCTTTGGAAGAAATACTCGTCGAGTAATAATATCGATTCACTTCTCCAAGTTTTCGCAAAGAAATCACCGGTATCGCGTACGCGTCTTCTAAAAACCGCAAAGATTGTTTGCACACCGGCTTCTCCGTGAAATCCCATCGGTGCAAGACATCACGCGGTATGATTCGAGTGTCTCCGGAGAAGCAGCTTTCGCATACGACGACTCGTAAATACGAACACACTCTCTGCTCCATTTTCGCCTTTTCTATTCGGTTGCCACATAAACACATACACGTCGCGAGGGATGATGATGCTAATGTTGCTGTTGTTGTTGTTGTTGCTATTCGTTTTGTGTTTGTGGTGGCATCTAAAAGTATCGTCTCAATCGAAAGGCCTCTTGGACGAGGCGGCGCTTCAGATAACAAGACGTTGGACATGTCATCGATTAACTCTTCGTCCACATCTGAAGGCGTCGTCGTCATCGTCGTCGTCGCTGTTGTAATCAACGTCGACGATATCGCGTTAAATGAATGCATCACCGCGTCTTTACCAATGTTTACGGTCGTTTTTCCTAAATATAAACTCGCATTCGTCGTCACCGCGACGCCGGAAACGACCGTATCTCCCATAAACTTTGCTCCCGTAGAGACGCCCCTCCCGATTGAAAAGATACCGTTGTGTATGCCATCGAACAGACCGGTTTTGGAAGATTTAATTGTTTGCGTCGTTTTATCATTATTCGTTTTAGTAGCTCTCATCATCATCGTATTTCTCTTATCGTCGTCGTCGTCGTCGTCGTCAATAATACCGTTATTATTATTATTAGTAAGTTGCTTCCCATCTTCCTTCTTCTTCTTCTCGTTAATGTGAGTATTGTTTTCGAAGGACAAACAGACGACGTCTTCGTCAAACTCGTTCATATCTTCTTCTTCGATCAATCCTCCTCTTTGATTATCATCCGTTGTTGTTGTTCTTCTTTCTCGTCGCACGCCGTAGAATTCATCTAAAGCATCTATGACGTGCGTCGAAATCATCGTCTTATTCGTCTTCATTACTGATGTTGAGGAGGAGGAGGAGGAAACGATGACTCCGACGAGGAGGAGTGGTGGTGTTGGTTCATTTTTTTGACGAAAGAAAATTTTTCGTGTTTTTTTGCATGTGCAAGTTTTTTTTCCTTTTCTTCTTCCTTTCTTTACAAACACACCCTTTTGGCGGTCTAAAAATTTAAATTCACCTATTCTCGGAGAGAGATGCATAGTATCATATATTATTAAAAAGACGAGAAACACCCTTTCCTCGCTTGTTCTTCTCTCTGAGAGTCCTTCTTGAGCGATAATAGTGATGTCGTTCCCAGGCCGAGCGCAGGAGTTGTTCGGTAAAAATGATGCGAGTAGTAAAAAAAATCAAACGAAACGCCTTGATAGCTTTTATTACGAAGAAGGCGATGATGGTGATGACAACAGCAATAAAAACAATAACAACATTAATAACAACGTTAACAACAACACGAAGAAGAATAAACACAAGTTAGCCGCGCTCTTTTTAGTCGCCTTAACCTTGGAAAACACGGCTTCTATGCTCGCCAGAAGGTACGCGGTTGGGATTTTACAGTTGGATTTTTCCAAGAACGTCGTCTTGTGTGTCAACGAGTTCCTCAAACTCTTGTTTTCGCTTGGCATGAAATATCGAAAAACGGACATCAAGAGTTTCGCGAGGCTGAAAACACACATTTTCGAGAGGGTGGTGAAAACGGCGACGCCAATGCTGGTACCAGCGTTCGTGTATTTAGTGGTGAATTTAATTTCTTATCCGTCGTTGCAACGCGTGGACGCGTCGGTATTCACGGCGATATCAAATTTGAAGGTATTAGCGACGGCGATATTCGCGCAGATTTTGCTCAATTCGAGAATATCAAACCGTGTGTGGAGAACGTTGACGCAGTTAGTCTTAGGCGTGACTTTAATTTCCTGGGAATCGTCGCCGAACAATCCGGTCATTCACAAGCGCGTACATCAAAATTGGTACGAACACATCAGCGATATGTTTGATTTATCCTACGCTTTCGGTGTATTTTTAGCGCTCGTACAAACGATGTTGAGCGGGTTCGGGTCGGTGTATTTCGAGAAAGTGTTGAAGAAAAGGACAAAAGAAGACGAGGAAGAGAATTTAGGTAAGAAATTAGACGTTGAGTCACCGTCGTCGGCGTCTTTGGCGAAGTCATCATCGCCGTTTTCTTCTTCGACGGAACTCGACGTTTGGGATAGAAACATTCAGCTGGCGTTGTGTTCAATTCTGATATACGTGCCGATATCAATCTACGAGACGAAAGGAAACCTCTTCCAAGGATGGACCTTTCTCGTTATAGTCATAGCAGCGTTGCACGCTCTTGGTGGCATATTAGTCGCACTGTCTGTTCTATATTCCTCCTCGGTAACGAAGACGGTCGCGGTGTGCGCGGCTTTGGTATTAACGACAGTTTTTGGTCACATTTTGTTCTTCGAACCGTTGAACGGTCCGATATTGCTGGGGTGCGCGATGGTCATCATTTCTGTGTGGGCATACAAAGACGACGCGTACGTGGAAGCAAAGCTTAGAAGCGCAGGATTCGTAGTGTAATTTATTTTAGTTTAGTATGCATTGTTATAAACATCTTTTCCTTTTTCTTTTTCTTTTAAATACATTTACTTATATATACACCAGGTACCTTCTTTTCTTAACCGGTGTTTTGCAAGCCACTCGCGATACCTTTGATAGTGATGATGAGCGTATCGTTCACCGCCGATTTGAATGCGTTTGCACTCGGATGCAGCTTCATCATATCTTGCGCCCACGGCAACGATGGATCGTACTTCAACTCGTCGAAAGAACTGTCGTTGCTGGCTTCCATCTCTTCGATTTCACGCTGTTTCTTCAAGTAAGCGCTTTGAATCACATTCAAAGGCGTGATGTAGATCGAACGCATTTGTAACTTATTCTTCAACTGCTGATGTTGCGCCGGACACTGTTGGCCGTCGACTTCAATCTTCGACTCTGGGTTCACCAACAACTCTCTTCGGTCCGCAATTTCCAAAACGTGGTCGATGGTCGTCATCAACTCGTTCCTCAACTCTTTGCCTAACCCATTTCTCAAGCGTTCATCTACCAACGTCTTCTCGTAATACTCGACGACGTTCAAATCAGCTTTGGCTAAAACCATCTCGACTAAATCCATCGTCACTTTAAAAAATGGCCACTTCTTGTGCATTTCTCTCAGTGTGCTCAGTTCGCCTTCCTGCGCTTTGATCTCAGCGAATGCGGCAGACATACCCAACCAAACTGGAAGTTGAAAGCGGCTTTGCGTCCAGGCAAAGATCCAAGGAATCGCTCGCAAGGCCGTAACGCCAGCGTTCGGTTTCCGCTTACTCGGACGCGAACCGATGTTCAAACTTCCCAATTCTGTGCTCGGCGTGCTTTGCGCGAAGTACGGAACGAAATCAGGGTTTTCAAACACAACCGATCGGTACCTTTTGCACGAAGCTTCGCTCATTTTTTTCATCACGACTCTCCATTCTGGTTTTGGACCTTCCGGCGGTTTCAAAGTGTGTTCGAGAACCGCGGCGGTGTATAAATCCAAAGTGTGAAAGCAGTTTTCTCTCTCCCCGAAATCTTGTTCAATAACTTCGCCTTGAATGGTAACGCGAATAGATCCATTCACCGTTCCTCCCGGTTGCGACATGATAGCAATGTGCGCCGGACCACCGCCTCTGCCAACTGTACCGCCTCTGCCGTGAAACAAGGTCAAGTGCACGCCAAATTCCTTGGCAACCTCACCCGCTTTCTCTTGACCTTCATACAAACCCCACGCCGCGGCAAGACGTCCAGCATCTTTACCAGAATCCGAATACCCAATCATAACTTCTTGTTCGTTATTTCTTAACGTTTTCATGTAGCACTCGACGGAGAAGAGTTGTCTCAAAACTCTCGGCGCATCGTTCAAATCGTCCAAACGTTCAAACAAAGGCGCGACTCTCAGCGACGTTTCTAAAGTTCCGCCACACTCTCTTTGTAGCAAAACCACCGCCAAAACGTCCGAAGCACTCGTCGCCATGGAAATGACATACGTTCCTAAACTCCCTGGAACCTTCTTTTGAATGTGCGCAACCATTTTGAACGTGTCGAGAACCTCGCGAACTTCGTCCGAACACTCCAACTGGTGCGGGATCAACGGACGTTTACCTTCAATTTCGCTCTTCAAAAACTCAATTTTCTTCTCTTCGCTCCATTCCTTGTACGAACCCATGCCCAAGTGCGTGGTGATTGCATCCACGGCGTCAGCGTGACGATCGGATTCTTGTCGGATATCGAGCTTGACGAGATTCAGACCGAAGCATTGCACTTGACGAATAACGTCGAGCAAATAGCCATTGGCGACTTGTTCGTCGCCGCATTCCATCAAAGACTCGTAGCAATGCATCAACGGGCCAGATAAATCTTCTTTACAGCGAATGAAACGATCGGAACCATCGTCCAAATCCAACTCGATGGACGGATCAGCGACAACTTTTTGTAATTGTTCCATCGTCTCGTACAATTTGTCTCTTAACTCGCCCAAGAGAACTCTGTACGGTTCGTTTTCCGGAATGGTTTTCCAAAAGTCCGTGTAGTTACGTCCTCTGCGGATTTCAAACACGACCGAGTCTTCTTCGTGTGGTCTGTTGGCGACTATATCGTCGACAACTTTTCGAAAAGATGCCGAGCACCGCCACATGGCAAGATCGAATATGAGTTGTTCGATAGCTTTGAAATATAACGTCGTCGCTTGTAACCTGGCGAGGTAGACGGAATCTCTCGTGCACGTGGCCGTCACGTACGGGTTTCCGTCGCGATCGCCACCCATCCAAGAGCCAAACGTAATGATCGAGCGTTCCAAAGGAAGTCTGTTCAAACCGTGGTTCAATAACGAAGTATCCACCCGTCTCATAAACCGCGGCACCCCGGCAAAGATTGTGTTCGTAAAATACGTCAAACCTCTTCGCATTTCATCCTGTGGCGTCGGCGGCGAACGGCGAATTTCGTCCGTTCTCCATGCCGAATGAATGCAGCACCGAATGGACTCCAAAATCTCTTCGCGTTCAAATCGCGAGAGACGAAAACGTTGCAAATTGATCAAATTATTACGGATCTTGCCGTAGTTCTTCAACAAAGATTGTCTCAGCGCTTGCGTCGGGTGTGCGGTTAACACCAAATCGACGTGTTGGTTACATAACGCGTCGTAAATCGCGTTCGGATCCATGCCGCTGGCCACCATACCTTTAATCGCGCCGTTGGTCGTCTTTGCCGGACCTCTCGGAATATCGTCCAATCGCGCGTGTCTCTCCTCCATACTCGTCGCTACGTGTTCAGAGATGTTGTGCAAGTTTAACAAGTTCGAATACGCCGAGGATAACATCAACGTTTCGTCCAACTTCAACGCGTCCAAGGTGTTTTTCAACTTGTCAAAGTCCCCCGAGGAGTGTGACTCGCTAAATGTTTCCGAAATCTTATACACGTCCATTATTTTATTCAACATTTCCTCCCCGGCGGTTTCCTTCACTATGGAAAAGAACATTTCTCTCATGAGCTCGTCGGATTCCGCGACAGCTTCCGCGGTATCGAACGTATTCGTTTCCCCAGTCCCAGACAAATAACTCGATTCGTTGATGAGTTTGGACATGAACTTCCCAGTCTCCGTGTTGATCATGGATTGAGAGAGTCTCCGACCGTGCGGAGGCTTGCTCCCGCTCGGCGGCGCGTTCTCGTCGGTGTTTTTGTTATTGCCGCCGAATAAACCCATGATTATTGATTCGTCTACTCTCTCCTTCTCGAGCTCAAAATTCGCGCCGCTTTATAATATTCCGTAAAGAAGGAACAGTTGGTATATTTAATTTTTTCTACTAAGAGTGTTGTGTAGATCGTAGAAAAAGAGATCTCAATCCGATCTCTTTCAGTTCTCTCTCTCGTTCTCTGGATCGATGATCGAAAGTACTTTTCTCTCGCGCCTTTGTCTTCTTTGTCCTCTTTTCCTTTCCGAAAGACGGAGGAGGAGGGGAGGAGAACGCTTTTTTTTTTACGATGCATGAGCAGATGAGAGATCGCTTTTTCGTAAATTTACGAGATATTTTTCCCCCTGACACCTGATGATGAAAAAACCTTCCTTCACTAATTCCTCCACAACGACAACTTGGAAGGAAGAGATAATGCTCGCTTCAACATCATCAACAACAACAACACCATCTATTATTGCACAACATCATCGAGATCAACAACAGAGGACGACGACGACGACGACGCGAGTGGGAGGAGGAAAAGGCGTACAACACACGTACCATCATCAAATATCGAAGAGGAGAGGCGCTGGTATCGCGACGGTCGTTTCGTATTCTTCATCCTCATCATCATCGTTAGCAAAAGTTGTTGGCGGCTTCCGTAACAAAACAAATTCTTCTTCTTCGTCTTCTTTGTTCACCACTGATAATACGAAGCGAGGAGGACGAGAAACGATGACGACTCATGCTACAGGTGGTGACGGTGGTGCCCCTGGGGGAGAGCCTAAGAAGTTATGGGGTGGAGCGTTCAGCGAAAAGATCGATCCGCTCATGGAAAAGTTCAACGAAAGTTTATCCTTTGACCGACGAATGGCGTTGGAAGATATCGAAGGGTCCATCGGATACGCCTCTGCGTTAGCCCGGACTGGGATCATCACCGAAGAAGAGAGAAACGAAATCCACAAAGGTTTAAAGAAAGTCTTGGAGGAGTGGCAGAGCGATGCATTTGTCGCGAAGGAAGGCGACGAGGACATCCACACCGCCAACGAACGACGGTTGTGCGAGGTCATCGACTCAAACATTGGAGGGAAGTTACACACGGGTAGGTCGAGGAACGACCAAGTTGCCACGGACACGAGAATGTGGCTGAGAAAAGAGTTGACGGTGTTGAGAAAGTATTTAAGAACTTTAATTGAAGTTGCGATCGACAGAGCGGAAAAAGAAGTGGATCACGTGATGCCGGGATTTACGCACTTGCAGTCGGCGCAGACGGTTCGATTTTCGCACTGGTTATTGTCGCACGCCGCAGCGTGGCAAAGAGACGACATGCGTTTGAAAGATTTGATGCCGAGAGTTAATACGATGCCGCTGGGAAGTGGTGCATTAGCTGGGAATCCATTTGGTGTCGATCGACAGCTGTTGGCGAAAGATTTGAACTTTGAACGCGTCTGTCCAAACTCCATGGACGCAGTTTCCGATCGCGATTTCGTCATTGAAACTATGTTTTGGGCGAGCATGACACTCATGCACATCTCGAGATGGTCGGAAGATTTGATCGTGTACTCTTCCCAACAGTTTGGCATGATGCAGATGTCTGACGCGTACTCAACCGGAAGTTCCCTCATGCCGCAAAAGAAAAACCCAGACGCGTTGGAATTGTTGAGAGGGAAAGCCGGGAGACAAATCGGAACGCTGACGGGTTTACTGTGCATCTTAAAAGGCACGCCGACTACGTATAACAAAGATTTCCAGGAAGGTTGGTTGGGGATGTTTGAAACCGTGGACACGATGTCTGATTGCTTACAAATAGCCGCCGGATGTTTAGCGACGATGAAGTTGAACCCGGAGAAGATGAAATCGTCTCTCGTCGCGGAAATGTTGGCCACGGATTTAGCTGAATATTTAGTGAGAAAAGGCATGCCGTTTCGCGAAACGCACCACATTTCTGGCGCGGCGGTGAAATTAGCCGTCGATAAAAAAGTCCCGTTAGACCAACTCACCGTGGACGATTTGAAATCCATCTGTGACAAGTTTGAAGATGACGTCGCGGAAATTTGGTCGTACGAAAAGTCCGCGGAGAGCAGAGACACGGAAGGCGGGACCAGTCGCAGGTCAGTTCTCGAACAGTGCGCAAAGTTAAGAGCGTACTTGAAAGAAACCGAGTAGTCACGAACGGCGCCAATGACGACGATGACGAGAGAGTAACGATGGCATCAAACGAAAATACACTCACTCATTAGATGTTTTTGACTCATGAATACACTTACCATATGGGATATTTTTATGCAGAAAAAACAGAAAAACTTCGTCAGAAAAACGCCCGCCAAGCGACTACTTAATTTTTAATAATGTCCAGACCCCTCTTCCTCTTCCTTTTTTTCCTCCTTCCAGTGGCTTTGATAGTACTCCCAGCAGTCGTCGTCGTCGAGGCATCATCGTCCTTCGACGACGCCGTGAACACGCGCTTGCACGACTTGAGAAAGAGAAACCAAGCTTTGAAAGATTCTCTTCGGAGGAAATTGGAGGAAACGTCCACGAAATTGGACGTGGAAGACGCGTTTATCGTCGCTTTGAACAACGCGCACGAAGACGAATCGCTGATAACGAGCGAACGATTAAAAAAGAAAACGAAAGGGAAAGAGTTGGAATTTATCACCGATCACGAGGGGCAAACGTTCGCGTGCGTTTTACCTTCTTCGTCGTCTTCGTCTTTAAAGAAGAAGAAGAAGAAAGGAGAAGAAGGAGAGAAAGAGAACGGAGGGGGAGACAACAAACGAGAAGAAGGAGATGCGGAAGAGGAAGAAAAAGAAGAAGAAGAAGAAGAAGAACCAAACGCTCCATCGATTGCGTCGCTACTGCAGCCGCTCACGAACGCGTGCTTCTATAGATTTGAAGGATGGTGGACGTACGAGTTTTGTTTCAAGAAACACGTTCGACAGTACCACGTAGAAAGTAACGCGAAAGTTTCCGTGGACTACTCTTTAGGTAAATTTAACGAAGCTTTGACTAATAAAACGCGCGACGATGAAAATGAAACGGAAATTAAGAAACGAGAGGCATCGGTGGGTATTCCAGCGACGGCGTTTCACGTGCATCATTTTACAGACGGTACGGAGTGCGACATCGGTTCGTTAGAAACGAGGAAAACGGAGGTACACTTTGTGTGCGCAGAGGACGGACAGAACACAGTTTTGAGCGTCAAAGAGCCGACTACGTGTTCTTATAACTTACAATTCGCGACGCCTTTGCTGTGTTCACACGAAGCGTTTGTTACGAAGGAGAAGAACATCGAGCCAATTCGGTGTTACGCGTACAAAAATGAAAAGGAAGACGAAAGAACGTTTCAAGAAATACTCCTCGACGCTGGTAATTACGACGAAGAGGACATTAATAGCAAAAATAGCGAGCGAGAAAATAGCGACGGCCACGGTAAAAACGACGAGTTGTAATGTAGCAACATGTAGAAGAAAACACTGGTACAGTAATGGGTTTTGTAGTGAAGCTATTATGATTTTCAATTAAAACGAGAGAGAGAAGAGGCTCAAATGGAAAATGTGCCCGGCGCATTCGCGGTGTCCGCATTGCTATCCATCACTCTTCCCTTTAATTGCTTCTTCGGGATTTCTGTGATGACGGCTTGCGTGGTCAAAACCATACCGGCAATAGAGCAAGAGTTTTGGATGCCAGATCTCGTAACTTTCTTCGGGTCGATGACGCCGGTTTCAATCAAGTTGGCGTATTCGCCAGACATGGCGTTGTATCCAATCTCCCACGGTTCTTGCGCCACTCTGGACACGATGACATCACCTTCAACGCCAGCGTTGTTACCGATCCATCTGCATGGCGCGACTAATGCCTTTTGAACGATTTCACAGCCTAATTTCTCCTCCGGGTCCGTGAGAGTTTCCTTGAATTCCTCAATCATCACAGACAAGTGCACCAAAGCGGCGCCGCCTCCCGGAACGATGCCTTCTTCGACAGCCGCAAACGTAGCGTTCTTCGCATCCTCAATGCGCAACTTTTTATCTTCTAATTCAGCCTCAGTCGCCGCACCGACCTTGATGACGGCAACACCCCCAGCCAATTTTGCGATACGCTCCGAGAGCTTTTGCGTGTCGTAAACGGAATCGGTTTCAGAGAGTTCTTGTTTCAATTGCGCGACGCGCAAGTCGATGTCATCTCGAGAAGCAGAATCGGCAATAAAAGTCGTCGTAGTCGCAGCTTGCGTAACTTTACGGGCAAAACCCAACGAATCAATCGTCGCCGTCGCGACGGATAAACCCAAATCCTTCGCCAAGTATTGCGAACCGGTAACGATGGCGATATCTTGGAGTAAAGCCTTGCGTCGCTCGCCAAATCCCGGAGCCTTCATGGTGGTGATGTTCAAAACGCCTCTGAGTTTGTTGACGACCAACGTCGCCAACGCTTCACCGACGACATCCTCTGCGATGAGTAAAACCGGCGGCGAGCCAGCTTCGGTGATTTGCTCCAAAAGCGGTACCAAATCCTTCACTTGCTCAATCTTTTCGTCGGTGATGATAATTCTTGCATTTTCCATTTCAACCAATAACTTTTCGTTATTCGTGACAAACTGCGGCGACCCGTAGCCGCGGTCAATTTCCATACCTTCCTCAATCTCGACGATAGTTTCTAAACCGTTACCATTTTCAATGGACAAGACACCATCCGCACCTACTTTTTCTATCGCGTCGGCAATCATGTCGCCGATTTCGTCATTGTTCCCCGCGGAAATAGAGGCAACCGCCTTGATGTCTTCCTTACCCTTGACGTCGACGGCTAATTCGTTCAATTTCTTCGTCAAAAAGTCAGACGTTCTATCGATCCCTTTCTTAATGTTGACCGGGTTAGCACCCGAAGCGACGGATTGCAAACCAAACATGATCATTTCTCTCGCTAAGATGGAAGCAGTCGTCGTGCCGTCGCCGGCGGAATCGTTGGTACGACCGGCAACTTCTTTAATCAACTGCGCACCGGCATCTTCAACCGGATCTGGAAGCTCGATAAATCTCGCGATAGAAACACCATCGTTGATAACTTGCGGAACGCCGAACTTTTCTTCTAACACGACGTTTCTGCCTCTAGGGCCTAAGGTGATAGCCACCGCGTCGGCCAACTTGTCAATACCAGCTTGCATTTTCTGTCTCGCCGCCATATCAAAGGTTAAATTCTTAGCTTCGGCGCGAACCATCAAGTTCGGTCTTTGACTCGCTCTTCTCGAGGTAGACGACGAGGCCGACGAAGAGAGCGGTTTAGCAACGAGCGCCTGATGATGTTGTTTTGGATGACGATTTGATATAAGGAGAGGGTGTGTTTTTGTTAGTCTTTCGAGGAGAAGATGATAAAAAAGCGCATTATCCAAATTGGGCGAGAGGAAGCAAAAAGCGCGTAATCAGGCACCCGTGTTCACTGCGAGCGAGACCACCGATGCGGTCATACATTGCTCGCTTGTATCTATCAACGCGCACAGAACACGAAATTGAACAGTTTGTGCTTCAAAAATGTTCGCAAAATACAAACTTTGTTCGTTTCGTTATCACCCCGCGATTTTTGTCAAAGGCATCCGACGGCGCCGGCGTGGAAAAATCGAAGCAACCTTCGAATTTTTCGTACGAGACGGGGAAAGTCAGACGCGCGAACGTGAAAAGAGAATTATAAACGCACCGTGCGCATCGTAAAGGAATGTGACATCATATTTATGTGCGATGTATGTATATCAGAATAGACTTATCGGTCTTCTTTAGACGCAGAACGTCGGAGAGACAAGTAAAGTGGAGTTTTCACGGAGAGAAAGGCGAAAATACCCTGCTTTTTGCGACGTGGCAAACATTCGTTGTTGGCATCATCAAAAGCAGACGACGAAAAAAACGTCTTCTTCTTTCGAAGAAGATGTTGAAAATCTGGCAAAGGGTGTCAGTCGTTATTTTATGATGTTACAACTACAAAAATAAAGGCGTTGTTCGAAGCGGTAAAAACGTTCTCCTCGTACACTCTGCTGTCCTTGTCGTCCTAATCATCCTCGTCTTCATATCCGTCTTCT
>Ga0115556_1002337_pt1 | contig 12634 bp, 7 predicted proteins | sample COGITO_mtgs_1104_5_FD_87282 | JGI IMG/M metagenome (GOLD analysis project Ga0115556, IMG submission 87282) | Pelagic marine microbial communities from North Sea - COGITO_mtgs_110414 | ecosystem: Environmental > Aquatic > Marine > Epipelagic | place: Germany:Helgoland, sampling site Kabeltonne... | reverse complement strand
GCCCGCATCGCATCGCATCGCATCCCATCGCCTCGCATCGCCTCGCATCGCATCGCATCGAATCCCCCCCCCCCGCCCTCCCCCCGCTCGTTTGGTCCTACCTCTTCCTCGTTCTCTTCCTCGATCTTATCGGGGTTTTTTGTCTCGCTCTGTGCCGCAGCAACATTCGTGTGCTTGCCAATGTGAAAGGGGTGGTCCTTGTGGAGAGATTTGCTCCACTCGGATAATTTCGGCACAAGCTTACATTTGAACAAAAAACGATACACCTCCAACAAGATATGTATTCCGCTATCGTTGCCCTCCATTCCACACTTCACGTCGCACAAGTTCTCAATGTCTTTTTTCTTGAAAACTTCCTTGCCTTGATTCCACTTCCGGAAGAATTTCGTCAGCTGTCCCCAATTGTTCTTCTTGCTACTGCTGCTGATCCCCGAATCAAAGCTGTGCGTACTCAGCTGCGCTGGGAAGAAGCGCGAAATTATGGAAGCAACGACGAAGCCATTACTCAAATAGTGACGAATGTTGGACGGGTGGAATTTGTCCATTTTCATTATGTGAAGCCAAGCAAAGAGATTTAGGGAGATGGGGTTGAGGTCAAAGTTTTCAGCATTGTTGGTTGTGTTCTTGTTTCCGCTGTCAATAAAAGGAGGAGTTGGTGAAGAAGAGGGGGAGGGGGAGGGGTTGTTACGGTTGTTCTGTTTCCTCTTGCTTTTCCTTCGTTGCTTCGGATTTGCAGATGCGGCCTGCGAGGCCCCGGGGTTGTCCTCTTTATCCTCCCAACGCATATCCTTCATCCCTTTAAGCTCCTGGAGGTGACTGGAGCACTCTGTCATTAGGTTCTCTATAGCGTTGATTTGGTTTTGGCGGATATCAACAAGCTCTTGGGAGGGAGGGATGTTACGCAATCGGTCTAGGAGGTCAGCTTCGATCTCCATGGTGCTGTCACCCACCATTCCAATTGACAGAGAAGCGGTCGTTTCGTTTTTCTATGTAGATTGTCCTACCGGGAGTTTGGATTGAACAACATGCCTATGCCTAATTCTTCGTTGTTTGTCCTTGAGGGGCTTTTTATAACGAGATTTTAAAATCTATCTAAGTTGAGATAGCAGTTTCCTGTCCTCCCGCGGTTCGGTGTTCGGTGCCGTCGGTCTGTCGGTCTCGTCAGAGTCGGTGCCCCGGGCAGAGCTAGGTAAGGCGAATCTGAATCATCCTTATCATCAATCATTCGCTCATAATCCGAGTCGGGATCCCAATCCACACACTTCTCCTCCGTATACTCGAACTCGCGATATAAACCCGAGTCAGATGGCTCGGAATCTAAACCACTTGCACACCACATCACCGCTACAAGAACAAGTATATTCTGCTGAATAAAAAATGGCAGCCTGAAAGAGCATTCATATTTTCGTCACGAGCAAAACAAGCAGCAAGTCATCATCACGTTTATTATTATTCCTTCCTAACTCTCCTAACCCATCTCTACTTTAATTTTTAAACCCTGCCTCCCTTCTTTTCCCCTGTACCTCACCTCACTCTGTCGATGTCTTCTCCGCCTCCCTGGCGACAATCCTCTCCCTCTCCAAGTCCCGCTGCTCCTTCAGACACTCGATCTGGTCTCGCAATTCACTGTTATCTAGCAGCAGCATCTCAAGTTTTTTACTGAGCTGGTAGATCATTTTGTTGTTCTCCTTCTGACCTTTTCTCTTCCCCTCATACTTCTTCTCCTCCAACTCCAGTCGCTTTGTGAGCGTTTCTATTTCATTTTCCTTCGTGTTCAAGTCGCTCATGAATTGGAGCAGCTGAACCATGATCCTTTCGTACTTGCTCCTCTCCTTCCCGAGTTGGCGTTTGACGTCCTCAAGTAGGACCATCTTCTTGGCCTCCTTTTGTCCCCCTGCCCCGAAAACAGTGGTCGTCTTGAGATTGGAGGGAGTCGAGAGATTCAGATTCTCGGCGGTGGGTATATTGCTTCCCCTGGATTTGGATGGCGTCGACAACGACGACGAAGACGACGACGACAACGACGACTTGAGGGCAGCTCGGGTGGATTTTGCTGGCGTGACATTTCTGGCATTGATTTTGCTCAGCATCCCCCTGAAGGGAGAAGCCTTCCCGTCCCCTGCGCTGTCCTCCCATCCGTCACTCCTGTCTCCCCCGCCCTCAGTACCCTCGAATATCTGAATATCAGCGATCAGTGACCTGAACCCGCACAAGGAGTCGTTCCTCTCCGTCCTGCTCTTGAACTTGAGATAAAAGTACCTGGCGGGAGTGGCGGGAGTCGCTGTGGCGATTATGGTCATGAAATGTCCGCACTCGTTATTGCTGAGCTGCGCCTTGCTCCAGATTTCGTCGAGGTTCACGTCAAGCACCTCCTCGCTGTTCTCACTCATTGACCTGGCGCACCCCGCCCGGATGTCCAATATCTCGTGTAGGGCCACAGGTAGCAAACTGTCGATCTTTCCACCGCCACTTGATCCAGTCAAGGCACCGAAAATCGACGTCTTGCGGTGCGATACGCTCTTGCTGAAGACCAGATTGCTGGTGGTCAGACCCCCGTCGTCGCTCTTTACAAGCTTGAGCAGCACCGGAGTGTTGGAAACTACAAACTTGTCCTTGGCCAGTTCTTCTCCCCCCTCCGGTAGCATCTCGCCTTTGGCTAGGTACCAAACGGTCATGCTGATGCCGCGCTGGAACTCCTTCAAGAATTTCTCCGATTTTATTTCAAAGCGCTTCACCTCCTCCCTGTGAAATGTGGGTTAGAAATTGGTGTTGAATGGTTCGGAATATATCGAATATTTGGGTGGGAAATTTTAGATGAACATTTTTGGAAAGGACAATTTGGGGGGTAGGAAAACTACGGGAAAGATCTACGAATGCCCCGACGACGGAAAACGCAACGACGAAAAACGCAACGACGGAATGCACGACGACGAAAAACGCAACAACGACGAAAAACGCAACGACGGAAAACGCAACGACGGAAAACGCAACGACGGAAAACGCAACGACGGAAAACGCAACGACGTTTTAAAACGCAGACACAAGGAGGGAATGATCCTAAAACTGCGAATTGAAGAAGGACATACCGGAATTTCATGACCGTCTCGTTTCGTGTATAGGCACTAAAGCTAGGCAAAGACGAAGCAGATTCGCTTTTTTTCGTGTGCTTTTCTGATGATTCCGCCGACTTAGTCCTCTTTTTCTTGGAGCTGTGAAAGAATAGATGGGTTTTCTCGATTTCGTTGTAGACGGAGCTTCTTTGTTGGGACGCAGATGGTGGAGATAACGAAGATCCGAGAGGGACCGTTCTCCACTGGACGCTTTGATGACCAAAATCATCGTCGTCGTCGTCGTCCTCCTCCTCCCCGTCATCATCGTCGCTTTGGCTTAATTTTGAGACCACCCCCTTCACCCCCTCGTACCTGAGTTTAAGAATTCGCTGCATCCTGCTCTCTCCGTCTTCGTCGCCACTGAGCTCGCCTTCGTCCTCATCCCAAGCATTGCCCCAAGAAGTGTCAGCCGTGATGTCCCCCTCCAAATTCTCCTTGTTCCTCATCTTTTCGGCCTCCTCTTCCACCAATCCCCTGCTCTCCCCCTCGACTCTCCGCTGCATCTTCTCAATCAGCTTGTGCTTCGGTTGAGGCCTTGCTGCGCCCCGAGCATCTGGGCTCAAGCCGCTTTCGTTGGCATCCCCCTCAGTCTCCTTCTCCATCATATGAGGGAGCAAGCTTTCGACGTCAATATCACTCAGGTTGACGCCATTCTGCTTGGCTCTCAATTTGATCAACCCAGCCTCCGCGGCTCGCCTGAGCCCCCTTTCCTCCATTAGCTCCTCCTCCAAGAATGAGATGGTGGCAATGTACTCGCTGGCGACCTCGGTACTAGTGCCCTCCTCTCCCTCCAACTGCCCTTCGCTTTCCTCCCCTTCACTCGCTCCCCTCTCCAAACGCGGCGCCACCCCGTCCTCTACTCCCAAAGTCTCAAGTCGCGATCGCAAACTGGCCGTTGTTTCTCGCTCGGACGCCAGCTGCTTTTGCAAAACCTCGTTCGCCTTCCTCAGGCTGTCGAGCTCCCCCGAGTTCACGTCATGCTGAATCGTTTGCCTCTCCTTCTCGGCATTGATTTTCAGCATTGCTTTCAAGGCGGCCATTTCGCTCTTCATCTCCTCGTTCCGGGCGGCCAGCTTTCCGACATCCTTGGCTTCGCGCCTGAGGTTCACTGTTACCCGTTTCGCGATGATTTTGCGACGCCGGTTCTGGATTGTAACGATACTTCGTCGAATTTTCCGGAACAAGACTAGCTGCAAACGTTGCCTGATAAAGCTCTGCAAACGCACCATCATGTGATTTCGATGCCACTTTTTCTTCCGGAATAGGCGCTGCAGTGACAGAGCCATGAGTTTTACCCTCCCGTAATTCCGCCGCAAGACACACATCCGCAGGTTTTTAGCGAGAAGCTGCACCGCGACCAAACGCTTCAGGTCGCTCCACCGCCTCCTTCCGGCCCATCCGCGTGCAACTCGCTGGAGGAGTAACGCTGCGAGCCTGTGGATCTTGTACAGCTTGCTGAGCATCAAGCCTCTCAGGCAGCTCTGCAGCAAAATGGCGGCAACTTTCTGGTTGAAAGTCCTGTGCGCCTCGAGCCACTCGTGCGCGTATTTGCGCATAAAGACCTTTGTGATACCGAGTTGAATCTCCCGCTTGTCGAAATTCAGAGCCGGCGGCTGAGCGAGCGCCTTTCGAATCGTTTTCATCCTACTATCTCTTCCTTGCCTCAAGGAAGAGCCCTCTGAAGAAGTTGAGGAGGAGTTCTTCCCCTCCATAATCGCATCGAGCAGGGCGATACACCTCTCCTTCCCCCCTACCCCTACCACTTCCAATCCAACTGCCGTCTCCGCTCCGGTGCGCACCCCTATCCCGCGATATCTCGAAAAAAACTCGTCGTGAAAAACCCTGACGGGATATCCGCTCCTCGCGACCCTGACGGCCTCCAAGACTCCGCCATAGCGAAGTTGCTCGGCGAGTCTCTTTGGGATCAAGAGGCTTGGCTTCGCCTCGTCGTTCGGTTTGAGACACCTGATGTAATGAGGGTCGGTCGACCCAATCTTATTTAGGAGAAGCGTGAGCTGTGCCTTGAAGTGGCTCGCCGTGGTGGCTTTTTGTCTGTCTTTATTATTTCCCCCACTGCCCGCCCCTCCTAAGCCCTCTTGGCTGAAAATTTCAGCAATGAGTTTACTCGTGTCTTGAGCGAACAACTCCTGGGCTGCGATAGGGAGCTCGTCCTTGTTCTTCTCGCAGAACCCGCTTTCCCCTGAGTAGCACACGACACCAGCAAAGTGCCTCACGCAAAAGGCAGAGTCTCGGACCTGCTTGGCATTCGCCGAAAATCTTCCCCCCGCCGTTGATTCTTCTCCTGATTCTTCTGGTTCCCCCGCCTTTAGGTACTGCTTATAGAGTCTACCCACCCACTTCTTGTCCGACCCTCTCGGCAGCCTACACTCATCGTCTAGCATGGCTAATATCCCGTTCGGCTTCCCGGCGATCAAGTCCAAGCAAGCCGCATTGTCGGGGAAGGATATAAAATTCCAGTCTATGCCCTCGCGCTCGTACTCAGCCTGCTCGAGCTTGAATACAAACGCGTTGAACTGTGACTGGAGTGCCTCGTTCGTATAGTTGATGCAGAGCTGTTCGAAACTGTTCACTTGGAAAGATTCAAAGCCAAAAATGTCGAGGACTCCGCAAAAGCTTTTCACGTCCCCGTCCCCGTCCCCGGCGATGCGTAGGTTGACCATCCTCACGACGAACAAAAAGAGAGAGTGGTATATCTTTTTCAAGAGGGCGTCCCTTGCCGACTTTGCCTGCTCGATATTAAGGTGCATAGTAATCCTTTCCCCCCTGGCCTCCATAACTTTTTGTAGTAAGCTCTTGGACAGCCTCTGTGAGTCCACCCCGATGAGTTTCGCAGAGTCAACCAGAAGATTCTCTCCCCATTTTCCATTCTCGACAACAGCCGCAACGTCATTTCCAGCCTCATCCGAAAATTCCACCTCACCGAGGTGAATCATTCCGCTCACTATTTTGAATACGTCGATGATTCTTGTCTCGTCCCAACCGAGTTCCCTCATGGATTCGACGGTTTTCCTGAAGCACTTGACGTCTTCGAACTCCTCCAAGAAGCTCGCACCGCCCTGACCAGTGATTTTGAGCACCTTGGCGATATCACCCACGTGTTCCGAGTTGTTTGAGAAGCGCGATAAGAGGGCAGACTCGTACAGCCCTGGTACTGTCTCCTCCTCCCTGCCGATCCCTCTCTGCCCCCCCGCGCCCCTCAAAAACTGGTAAAATGCGTGGAAGTTCCGCTCCCCCCCGGAGTGTTTGACGACTCGGCTGCGCTCGAGGAGGTAAGTGGACGTCTCGGCGGATCGGACGCGCCCACGGCTGTCGAAATTCAGCTGGATGAACTTCCCGAAGCGGGAGGAGTTGGCGTTTCTGGTTGTCGATGCGTTGCCGAAAGATTCCAGGAGGGGTGTTGACAGGTGAATTTGTGGGATTATGTTGTCAGATATCTTGTTGCTGCTGGTGCTACTCGTTCTTCTGATTTCACGGTTCGCTTCTGTTGTATCTTTCGATGTCGCTGTATCATTTGTAACATTTGTAACATGAATGTTATTTGTATCATCCGTTTCGTCGGCTCCAACGGTCGTCAAATAACCCATGACAATTTTGGTAGTCTCCGTCTTGCCCGCACCGCTTTCCCCGCTGATCAAGATACTCTGGTTTTTCCCAACAGAGGGACCCCCCTGACGCGTGTTGCGAAGCATACTGCGACGCATGTTGCGAAAGGCCCTGTCTGCCGTCATAAAAGGATGGGGTGGCAAATGTTCTATTTCGTCTCCGCCAACGTCCGCAGCGGACAAAAGGCCAGCAGCGGCATATCGCTCGCGATTTGTGGTGCTGTAGAGGGAAGGAAGGGGTCGGAACGGGTTCAGAGCAAGGAGAATCGGACCAGTCGAGGTGTAGATTTTGTCCAGGGAAAAGCGAGAAGTCAGAGCCGAGATTATCGAAGCGGAGTGCAGATGGGGTAGAGTGATCAGGTCATTAGGAGCATGCTCGTCATGTCCGGCTTCCTCCTCGTGCCTTCCATGCTCGATAGAACGAAAGTTTTTCTCCAACTCTGAGGAAAGGAGCAGGGAGTGCCCGTTCGCAGCAAGGATCTCAGGTGAATTCTCCTCGACAGTGAAGCGCCTTAATTCGCACGTCCCGGGGTGAATTGGGGTCGAGACACCATAGGTAGACACATTTAGCAGTCTCGGGCTGGCGCTCGCGTCCACTGAGTCAACTGAGCAAAGGATGAAAGGGTGGATTGAATTCAAGGAGACAGGCGGAGGAACAAATATCAGTGTCATCTCTTCCATTTTTTTTTCGCCGCACGTGGATGCTGTTGTTATTATAGGTGCACTTGAATTCGACTCCCGCGAAATCACCGTTGTGGTTTACTCTGTGGCTCTAAGGAAACGCCAAAATGTCGGGGGAAGAAATTTGTGTGTTCTCGCAGGCGGGTGCACGAATTGGAATTGCACGGTCGTCGACGCACGCAGGAGGTGCAAGGATTGTGGAGGGGCGTAATTATGCGAGCAAATTGTATACGCAATAGGTTTATTGAATATTCAGTGGGACTTTGGATCGAAATTGAATTAATAATAATACCTCGGGCTCGGCTATCGCTCAACATCTTCCTCGCTGCATCCGGGAGCTTCTCGTGAATGAGTGGGTTGTGTGTAAGATAAATGCAATACACATACAGAAATACCCACAAGCAAGTCGCTGTTTAATCTTCTCTTAACAAGTTAAATTCTAATTTATGCCATACTCTATTTCAGAACACTTTGGTAGGTTGGGACACAGTACTTGACTATTTTTCCAACTCCTGGTCCTCCCCTCCTCTCGCATGTTTCGAGCACCTCCTCCACCAACCCGCCCAAGCTCCTCTCCTCCACTTGATAAGCCCCTTCAGTGCCAATCTTGTGCGTGTCGTTAATGTAAAGACTCAATGTAGGCAATAAACGGCGGAGGTATGGTGTAATTGCACGCGCCATGGCGCCATTGTACGGATTAGCCTCGTCACAGATGAGGAGGAGGAGGAAACAATAGACAGCTTTGCTGACGCTATTTCTGTGTCCACTTTGCAAACCCAATTTCAGCGCCGGAATGATTTTATCGACGTGAGTAAGTAGCCTATTCTGACTCCCGCCCACCAAAATCATGTCAATACTGCCCTCGAAGCTCAAAAAGGAATATGGAGGATCCGTCTCTACAAGCCCAGTGAGAAACATCGGCAAATGGTACCCATAATCGAGTGCAAGTAACGAGCACTTTACGTAAAAGTGGATCGAATAAGTCAGTAGGATTGATTGGTGCCGTTTTGTCTCCGAATTATTGCATTGAATTTTGCATTGCTCGCTCACCTTCCAACCAATGTGCCGCTTGCTTGCCCCCACAACGCCCTGATCGATGCAAATAGGTAGCACACCCTCCTCAAATACACGTCCAAAGTCACTACAAAATGATTCGTTTGGGTTGCCGCTATTTTTGCTACTGTGTGTACGGTTGATAGTGTTGGTAGTTGAGCCTGTCATCACAGAGGATGTCACCGATCTGTGTGTCGTTTGAAAAGTTGGGTGAGTTAAGCGATTTGGTGATGCTGTTGATGATTATGATGTCTTCGCTCACCTTGTTGGCGATCCTCTGCTTCCCCTCTCCCGCTGGCGCTTGGATAGGTGATTGCGGCTCACGCTGGTCAAATTGCTCATGTCACTCATATCGCTCATCAAGCTCCTCACATCGTCGCCACTGACCCTCGATTGTGTGTATGCAGATGAATATTTGGATGACACATCAGTATAGCTACCGTATGACGTGTACGTGCTGTTATCTGATGCTCGCGTTGAGGAGGTTCTAGGAGGGAGAAGACCGGACATTTGAATTCGGGGGAGTGGAAATAACCAGCGACGTTTTCGAGAGTTTTTTTGCTATCGAGTAATACTGTTGTGGTGTGTAATGTAGACTTGCTGGTCCGATCTTTGTTATCAATCGTGGGGGGGTTTAGGTGAGATTTGGGAGAGCAACCAAACAACCAACGTTCCAAAAAAGCAAGCAAAACAGGCTTTGAATAATGTCTGTGATTTTCTTTTACGCATCTGCACCTAAGAGTACTTCTGAAGTACGATTATCATCACCTAACGAAGATGATAATACTCACAGCCTACTCCTGGCAATGAACCATGTTCCCTCCTCCGTCACCACAGCCCCAAAAACAACTCCTGGCCCAAAACTCCCTCCTACCGCTGCCAAGAAAGTCCCCCTCTCTTCCCTTCTGTATGATCCCTTTGTTATCTCTTCTCTTCAAGCTGGTGGTGGTAATGGTGGTAATGACGTTGAGGACCAGGTCAACTGTGTAGCTCCTCTACATGCTGACAATGGTACCCACATTGCTGTCTCTGGGAAAAGGTTCGCATGCGTAGTCCCTGTGTTTCGACCTACACCGAGCGTTATCACGAGAATTGTGGAGTCTCCGATTACCCTCTCGTACCCTCTATTGTTTTTTGGTGTTATGGGATCTGCTATTGTTGGAGTGCATCACTACAAATACAACTATGAGGACGTTGACTTTTTTCTTATAGCAAAAGATATGTACTCGGCCTGCGTAATGAGGTCGTGGCAATCCTGTCGCTTTCTCATCTCGCGCAACAATAAGGCGTTGCTTTTTCTTGTCCAAAATTTGCTTTCTACCCTCTCTCCTCTCTTAGTTTTTTTCCTCCCGGGTTTGATGTTGCTCCGGTATGGTAAGTCACGATATCCCTATCCTATCACGGCGCTGCCGGCGACATTCTTGCGATCGGGGCTCTCCCCGGAAGAATTCACGAGTAAATTCAAGGAACAAGGGGACAAACTTGGAATGATATATGAGCCTTTCTCCCTCCTTGTTGGCTCATTGCAGGGGGGAGCAAAGCAAAATGATGGTAATGTCGAGAGAGATGACGACGGCGGAAGTGCTAAACGTGGTAATAAAAAAAACGACGACAGCAGAACCGGCAACAACAGTCAAGATGAAAATCAGATATTCTTTCTCTCCAACCGGCCCCGTAACAATTTCGGGGGGCTGGGATTAGGGGACAAGAATGGAACTGTCTGTTACGTCAGTTCAGTTGATCTGGAGGAAGGATCGGTTAACTCGTTGCCTTGCGGATTCTTGAATGCAAAATGGGGTGTCGTTGAGCAAGGGATGGAGCAATTTGCGAAAGTGGCGACACTCATGGGGAACAGGGGATTTTCTTGGCTATTGCATAGAAAGGATAGGCCTGATACCTTGCTTGGAACACAAGATGGAATTGAGGAGATCGTTTATGGTGTCATGTCTGATGAGACAGAGTGCAGGGTTCCAGTCACTGGAAGGCCGTACAAGTTGGAGAAGGATTTTGCAAAGATATTTGTGAAAGGCAAGACGGAAAGGACAACGGTTTTGGTGCTAGACACCAATGGCGAGAGGATAAAGATGTACGAGCAAATTCGTATAGGCAAAGAGGGAAAACCCGATAAAGAGGAAAAGGAATGTGAGCGTAAAAAAACCAATTAATTTTGTAGTTTCTGTTTTTGGGTAGTAACTGTTTTTGTCAGCCCGTTCTCGTGATTCTCGTCTTCTTGTATTCTATGCGCGAAAAGTGAAAATGGCGAAATCAACAAAAACATGAGATCGAGAAAGAGGTGTGTAATTGATGCTGTGCGTCAGTGTAACTGCATGTGTATCAGTTACGATATGAGCGAAAACCTGATACTAATTGCCAAAAAAAGGTTACCTTAACCCTCATCGTTATCATTTTCTCAATCAAATTCATCTGTCATCATTCATCCGTACATCTTTTATTAGATCATTATCAAAGGCATCCATACACATGTCTGAGTTAATTCCGTCGTCTGTAGATACCGTACTCGAAGAAACTATTTCAAAATTGTCAATACTATCAATATCAAGATCAACATCAACTTCGTCCATTTTTCGTCGTTTGGACGGTGGTGGTTGCGGCGTTTCAGTTGGAGGAATTTTACTTTTTCTTTTTTTCCTACTCTGTTGTTTTGGATCCGTCCTTTGTATTTTCGTTTGATTCACAGGAATCATCTGATACTCCTCTTCGGTCATCGGAATTTCCATATCATTACTGTCTAGAACCAATAGCTGGCTGGAGAGGTATCCACAATTCCTTGTGTTGTTTTCATCGTCATCAAAGGTAACGATGTAGTGGCAGCCTTTTTTGTTTGTCACACTCCCCTTTCTTCCACGATAGGAGACTCTCGTCCCTACACGATTTGCCGGTTCAATAAATATTAGCTCCTTAGGATACTCGTGAGTTGGTTTGTATTTGGTTGCGTTACTAGTCCATCTCCTTTTCTGATAATCCTCTTCGGTCATCGGAATCTCATTATCATTACTGTCTAGAACCAATAGTTCACTGGATGCGTATCCACCCTTCCTTGTGTTGTTTCCATCGTCATCAAAGGTAACGATGTAGTGGCAGTTAACTTTCCCTGTCACATTCCCCTTTCTTCCACGATAGGATACTCTCGTCCCGAAACGATTTTTCGGTTCAATAAAGACTAGCTCCTTCGGATATTTGCAAGTTGGTTCATAATTGATTGCGTTCTGTCCCCGTGGTTTTGCTATTACTGATTTACATTTCTGATACTCCTCTTCGGTCATCGGAATCTCATTATCATAATAACTGTCTAGAACCAATAGCTGGCTGGATTGGTATCCACCCTCCCTTGTGTTGTTTTCATCGTCATCAAAGGTAACGATGCATTTGCCGTTACCTGTTTTACCTGTCACAATCCCCTTTCTTCCACGATAGGAGACTCTCATCCCGAAACGATTTGCCGATTGAATAAAGAGTAGCTCCATAGGATATTTGCAAGTTGGTTCATATTCAGGTAATTCACTACGTTTACCTTGTTTTGCTACCGATTTCCCATTCTGATACTCCTCTTCGGTAATTGGAATCTCATTATCATTACTGTCTAGAACCAATAGTTCGCTGGGTCTGCATCTACTCTCCCTTGCGTCGTTTCCATCGTCATCAAATGTAACGATGTACCAGCCCCTGCCTATGTTTATTGTCACACTCCCCTTTCTTCCACGATAGGAGACTCTTGTCCCTACACGATTTTCCAGTTCAATAAAGAATAGCTCCTTAGGATATTTGCAAGTTGGTTTGTATCCGAGTGATTTCTGTTTAGTAGCATTACCACGTCGTTTTGCCACCGATTTCCCTTTCTGATACTCCTCTTCGGTCATCGGAATCTCATTATCATTACTGTCTAGAACCAATAGTTCAGAGGGTCCGTATCCACCCTTCCTTGTGTTGTTTCCATCGTCATCAAAAGTAACGATGGACCAGCTTTTATTTGTGCCTGTCACACTCCCCTTTCTTCCACGATAAGACACTCTCGTCCCGACACGATTTGCCGGTTCAATAAAGAGTAGCTCCTTGGGATACTCGCAATTTGGTTTGTATTCAGGTAATTTATTACGTTGTCTTGCTACCGATTTCCCTTTCTGATACTCCTCTTCGGTCATCAGAATC
>Ga0115556_1002327_pt1 | contig 12668 bp, 6 predicted proteins | sample COGITO_mtgs_1104_5_FD_87282 | JGI IMG/M metagenome (GOLD analysis project Ga0115556, IMG submission 87282) | Pelagic marine microbial communities from North Sea - COGITO_mtgs_110414 | ecosystem: Environmental > Aquatic > Marine > Epipelagic | place: Germany:Helgoland, sampling site Kabeltonne... | reverse complement strand
TGCCCTCCATTACAATACGTACTAATTGACGTGTACTGACTTCCCTAATTCGTAAAACTAACCGCCTGCCTTCGAGCAAAGGACTGAAAATGACCGACGACGCCAACACCGCCGCAACCAGCGAAAGCGTGGATATCGCCTCCAAGCCCAAGAAAATCGTTCGCGAGGAGATTAAAGATCGTCATACCAGCCATTGGGACATGGATATGATGAGTCGCGCGGAGCTGGAAGCACTGATGACACAAAAACCGGCCGCAAAGCCCGAGTAAAGTCTCGCGCAGTGACGACCAAGACCGTTATAACCCAGACCTTCATAACCCGAAAAGCCATAACGCGGGCAGTCATAACCCGGACAGTTATAAAAAGGCACTTGTCCTCCTTTCTCGCCTCGGCGTAGTATCAAGCAAAGACAACTGCCCAGATAATAAGAGAGAGAAACGCATCATGAGCCGAATAATATCTACCGCGTTAACCCCTAAAACATTGACCTGTGCCCTCGCTGGCCTCGCATTATTTGCCAGCAGCGTCGCAAGCTATGCAGCCGACACATGGCCAGTTAAAGAAGCAGGCGCAAAGGCTGCCGGATTCAGCGAAGAAGGCATCGCATCATTAGACGCGGCGATGGCCAAAGTCGTTGCCGACCAAGATGTCGCCGGTATGGTCTGGTTACTCGCGCGTAACGGCGAGGTGGCAACGTTTGAAAGCGCAGGCCTTGCACGCGTCGACGACCAAGCACCAATGACAATGGACTCGCTCTTCCGCATCTACTCGATGACCAAACCGGTTACCGGCGTGGCTCTCATGATGCTGCATGAGCAGGGGCTCTGGAAATTTGATGACCCGGTCAGCAAGCATGCGCCGGAACTCGCCGGTCTCAAAATCATGACCAGCTACGATGACAATGGCAACATGGAGCTTGTGTCACCGAGCCGCGAGCCAACCATGCGAGAGCTGCTTAACCATTCAGCCGGTTACGGCTATGGCCTCAGCGGCAACGATCCGGTGAATGCCAAATTCCGCGATACGGGTGTGCTCGCCTCAACCGATCTCGACGACCTGATCGCCAAAGTCGCAGACATTCCTTTGCTTTTCGAGCCGGGCGAACGCTGGTCTTATTCGATCTCGGTCGATATTCAGGGCTATATCGTGCAGCGTCTGTCTGGCCAGCGCTTCGGCGACTTCCTCGAGCAAGAAATCTTCAAGCCTCTGGCCATGAACGACACGCGCTTCTTCGTGAAGGCCGAAGACGTTGGCCGTTTTGCCGAAGTCCATAACTGGGACAGCGAGCGTAACCGCCTTGTGCAACGCCCCCATCGTACTGACCGTCCGAGCTATCTCGATTCTGCAAGGCTCGAATCCGGCGGCGGTGGCCTCGTCTCCTCAACCCACGACTACGCCCGCTTCTTACAGCTTTTGGTCAACGAAGGTGAGCTCGATGGCACCCGCCTGCTCACCCCCGAAAGCATCCGCATCATGCGCACCAACAGCCTCCGCGATGGGCTTAACCTGCGCGGCAGCCTGACGAGCCAAGGCCAAGCTGGCCAAGGTTTCGGCGTGGATTTTGCGGTGATTATCGACCCCGAGAAAGCAAATTCTCCCAACAGCCCGGGCACCTACTACTGGGGCGGCGCCGCCGGCACTTGGTTTTGGGTTGATCCGGTTGAAGACATGTTCTGGTTGGGCATGATTCAAGCCCAAGGTGAGACACGCCCGGGAGCAGCCGACATGCGCGGCATCGCTGCCGATATTATTTATGAAAGCCTAGTCAACTAACGGCCGCTTAGCCGGCCGTTAGGTAAACTGCCGACTACGCTTTAAAAAAACCGAGAATGCGATGCCAACGCCACGGAGTAATCAAACAGCGCCGCCAGCGCCACTTACGCGCAAAGCTACCTGCCTGTTAATCCTGGCGTGCGCCGCCTTCTCACACAGCATTTTTGCAGCTGACGCACCCAACCACTTCAACGAAGCCCGTGCACAAGCGCTTTTGGTGGCCGGCCAAGCCGCGCTCGAAGAGGGCGACTTATCACTTGCACAGACCACCCTGGACCAAGCGATTCAGCTACTCAAGATCAATGAGGGGCTCTATTCCACCGAGCAGCTCGTTCCAATAGAACAGCTAATGTGGGCGCAGATGCGCGCCGGACTCTGGCCGCAGCTCGACACAAGTCTCGGCTACTATTACTGGCTTTTGGAGCGCATCGAGACGACCACGCTCTATGCGCAGCTCGCCATTGCCAAAAATATGCGCAGCCTCTACTTAGAAGCAGCCGCGCATCCAAGCAATCCTATGCCGCCTCGGCATCTCAGTGCCGCACTGCGCACCAATTGGCAAACACTCAGCTACATCGAAGCCACGCTTGGCGCAGAACACCCTGCCCTGGTGCCGTGGCTTTACGACGGCATGCTTTTGCAGTTTATCGAAAGGCGGCTTAACGAGAGACAGGGGCTTACTAACTACCAATACAAAACCGATGGCAGTGAATTCATCAGCGGCTGGTCACTTTCAAGCAGAGAGGCTAGGGCTGTAAGCCATTCAATTGGGCTGTCGATGCTTGATCGAATAGAGTCTATCTCGCGTGCATCGATAATGGCCGAGGGCGCTCAGACAAACGGTTTCACCTCTAGCCCAAACGGGAAAGAGGTACAGCTGCAGCAACTCAACGCAGCACTAGCACTCTACCGAGGCGACTGGGAGAGATTAGACAACAATGAAAAAGGGGCGAGCGCACACTACGAAGAAGCCGACATCGTTGCCGCATTTCAAGCCATACCCCGCGCCTTCGAACTGTTGCCCCGCCCTGCTTTCGAAACAGATCCCACAGTCCTGACAGTGAAAACCAACGCAGCGCAAGACAGCGTATCAACACCATGGGCTGAACGATTCCCAGGCGTAACCAAGCGCCTAATCAACGCGCTCGCAAGCAATTAAACGCGGGCCACGTGACGGAGGCATAACATGAAACTCAGCTATTTTGCCTCTGCGCAAAACAACTCGGCTAACTGCCTTCTGAGGTTTAGGGTGGTTATTTTCGCGGGTTTTTCTCTGCTCAGTGCCTGTGCAGTAGCGCCCGGGGGCTATGTTCGCAAACTCCCTAACGACGCCGAAGTGGCGCAGTACAACGCCTCTGTCGAGCCCGATGAACGCATAGTCTGCCGCAGAGAAACTCCAGTTGGCACCAATGTCCCCCGCCGTCTGTGCCGGTATATCCGCGATATAGAGGACACCTCACGCTTCCATCGCGAGCAACTTAAGCGTGTTCTCCGCTAAACCTTACTCGCAACAAAGCCCCTAAAAACCAATTGCATAGACGATTCTAATCCCTGTATAGTCGGCCAGTTCAGCGCAAATGTGCGGGTTTTTATTTAGGAAGAGAGTCTGCCTTACTCTTCCTGTATTAACTAAAGACGCAGTCCGCTGATTTAAATCACACACTTAATTACTTGTAAAAGTAAGGGAGAGACGTATGCGCAGAACCTTCCCCAGCTCACGCCGGGCAATAACACTCGCTGTAATTTCTGGACTATCAGTTACCGCTTTATCAGCTTCAGCACAAGACGAACCAGTCGAAGAGATTGTGGTCACCGGATCGTACTTTAGGGGCTCGCCTCTTGACGCTCCTTCGCCCGTTCAAGTCATTGACCGTTCCAGCATCGAGGCTCAGGGCGCTGCGGTAATCTGGGACGTGATCAAGAACCTCGAGGTTAACTCGGGCTCGATCTCTAACCCAGGCTCGGGTGACAACACACAAGTTAGCGGCTCGGCAAACGTAAACCTCCGTAACCTCGGCGAGAACTCCACACTCACGCTGATTAACGGCAAGCGTATGGTTCCGGCAGCTGTAACTACCCGAAGCGGTGGTGAGTTCGTCGACCTCAACTCTATTCCACTCGTGATGACTGACCGCGTCGAAGTTTTGACCGACGGTGGTTCTGCACTCTACGGCGCCGATGCGGTAGCGGGTGTTGTGAACATCATCATGCGTAACGACTTCGAAGGCTTCGAGCTGTACGGCGACATCCAAGGTGTTCAGAAAGCCGACCAAAAGTACGATCAGACTATCAGCGCCATCTGGGGCTGGGCAAGCAGCGACGGCGACACTAACCTCGTTCTGTCAGCTGAGCGCTTCGAGCGTGACCCGGTGAACGTGCGTGAGACAAACGCGTTTAGCGACCTGCAAGACTTTAGAGGCACTGTAAGTAGTGTGCCCAGCTTGCTTGCTATTAGCGCGATTGGCGCCAGATTCCCAGCGGAGTGGTATAACGCCACGGTCACTGGGCGCAATGTGGCGCAAGGCGGTCGACCTACGCCAGTCTGGACGGATCCACTCTGCGACAACACCTTTGACGGCAGCGGGAACAGTGGTTTCTACGAACCAGGCGGCCGCCGATATGATCAGGGCCAGGCGGGTGGCGCGTGCCAGACTGATACCTCTCAGTGGGTTATTGCGGCTCAGCAGACTGAGCGCGAAAGCTTTGCCGGCACACTGAATCACCGGTTCAGCGATAATACAGAGTTCTACTCGTTCTTCCAGCACTCTGAATCTACAATTCATCGAGGCGACGACGGATACAACGAGTCTCGCGGCCCAACTATCTTCTTACCCTCACCTGGAGCACACGGAGGAAATCCTGTCGGCGCTCAAGTCGAGCTCGGCGGGTTCGCTGCATTCATAGGCAACACACCTCCTGCGGTTGGCAGCATCACTAACAACCCAATGGACTTAGCCAACGGCGGCCCTGGCACCGGCGCATACTCGCAAGTTAGAAACGGACTCCTCCGCCCGGGCGGTGATGGTAATACGACTGAAACATCGAGCTCTGCTGTTCAAGTTGGTCTGCGCGGTACGTTCGACGCATTCGACCGTGAGTTGAATTACGACATCGGCTATTCGTTCAGTGAATCGTCAATGGAGGAAAACTACCGAACCTTCAACCGAGACAGGACTGAACTCGCGGCCTTTGGTTTAGGTGGAGAGAACTGTACGCCAAACGGTCAATCCGACTACGACTATGCCGGCCAATTGATTTACGGCGGCTATCTTCCAAACCTCTGGAATACAGACCTTGCAGCTTTCAACCAAACCTTCTTCCCAGGCTTCGTATTCACAACGCGCGAGAATACCGCTCTTGCACTGACGAGCAACAATCACGGGCAAGATGGATGCCAATTCTACAACCCCTGGCTTACCTCACTAAGCAATCCGAACGTCGCAAACGATCCGGCGCTAATGGACTACCTCCTCGAAGACGTACGCCGAGTCGACAAGCGCAACAAGCTTGCCGTATTCGATGCTGTAGTCTCTGGCGAGTTATTCGAGATGAAGGGCGGCACGGCACAATTCGCTCTCGGTGGCCAATATCGTGATCGCAATACGAAAGAAATTGCGAATGAACTTCACTACCCAGGCCTGCAGAACCGCATACTAGGTTACGACGAGAACGGCGTTCCAAACGACTTCCACCGCGTTAGTAACAACTACGAATGTGCGATGTGTGCGTTTAACTACAACGATGCGCGCACCACTTCAGCTGCGTTCATGGAACTCTCACTGCCGTTTATGGAAAATGTCGAGACTCAGATAGCTCTCCGCTTTGAGGATTACGGAGGCAATATCGGAAGTGAGTTGTCACCTAAGATCGCAATGAGCTGGCGTCCAACTGACGAGTTGCTCATTCGTGGATCATTCTCACAGTCGTTCCGCGCGCCTAACATTGCCATAGTCCAAACTGGCCTGCAGTCGTCATCGGTCACGTTCCAAGATCCGATTTCGAACCAGGCGGTCCGTGCAGGCCTCGTGCCACCCACGATTGCCAACGCCGAACGCGAGTCAACCTACACACTCGGTGGACCAGCACCCACGGTGGGTAACGAGTACGCGGACACCTACAGCGTAGGCTTTTTGTGGACACCAAGCGGTGCCCTCGAGGGACTAAGCCTCGGTGCAGACGTGTGGCGTTTCGAAGTAACGGACCGTGTGTTACCAGAGCCACCAATCAATGCGCTTCAGCCTGAGCTCGACGCGTTCATGGTGGCGTCTCAAAACGAAGCAAACTACGTGCTTAACGACTCGCTCTCTCTAGATTCGCCCGTCGTAAACGTTCCTTGTTCACCGTCTGCGATCGAAGCTGAATTTGGCCGCGATTCTGCAGAGCGCTTGAACTGCGTTGTCGCTCCATCAAGCTACATCGTTTCTGGCATTCAGCGTCCAGTGGGTGTCGAAGATGGAGGCCTTGTCACTCTCACTTTAAGTGCCGTTAACGCCGGTGAAATAACTGCCGATGGTATCGACTTTAAGGCCGGCTACGGCTTCAGCAACGACTTAGGTCAGTTCGCTGCCAACGTCACTTACACACACGTGAATCAGTACACGTTCGGTGGTGTACCTGGCATGGTGAACGGTCTCCTCGACACAGGCGAGTATGACGCCGCCGGCACGACTGGTGATGGCAACCTTGTACGATCACAGCCTGACAACAAGGGCACAATCACTATGAACTGGCGCAACGGGAACCATGGCCTGACAGTAATCAACCGTCACATCGGCTCTTACCGAGACCTCGGCTACGAGGCTGCCATTGTTGTTGCCAATGACTTCACGCGACCTTTACTGTCACGCGAAATCGGCAGCTACAACACATGGGATGTGCAGTACAACTACAACAAGGCATGGGATAACTCGCGCTTTGGTAGCACAACTTTCACAGTGGGCTTGCTCGATGCCTTTAACAAGACTCTGCCTTACCGCGAGCTAAGTGCGCTGAACTATGACGCCGCTGTGTTCGAAGGCCGTGGTAAGCGTTGGTACGCTCGCGCGCTCTGGTCTTTCTAAGCGTCAGACGATACTACTTAAAGCCTAAAGATTAAGGCTAAATAAAAAACGGCGAGGAGAGACCCTCGCCGTTTTTTATGAGAAAATTTCGTTGACCCGCCACTAAATAGTATTGAATTTTTGTTTTACCCGTGGTTTATTCACACTAATACGCATGCAGTCGCGAGTAGTATGTCTCTAGCAAGTAGTCCGCAGATGCTAATAATAAAAACTCAAAGCCCATTTCAAATGAGGGAGAAGCATTATGCAGACAAAATTCCCAAGCTCACGTCGAGCGCTCACTATTGCCATTATTGCTGGCATGTCATTTCAGGTATCTGCGCAAGACACACCTGTAGAGGAGATTACCGTCACAGGCTCCTATTTCAGGGGTTCTCCCTTAGACGCGCCTTCTCCAGTTCAAGTAATTGATCGTTCTAGTATTGAGGCTCAGGGAGCCGCAGTAATCTGGGACGTGATTAAAAACCTCGAGGTTAACTCCGGCTCAATAACCAACCCCGGCTCTGACAACGGACAAGTGGAAGGTACCGCCAACGTAAACCTGCGAAACCTCGGCGAAAACTCAACACTCACGCTGATCAACGGCAAACGAATGGTCCCTGCAGCCGCCGTAACGCAGAGCGGCGGCGAATTTGTCGACCTTAATTCCATACCGCTGGTCATGACCGACCGCGTTGAAGTGCTCACCGACGGCGGCTCAGCTCTTTACGGTGCCGATGCGGTTGCTGGTGTTGTCAACATCATCATGCGGACGGAATTTGAAGGGCTCGAAATTTATGGCGATCTTCAGGGGGTTCAAGCTGCTGACGATGCGTACGACGCTACCGTAAGCGCTATCTGGGGCACATCGTTTAATGATGGCGCTACAAATTTAGTCCTTTCGGCTGAGCGCTTTGAACGCGACCCTGTTGCGGTTAAAGACGGCAACTTTTTTGGGCCTTACTCAGAGTTTTTAGGGACCGTATCTGATGCAGGCGTGTTGCTCAACAGCCCAGCCTTTGGCGCTCAATTTAATTCAGAGCAGTGGCTTAACACAGAAATATATGCTCAAAACTTAGCCGAAGGTGGTCTGGCGAGTAACTACATTTATACAGACCCCGGATGCTACACAACCACTTTAGCCGACGGCACAACGCCACAAATTGGCCGATTACGTGAAGATCGAGGTGAAAAAGCCGGCACTTGCCGTGCCGACGAATCGGATTATACCTACATCACAAACACGACAGAGAGAAGCTCGTTCGCAGGCTCGTTTTCTCATGAGTTCAACGACACGACGGAGTTCTATTCTTTCTTCAGCCACTCGGATTCTGAAACAACTCGATCTGACACAGGATACAACCAATCACGCGGGCCAACCGTCTTCTTGGCCCCTCCTGGAGCCTATGCCCGTAATCCAGCATACGGTTACAACGCTATAGGCCAAACTCTGGAATTAGGTTTTTTTGCGCCGCAGGCTGGTCTCACCCGGCCCACTCTTGCCGATGTGCCAAATATGCCGATGGCAGGAAGTAATGGCGGCCCTAATGTAGCGATGTATCAAGGCGTTCGCGACGGCATCAATCGCCCTGGAGGCGACGTAAATGTCACAACAACGAGCACGGTCAGTGTCCAGGCAGGTATAAAAGGTGAGTTCGATGCGTTTGATCGGACCTTAAACTATGATGTTAGCTACTCATGGGGCGGATCTTCTCTAGAGCAACAATATAAAACATTCAACAGAGATCGTTCCGAATTGGCTGCTAATGGGTTAGGAGGTCCGAATTGCACACCTAACGGTAGACCTGACTTTGACTTTGCGAACGAGCCAGGCCCCTTCGGAGGAGCTGTTCCCCAAGCGTGGGATTTTTATGCGCCCGGACTAGTCCAAACATTCTTCCCCGGGTTTGTGTTTACCACGCGGGAAAATTTATCTTATGCACTAACTAGCAACAATCAGGGCCAAGATGGCTGCATGTTCTACAATCCCTATCTCAGCCAGCTGTCTGATCCTAATCTAGCTAACAGCCGAGAGCTAATGGATTGGATGAACGTCACAGTCGATCGCGTCGATAAACGAAATAAACTCGCTGTTTTTGATGCCGTTGTTTCAGGCGAATTAATGGAGATGAAAGGTGGTGTGGCACAGTTTGCGGTTGGTGGACAATATCGCGAGCGAAATACAAAAGAAGAAGCCAGTGAGTTACATTACCCGGGTTTGCAAAACCGGATTCTCGGTTACGATGCTAACGGTGTTCCAAACGAATTTCACCGAGTGAGTAATAACTTCGAATGCGCAATGTGCGCGTTTAACTATAATGATACACGAAAGACTAAAGCGGCCTTCATGGAGCTTTCGCTCCCTTTCATGGAAAATGTAGAGACTCAAATCGCGCTGCGATTCGAAGACTACGGTGGACAGATTGGAAGTGAGTTATCACCAAAGATTGCGATGAGCTGGAGGCCTATCGAGTCTCTGTTAATTCGCGGTTCTTTCTCGCAGTCTTTCCGTGCCCCAAACATAGCTATTGTTGAAACCGGACTACAGTCTTCTAGCTATACGTTCCGAGACCCTATCTCTAACCAAGCCGTTCGCGCAGGTCTGTTGCCTGCTATCGATGCAAACGCAGAGGCCGAGGCCACCTATACTTTGGGCGGCCCTGCGCCTTACGTTGGAAACGAATACGCAGACACCTATAGCCTCGGCTTCCAGTGGACGCCAGATGGGGCGCTGGACGGGCTTTCTGTTGGTGCGGATTTCTGGCGCTTTGAGGTCAGCGACCGCGTATTACCTGAGCCACCAATTCGGGCCATCCAGCCTGAAATAGACGCGTTTAATGTGGCGGCAAAAGATGAGTCTAATTACGTCTTTAACGACACCATCCCCGCAGATTCGGCTCAACCTTACACACCGTGTAGCCCTTCAGCTGTCGCAGCTGAGTTCGGCGTGGACTCCCAAGAGCGCCTCAACTGCGTAGTCGACCCACGTACTTATGTTGTACCCGGTATCCAGAGGGCGTTTGGAACTACAACGGCAAACCTGATTACAACTACACTAAGTGCGATTAATGCTGGAACGATCACGGCTGACGGTGCTGATGTAAAACTTGGTTACAACTGGTCGAATGACATGGGCCTCTTTAGCGCACGCGTTGACTTCACTCATGTGCGTCAGTACACACTGGCTAACGTACCTGGGCTTGAGCGTGGTTTGTTGGATACCTACGTATTCGATGCGGCAGGAACAACAGGAGACGGTAACATTGTGAGGTCTCTTCCTGATAATAAGGGAACCCTGACTATGTCTTGGCAGCGAGATAGCCACGGCGTCAGCTTGATAAATCGGCATATTGGCTCGTATCGCGACCTCGCTTATCAGACTGCTTATGAGGCAGGCTCTGATTTCACGCGAAGCATGCTCGATGAAAAAATCGACAGCTACAATACATGGGACTTCCAATACCGATACTCAAAGGATTGGGGTGGCCGAGTAGGCAGCACTAACTTCTCCCTGGGCGTATTAGATATGTTCAATGAAGATATCCCTTACCGAGAAGTGGGCGGGCGAGACTATGACACTGTTGTTTTTGATGGGCGCGGTCGCCGCATCTACGCAAGAGTACTGTGGCAACTTCAATAGAGCATTTTGATTAATTGCTAGATCAATAAAAGCGTCTGCCGAGTCTCAGGACTACGCAGGCGCTTTTTTTTTGCACCTTGAAATATTGCGTTATACTCTCCGCGGCCGTCCAAGATACGGCTCCTAAACGCTATGCCTCGGCGCCTGATTCAGCCCTATCGGAGAATTCGATGAATACCAAAATGAAGTTATTGCCTGCACTTATTGCACTCAGTCTTGGCCTCGCCGCCTGCAGCGAAAACCCCGCGCCCGTAGCCTCGAGCAGTGACAGCCCCGAAACGGTTCTGGCAAGTGCCAAACCCGAACTCGGAGACTTCGGCGTCGACCTGAGCCAGCAAGACCCCAATACAAAGCCCGGCGATGACTTCTTCCGCTTTGCCAACGGCAAGTGGCTCGATGAATTTGAGCTTCCCGCTGACCGCAGCAACTATGGGTCTTTCTCTGTACTGGGCGATCGTTCGGACGAACGCGTAAACACCATTATCGAAGACCTCTCGGCGGCGGAGCCGACCGCTGGCACAATCGAACAGAAAATTAGCGACTATTATCTTAGCTACATGAACACCGAAGCACTCGATGAGCGTGGCATTGGTCCGCTGCGCGAAGGACTTGCGCAGCTCGCAGCAATCGACTCGCGTGAGGCACTAATAGAGGCACTCGGACGCTCTCAACTCGACGCCACAGCAAGCCCCTTTGGCTGGTATGTGGGCGCCGACCGCCGCGATCCAGATCGTCATCAGCTTGTATTAAGCCTCGGCGGCATCGGCCTGCCCGATCGCGACTACTACCTTCTCGACACCGAGCAGTATGTTAACGTACGTAGCGAATACGTCGCGCATATCGAGCGCATGCTTGGCTTCGCCGGTATTGATAACGCCGCCGAAAAAGCACAGGCGGTGTTGGCTCTCGAGACAGCGTTTGCTGAGAATCTTTGGCCACGCGCCGATCGCCGTAACCGCGACCTCACCTTTAACCCAATGAGCTATGCAGAATTTAAAGCAGCCTACCCAAATATGGATTGGGACGCCTATTGGGCTGCGGCAGGCATAGGCGAGATCGAAGACCTTAACGTTTCTTATCCCACTGCAATGGCGCCAATCATTGCGTTACTCGACAGCGTAGCGGTCGAAGACTGGGTTAGCTACATGAGCTATCAGCACATCTCCAACCTTGCGAGCGTGTTGTCACAAGAAATAGATGATGAAAATTTTCATTTCTATTCCACCGTTCTCAACGGCGTCCCCGAACAGCGTCAGCGCTGGGAGCGTGGAGTCGAGCGCGTCGGGTCACTTAACAGCTTAGGCGAAGCGGTCGGTCAGATCTATGTGCAGAAGCATTTCCCCGAAGCTGCAAAGCAGCAGATGCAGGGGTTAGTCGAAAATCTGCGCACGGCTCTCGCTAATAGCATTGCAAGCCTCGACTGGATGGGCGAGGAAACTAAAAACGAAGCGAGACTCAAGCTCGAGTCGTTCCGCCCGAAAATCGCCTACCCCGACGAGTGGCGCGACCTATCGTCTATCGAGATCAGCCGCGACGACCTATTCGCGAATGCTCGTAGCCTGCGTGAATTTAATTACGCCGATGAAATCAGCCGTTTAGGCAAGCCAACGAACCGCGAAGAATGGGGCATGACGCCGCAAACGGTTAACGCTTATTACAACTCATCTTTTAATGAGATCGTGTTCCCTGCAGGAATCCTGCAGCCACCATTCTTCGACCCTGCTGCCGACATGGCCGTGAACTACGGCGGCATCGGCGCAGTAATCGGCCATGAGATGGGCCACGGCTTCGACGACCAGGGCTCTAAATCAGATTCGCTCGGCGTGCAGCGTAATTGGTGGACCGATGACGACCGCGCCAACTTCGAAAAACTGACCACCGCGCTCGCCGCCCAATATGATCAGTTCGAGCCGGTGCCGGGCTATTTCATTGATGGCAATTTCACCCTTGGTGAAAACATCGGTGACGTCGGCGGCCTCTCGCTTGCCTATCGCGCCTACAAATTATCACTCGACGGCGAAGAAGCTCAAGTCATCGACGGACTCACTGGCGATCAGCGCTTCTTCCTAAGCTGGGCGCAGGTGTGGCAACGAAAGTACCGCGAAGACGCGCTAATCCAGCGCCTCACCTCCGACCCGCATTCCCCGTCCGAGTTCCGGGTGAACGGCGTGGTTCGCAACTTCGACGAATGGTATGAGGCGTTCGATGTGCAGCCC
>Ga0115556_1002326_pt1 | contig 12668 bp, 9 predicted proteins | sample COGITO_mtgs_1104_5_FD_87282 | JGI IMG/M metagenome (GOLD analysis project Ga0115556, IMG submission 87282) | Pelagic marine microbial communities from North Sea - COGITO_mtgs_110414 | ecosystem: Environmental > Aquatic > Marine > Epipelagic | place: Germany:Helgoland, sampling site Kabeltonne... | reverse complement strand
CCTTGAGACAATGCTGTAATATCAGCAGATGTTTGCCCACTGCTCCAAGTGTAGTTAATTGGAGAAATGCCTCCTGTTTGATCAGACTCTATCATTCCATCATTAAAGCCATGGCAAGATATATCAGAAATAGATGGATTTAGAGTCAATTCTGAAACCGCAGGATCAACTGTAAGTGCAGCAGTTCCTTCACAACCATTTTGATCTGTAACCGTCACCGTATATGTTCCAATTGGGAAATTAATGGCATTTGGACCCACAACACCGTTAGACCAATTATAAGATAAGCCTAAAGAATCTGTAGGGCAGAATGAAATGTGAGTATTACCAGCAGCTTGCCATAACGTTCCGTTTCTTCCTGGGTAGGCAAATGCAACGGTTCCGTCAGCATTTTGGATTCCTTGTGTTTGAGAACCAAACGTTGGAGGAAGAGCAAATTCTTGATTTATTTCAATACAGTTTGACGTTTCATGCAATACGACTTGAGCTGCTCCTCTATTTGGTGCAGCACCACAACAAACTGGTAGATTCTCAAAGCTCATCACTAACTTGCGTTGAGGAGCTGTTCCAGTTACGAAATAGCTGTAAACCGATGCAGTAGCTGTGTGGTAATCCCACATCGCATAAATTGCATTTCTTGGTTCGAAAGCATTGGCATTAGGAATTGGATCCCCATCACAACATCCTGTTGGACTGGTTGGATTGAAAGATATAAATCCATTCGCTCCAATTAAAAACTCATTGAACGTATCCCCAAAGAATACAAAGTCAAAACCGATGCTTTGCGCACTACTTACAGAGTTATTAGTCATTGGAACTACGGTAGGAACGCCAGAAGTGTCCCATGAATAATTTGCAACTGTAGTATCCCAAGTATAGGCTTCACCACCGTTACCGCCAGAACCAATAGCTTGAGCAGTAAACACATCATACTTACAAATTCTAGTTTGTGAGATGTTGGTTGCAACAGAAACAGAATCTCCTTCTGTTAATACATAACAAGTAGAAGTGGTATCACCATTTGCATCAGTAACAGTTCCACAGTATGTTCCACCTCCTAGACCAGTAAGCAAAGTGCCAGTAGATCCATTAGACCAAGCATATGTAAAAGGAGGTGTTCCAAAAAGAGCATCCACTTCAATACTTCCATCAGTATCGCCAGGACAAGAAGGATCCACTAAAGCAATAGGAATAATTTGATACGTTGCATTAAAAACAGAAAAATCATCCACAGCCATATCACTTCCAAAAGAATATCCTCTTGTTCCTCTTACTCTGAAACGAATGTTGTTCATTCCTCCGTAAGCCGCTAAATCAACTGTTTGCTCTTGCCAGAGATTTACATTATCTGTCCAACCTGGAATCACATTCAATGTCCATACGCCTCCTGATTCAACATCAAATTGCATCGTTCCCATGGTGTTTCCATACATGTGATACCAAAAAGTAACCGCTGGAGTTGATACGTTGGTGAAATCAAACATTGGAGAAACCAAGTTACTTGATGAGTTAGCACAACCCGAAGACTCAGTGTATAAATATTTTCCCTGCGCTGTACCCGGATTGTGATCCGTTCCTTGACCTGAAAACCCACCTGGTCCAGTGTTACTTGATCCCGTGCCGCCAACGTCAACGATCCAGTCATATTGGTCGCCTAGATCATTCGAAAAACCTGAACCTGACAAAGGGCAAGCAGAAGAACATCCTGTTGGACATTGGTTTTGTGATTCAAAGTCTTCGTTCCATGGAAAGGTGGAAATCTGAGCTTGCAGCCCAAACCCAAACAATCCCAAAGCAATAGTTAAGAGTATATTTTTTTTCATATTGATTAAATAAAGTTTGAACAAATCTACAAATCGAAAAGCTATTTCCTTCGACTAATCACTATTTTTTATCGATCAACACATGTGGCACTCCTTAATCAATTGATTTACTGCACTTTGAGACTAACATATATACGCTTTGTGAGTCCATAAAAAAAGGGCTGAACTCCATTTGGAGATCAGCCCTTTTCCTTTAAGAAGTTAATCAGCTTATTGCTTCACAAAGTTCTTTACAGCACTGTATTCATCAGATTGAACTGATAAGTTATAGATTCCTGTAGCGATGTCTTTCACATCCAATTCAACCTGCTCAGAGGCAGAAATAGAGTTGAATGATTGAGATAGAACTGTCTGACCGTGAATATTAGTAATGCTCACATTAACATTTGTCAAATTAGTGTTTGCATCAAGTAACATCATCAGATTGGTAGTAGCAGGATTAGGATAAAGCGCAAACTTTGCGTTATCAACAATATCATTGATTCCTGTAGGCCAAACCTCTACATAAGCTGTATCAGAACCTACACAACCAGCAGAGTTTGTCACTTCAACCCAATAATAACCAGTATTAGCAGCAAGAAGAGATGCAGACGTAGCTCCAGTATTCCAAAGGTAACTGCTATACGTAGAAGGATTAGTATTCAAAGTAACACCAGCACCATTTGCACTGATTAAGCTGTTTCCAATATCAGGAGTTGGGCTATCAAAGTCTGAAAGAACGTTCACACTAAAGAAAACTTCACAACCATTTGCGTCAGTAACAACAACATAGTTATTACCTGTTGGCAAATTAGTTGCTGTGTAAGCGATTTCACCATTAGACCAAACTGGACTGTATGGAGGAATACCACCTGATACAATTATAGAAGCACCACCATTCTCATCGTTAGAGCAAATAGCATTTTGTACATCATATACATTACCTAAAAGGATAGCTGGCTCAACAATAGTCATACTGCCTACACTATCAATACAACCAACAGCATCCGTAGCCGTTACGCTGTAAGTTCCAGCTAGTAAACCAGAGATGTTAGCAGATGTTTGGCCTGAATTCCAACCATATGAAACTGGAGATACACCACCTGTCTCATTAGAAACGATTGAGCCATCATTGAATCCAAAGCATGAAATGTCGATTACATCTGGGTCAAGGGCCAATTGCGAAATAGGAGGGTTAATTGTAATCGTATCGCTCGCTTGACAACCATTACCATCTGTTACAGTAACTGTATTGTCACCAATGGCCAAAGCAAGATTTAATGTGTCTGTACCACCATTATTCCACTCATAGCTCAGGCCGCCAACTGGAGCACAAAAACTAATGAAGGTGCCAACAGATGACCAAGAGCTTTGATTTCTACCAGGATAAGTATATGCCTCTGTTCCATTTTGATTCTCAATACCTTGAGTCGCTGGATTAGCATTGATTACATCAACGGTATGAATTTCGATGCAGTTAGTCGTTTCGAAAAGTTTCGCTTGCGCAGTGACCGATTGGGTCGCACTGCAACAATATGAAACATCAGTGAAGTTTACGATTAAGGTTCTGAATGGAGCTGTTCCAATAGTATAATAGTTAATCATTCCACCGCCATTAGTACCCCATAAATCATCCCAAACTACAGAGATGAGATTGTTTGGAGTAGATGCATTAGGGATGTTTTGACCAGAACAGCATCCGTTTGGAGTACTAGGTCCATCAAGAGCAATAAATCCATTAGAAGAAATACTGAATGTTGAATGAGTGTCTCCAAAGAATACAAAATCAAAACCAATGTTAAGGAGACCAGATGTTTGATCATCACCAAGCGTTAAAGGAGTGCCCACCATTGAGGTGTCAGGAGAAAAATTAACAGCTGCAGTATCCCAAACATATGATTCAAGAATAGCTGTACCACCTGAAGCTGAAACACTGCCAATTCCTACGTCATAATCACAAATAAGATCTTGAATCACAGTAGTTGATGTTACTATAGACTCTGGTTGAGTAACTTCTATATACGCAGTATCCATATCACCTACCGCATCCGTTACAGTCACAGAATAGCTACCTGCGCCCAAGTTGTACAATGCAGTATCAACACTACCCGTAGACCAAGCTAACGTGTAAGGTCCAGTGCCTCCTACAACAACAGGAACCAAATTAGCAGTAGTATCACCGAAACATAGGACAGGAATTGTATCATCAATAATTGCCGTTAACAATGGCACATAAGTCATGTTTAAGGTTAAGTTCATTGTAACAAAGTCACAAAAACCATCATTATCCTGAGCTGTAACAGCGATAGTTGTAAATGGCCAGTAAGATATAAGGTTATATCCTGTTTGAGAACATAGCCCCGTTACAACAGTAGCACCGTCTATGATTAAATCATAATCGTACCAATTTGGACACCAGGTTGTGAAGCCACTTCCAGCGTTCATAGTCACCGATGATACAGCACCAAAACCGCAGGGCGGAGTTATTGTTGCTGTGGGGTTAGAGCAGTCAGTTCCAGAAGCTGAAGCAGACTGTGAACAAGTCAACTGAGCTTGGGTACTAAATGCAAAACCCAAAAATAATAGGCCAAAAAATGGGCGGAGTAGATTTTTTTTCATGTTGTTGTTTAATTAATGTAATTATCAAAATTAATAATTTAAATCTTTCATTTTAGAAAATTAGAAAAATATTTAGTTTGAAATATTTATTTAATCGATGAAACGATTAAATTTCAAAATTAATTTGGTTGTTTTAAGGACATACATTTGCACAATGATAAATCTTGATAGTATTGTAGCATTAAGCACACCTCAAGGTATAGGCGCTATAGGAGTGATTCGTCTTTCAGGAAGTCATGCCATTGAAATAGTAGGAAAGCACCTTACAAAAGGTGTTGAAAGATTAAATGCCAATACGGTGCATTTTTCTTCCTTTAAAATAGATGATATAGTTTTAGATGAAGTTGTTGCAACCATATTTAAGTCTCCAAAGTCTTACACTGGTGAAGATATAGTGGAGCTTTCATTTCATGGTTCTTCATATATTCTTAATCAAGCCTTAAATGCCTTAATCGCTTCAGGTGCTATACTTGCCGCACCAGGTGAATTTACTCAGCGCGCTTTTCTAAATGGAAAATTAGACCTCAGTCAAGCAGAAGCTGTAGCAGATCTAATTGCCTCTGAATCGCAGGCAGAACATAGACTGGCAATGCACCAAATGAGAGGTGGATTTTCGAAAGAAATTGCCATTTTGCGTGAAGAGCTCATCCACTTCGCTAGTCTTATAGAATTAGAACTTGATTTTTCAGAAGAAGATGTTGAATTCGCCAACCGAGAACAATTGGTAGCCTTGATTGAAAAAATACTCGGGTTCATTTCTAGATTGGTTGATTCTTTCCGTTATGGAAATGCAATGAAAAATGGGGTTCCTGTGGCCATCATCGGAAAACCAAACGCAGGTAAATCCACATTACTGAACTTGCTTCTGAATGAAGATAGAGCCATAGTTTCAGATATAGCAGGAACCACAAGAGATGTCATTGAGGACATTGCTGTAATCAACGGTATTCGCTATAGATTCATTGATACGGCAGGCATTCGCGAAACAGAAGACACCATAGAAGCCATGGGCGTGAAGAAAAGCCTGGAGCGAATGAAAAGCGCCTCCATCGTAATCTATCTATATGACACGCGAGAATCAAGAGAAGATCACAAAAAGGTATTGGCTGATTTGATTACTCAAATTGACTCATTGCAAGCGGTGGTTATTGCTGTTGGTAATAAAAGTGACCTTGCTACTACCCCACCCGCGGGAAGTTTGATAGAAGGAATCAAAGAAATATTTGTCTCCGCCAAAACCGGAAACGGCATGGAGCAATTGAATGAAGCGCTTAAAGAGGCGATGCATATTGGAAATTTGGGTACAGGCGATATTGTAATTACGAATGCGCGTCATGTGCAAGCACTTATGGCAACGCAAGCTGCGTTGAATAACTCCTTAGAGGGAATTGAAACGGGAATATCAGGTGATTTGGTCGCTGCAGATATTCGCCAAGCTTTACATCACTTAGGATCCATAACTGGAGAGATTTCAACCGATGATTTATTAAAGAACATATTTGGGAAGTTTTGTATCGGAAAGTAACCACCGATAAATAAAGGATTACAAAACCACTACTAAACGACCTATAACCCCTGTTATTGTTGTTAATAGATGTGTAAAACTCTATTTTTACTTTGTGATGCTATTAGCGATTTGATTCGAAAAGAAGAACAAGCATATAACAAAGTATAAAAGGCATTAAAACGACCTTTTATACAAACCTTTGACGATAATTCAAAAACATACGAAAGTCCGAAACCTTCCAACGGAGGGTGACTCAAAATCTAAAAGCGACTATTTTGCTATTTTGCTGAAATAATTAGTCCTAATTCCTTAGCTCTCTTTTTGAGCTGGGATATCTCCTTTTTCTTTTCACTTTGTAATATAGCTTTCTCTTTATCGGCTTGTAAACTTAAAGCATAAGACTTTGAAATATTATTCGCTAACAAGCGCTTTTGCGAAGATGATAGATGACTAAAAAAGGACTGAACCTTCATCCCTTTTGGCGTGGTCCCTTCTTCTAAGTACTCTGAAAATAGAGTGGCAATTTCTTTTGGTTTCATTCTATGAAGTTAACTATTAAATATGTGATTATAAATATATTTTGAGCAAAAAAAGCAATTTTTAATCTAAAAATAGTGTACCACCGCTAACAACAACTTAAAAATATGCTCCGTAAACGCTGTACATTCACGTTTTATCTTTCAAACCAAATACACTATTAATCAATGTTTATGATGATGGAAGCGCAGAGAAGGTTTTCACCAAGGGTGCGCTCAACAACTAAAAAAGGGATATATATACCCTTGAAACCATATCTAAAACAGGAAGCCGATTTAGAACAACCCACCCTCTGATGTGATTTGATGGTTTAGCTTTTAGATTTCAGGTTTTAGTTGGTTTGGTGTGAGAATTGATGTATTTTGAGCTAAAAACCACTAAAAAAAGATCAAAAAAAGGTGAAAAAGATGCAATTTGGTGTCATTTGTTTTTATGAAATCAAAAAGTGTAAGCATAGCTCCTAGATGATATAAATATGTCTAACTAAGTTTACACTTTCTAAATTACAGATTGTCGATGCCTGTAATGTTCAAAATATGACGTCTAGGATGTAACTTTTATTAAGAAATGAGCCTCATCTCAATAAACATCATTTACAATTTTCACTATGTAAAAATGCATTAAACGCATTTTACCCTAACCTTTAACATCAAAAAAATGAAGGAAAAAACAATTTCGCTTCTACTAATTTTGACTTTATCGCAATATGCATATAGTCAATGTGAATCAATATCAGTTCAAACTGTTTCAAATTTCACTCCTTTACCCATAGACTCATTATTTGAATCCGATGGTCTTCGAGATGGACCTGATTATTTGGGTGCAACATTATATTATCCTCTTAATGGAAAATCTAATCTGAAAAGTATTGTTTTAGTACCAGGTTTTACCGCAACACAGGAATCTGTTTCAAAATGGGCGAGATATTTTGCTACTAGAGGATTTATATGCATGACAATCGGAACAAACAGTATATATGAACTTCCAAATCTGAGAGCACTGGCACTTTTAGATGGGATGAAATCTATTAGAAAAGAAAACAACAGAGTAAACTCACCTTTGTATCAACATATTGACACTAGTAATATTTCCGTTGGAGGTTGGTCTATGGGGGGAGGAGGTGCACAATTAGCAGCAAAAATGGATACTACTATAGAATCGATAATTGTTTTTACTCCTTGGTTAAACGCAGCTACTTTAATTCAGTCCGACCTTGATCATTCAGTACCTGTTTTAATATTTAGCGGTCAATTTGACCAAGTAGCCCCACCATTTCAACACGCAGATTTACATTATGATTATACGCCAAGTTCAACCCACAAATTACTGTTTGAAATTTCAGGTGGTGACCATTACAACGTTTTAAATCCAAATACAGTAAATGGAGATATTGGAAATGTTGCTTATGCATGGTTAACCCTATATGCAGATAATAATCCTTGTTATTGCAATATGCTCCTTACTGATTCACTAAATCAAAATTCAACGGCATCAACATATCAAACGAATCTTGATTGTCCAACATTATCCATTGCTAATAAAGAGTATTCTGATTTAAAAACCAAGATTATCCCTAACCCAGCCACAGGTTATTTTCAAGTTGAGTTTTCGGAAAGTCACAATATCGAATACATAATACATGATTCATTTGGGCAGAAAGTTAAACGTGGAACTATAAGTTCAGGTGATGTGATAAATATTGAAGGCCTTCCAAGTGGTATATACTTTTTGAATTTAGGACAGCAAGAAGGCTTGAAAATAGTGATCCAATAAAAAAAATATTTGCTAACATGTACTCCTCGGTTAATTCAGCTACCTCTATGCGCCTTAAGTAAGTCAGGGACACATTCAGGCTTGAATGACCCATCGCCTTCTTTAACTTATATCCAATTCCTGTTATGCGTTGCCGTTACTTTAACCTCCAAATAAAATGTTCTTGTTTTGATATTGGCAGGGCTAACATCTTGTGTTAAAACCTATTGCGCTCAGTGCGTTGAGTTGATTAGTGGTTATACGGTAGACGAGGTTTGCGATACCGAAGATGTGCTGCGTCAAATGCGACAACGCGTGACAAGCAGCACCCACATACTAAACAAAACCGAACACACTTTTGGTGTTAGCTTCTGTTGAATAAAACACCACTTCAAAAAAGACAAATTCTAATTTAAATGTGTAAATTTAAAGGACTTAAATACCTGATAAAAAACGAAACAAAAGAAAAATGGAAAGTTTAATAAATTTATCCCAAATTATTGTTGCAATGTCTGTTGTATATGTTTGGACTTTTAGATTTCATAATGTTTTAAAAGAGTTCGAACAATTCGGATTGAGCGATTTAACGCGAAATATTGTAGGAGCAACAAAAATATCTTTAGCTACACTGCTTATTGTGGGTGTTTGGTATTCCTCATTAGTTCTTATTCCTTCTATTCTTATGGGTCTATTAATGATTGGTGCTCAATATTTTCATTTAAAAATAAGTAATCCATTTATTAAACATTTACCATCTCTTATTCTTTTGGTTCTGAGTGCTTTTATAGCATATTATTCAATTTAATAAATAAGGATGTCTTTGATTACGATAGCTGCTTTAATATCAAGTTTCTCCTTTTTCGCATATGCTTTTGCATATTTTAGGACACCACATATGAAAGACGAGTTTAAGAGGTTTGGTTTAGAGAAAATAGGATTAACAACCGTTTTGCTAGAAATTATTGGAGCTCTAGGTTTATTAGTGGGCCTTAAATTTAATTTTTTTCTTATCATTTCATCTCTGGGTCTTGCATTACTTATGTTCGCTGGCCTCATTGTTAGAATAAATTTAAAAGATAGCGTTTGGATTTCTTTGCCAGCTTTTCTTTTAATGGTTTTAAATGCATTTATATTTTGGACGTCAATAATTATTCAGAAATAAAAGAGGTATTTATATCAGCTTAGATAAATTATTAGAATATTATAAAACTACACCCAACAATGTATAAAAGGCATTAAAACGCCTCTTATACAAAGCGTTAGACAAACAGGGGACATTTGACTCAGAGATATTAAAAATGATTACAAAAATTTTAATCTCTTATTTTCTGTCAAATTTATTGATAGTAGTATATGATGCAATATACAAGGCTTTGACACCATATGCCAGCCATCGCCACAAACCATATTTAGATGGTGTAGTGGGATATTATTATGCAATTACTCTTTAGTTCTTTTATTAGCATTATTTACGCAGGGATTTCAACGGGAAGAAAAAGATACCGAATTAAACTACTCCTAAAAGCAATCATTCAAATATCGTTTGGCTGTTTAGTTTATAACCTTATGTAATAAATGTCAATCAAAACAAAAAATTGGAAGTTTGAGTTGTAAAAATGTAATGGATATTAATTTAACAAATAATGATACCTCTCACCATGAAAGAATGCATCACCTTCTCATTGAACCTCAATCCAGGAGTCTATCAGTTATTATTAAAAACAGAGGGTTCTTACTTCAGTCAATCCATAATTTTAAGGTGACCAAGGATCAAGAACAGCTGCTGAAAATCGTAACCACCAAAATGCCTTTTGGAAAATACGAAGGCCGAATCCTAGCTGATTTGCCTGTTTCATATTTAGAGTGGTTCAATCGGAAAGGTTTCCCAAAAGGAAGCTTAGGCACTCAACTATCATTGGTTTTGACCCTCAAAAGCAACGGCATGGAAGAAGTCATTTACGGACTTAAAAAAGTTGCTCGAAATGGTTGATTACCGCCCTCCATTTCTACATTCTAATGGGCATCTGGCAACCATCCTACCAAACAAGCTAAGGCCAACCAAAAGGCAAAACTTCAAACGCAGAACTATAATTACTCCTGACGGAGATTTCTTTGATGTCGATATTCTTTCCAACAAATCTTCAACGGCTGTTGTCCTTTTGCATGGCTTAGAAGGGAACAGCACTTCTAAATATATCCAGGGCATGGCTCAAGCCATTCAAGTGAATGGTTTTGATACGCTTTGCATGAATTTCAGAGGGTGTAGCGGAAGACCAAACTCTACTTTCCAATCCTATCACAGCGGAAAAACAGACGACTTAGCATTGTTAATGAGCGAGTTTCAGAACTACGAATCCATTCATCTCATTGGATTCAGTCTTGGAGGAAATGTTGCATTAAAATATATGGGTGAAGGCAATACAGACCCGCGAGTCAAAAGCTGCGTTGCGATCAGCACACCGGTTGATTTAGCAGGTTCGTCATCCGTATTATCAACCACAGAAAACGCTCTTTACCTATCACGGTTTTTAAGGCAATTAAAAAGCAAAGCGCTGGACAAAGGCAAACGATTTCCCAAATCAGGAATAAACCCACACCAAATAAAATCAGCGCGTACTTTTCATGATTTTGATGATGCCTATACCGCTCCTGCACATGGGTTTGACAGCGCTGGTGATTACTATCAAAAATCAAGTTCTAAGCAGTTTTTAAAATCAATTCAAAAGCCAGCCTTGATCATCAATGCGCTAAACGACAGCTTTCTTTCGGACAGTTGCTACCCCTATGATGACTGTGATCAAAACGCCTTTACAACGCTTCTCACTCCCGAGTTTGGAGGTCACGTAGGGTTTGCTTCTGACACACTAATGCGCAAACAATTTTGGCACGAACAAAAAGCCATTGATTTTATAGCCAACTTTACCACGTGAATTTTAAAGAACTCGGACTCAACGAACAGCTTATAGAATCAATCTCATATATGGGGTTTGATCAAGCAACGCCAATACAAGAAAGGGCGATACCTCAAATACTCAACGGCATAGACCTTATTGCCTGTGCTCAAACAGGTACTGGTAAAACTGCAGCCTTTATTCTCCCTGTGATCCATCAACTACTTGAAGGAGAGAGAAACCATATTATTAGCACTGTAGTAATCGTTCCTACAAGGGAATTAGCCATCCAAATAGACCAACAAATTCAAGGCTTTAGTTACTTTACAGATATCGCTTCTATTGCCATCTATGGCGGTGGAGATGGCGATAATTGGGAAGAACAGAAAAAAGCCATCACCAATGGTGTCGACATTATTGTAGCAACCCCGGGCAAGTTTATAGCTCACCTTAACATGGGTTATATGAACCTGACTCAAGTAGGACATGTAATTCTTGATGAAGCAGACAGAATGTTGGATATTGGTTTTCATGATGACATTCTCCGCATCTTCAGCTATATGCCGAAGCAAAGGCAAACACTGATGTTTAGCGCTACGATGCCATCAAAAATTCGAGATTTAGCTTCAAAAATCCTCAAGTCACCAGAAGAAATTACGATCGCTATTTCTAAACCAGCTGAAGGTGTTTTGCAAGCGGTTTACCTCTGCTATGACATGAAAAAAGCAGAATTTATCAAGTGGTTAATCAATGACAAGCCATCATGCAAGAGCATTATCATATTCAGCTCCACCAAAAGAGAAGTAAGCGATACCGTAAGAACTTTGCGAAACAAAGAATATCAAGTTGAAGGCATATCCTCTGATTTGGTTCAATCTGAAAGAGAGGCCGTATTAAATAGATTCAGGTCAAAAGAAACAAGAGTATTAGTAGCTACGGATGTTATGAGTAGAGGTATCGACATTAAGGATATCAATCTGGTCATCAATTACAATGTTCCTAGCGATGCCGAAGATTATGTGCACCGAGTTGGAAGAACGGCTAGAGCTGAAACCACTGGTATTGCAGTTACCTTGGTGAATCCTGATGATATGTATAAGTTTTTACGCATAGAGAGACTCATAGAACGTGAAATTCTAAAAGTCCCAATTCCTGAGCATATTGGAGAAAGTCCAAAATGGAGTCCGAACGCTACCGATAAGAGAAATTCATCAAAAGGCGGAAAGGGAAAGAAATTCTTTAAGAAGAGAAACTAGCCACTGAATTCTAAGCTCCATTTCAACCATGACATTTGATTCTTTAGGCCTTCCTAACGCACTCGTTAAAGCTCTTTCTAAAGAAGGCTACACAAAGCCCTACCCTATTCAATCACAGGCTATTCCAGCCATTCTAGACGAAAAAGATGTACTTGGAATAGCCAAAACGGGATCGGGAAAAACAGCAAGTTATGTACTCCCAATTCTCGCGAATCTGCAGAATAAGCCGGAGCCCAAAAACAGGCATATTCAGGCACTTGTATTAGTTCCTACACGTGAATTGGCTGTTCAGGTTTTTGAGACT
>Ga0115556_1002319_pt1 | contig 12683 bp, 9 predicted proteins | sample COGITO_mtgs_1104_5_FD_87282 | JGI IMG/M metagenome (GOLD analysis project Ga0115556, IMG submission 87282) | Pelagic marine microbial communities from North Sea - COGITO_mtgs_110414 | ecosystem: Environmental > Aquatic > Marine > Epipelagic | place: Germany:Helgoland, sampling site Kabeltonne... | reverse complement strand
TTCCATTGAAGATTGTTAATTTCACTCTGCGCCCCAAAGTCTTTGTGTTAGTGTGTGGTTTATCTCATTTATCCCCTTCGATGATAATACACAAATACCATTGCGCCCTCCTCACCCCCAAAAAACCACACAAATTCCCCAAAACAACTCCCCCAAACCAAACCAAACTCCAACAACTTACCTTTGCATCATATGCCAAAATAGGGTCCTCAATGGGCTTCGGCATACTACTCAAATCCCAAATCAGTGCAAAATGATCGTCCGCGGCGGAGCATATGTGGCAACTAGAATGCGGCGCCCAAGCGATGGAGTTGACGCTGGCATTGTGACCCGACAATACAGCCACGGGCAAAGAGGGTACGCGAATGTCGAGGATAACCGTGGAGGACGAGGAGGAGAGGACGGTGGCGAGGTAGTTTGGATCTTGCTTGTTCCAGGCGAGCCGTAGGAGAGGTGTGAATTTGGGGTCCTTTTTATCCTGGTTGCTGGACTCGTAGATGATTGTGCTGTGCTCTAAACTGCGGAGGTCGAACATCCTTACGGAACCGTCCGCGCCGACGCTCGCGAATACGTCCGTACCCCGAGCAAACGCTATGTCATACACCTCCTTATCGTGCGCTATCAGCTGCGTGCGAGCTACACCTGTCTCGATATCCCAAATAGTACACGTGGTATCAATGCTGCTGGTCCCGACAATCCCTGGATCAGTGCTGTTCCAGTCGAAGCTCGTTAAAGGAGCGCAGTACTCCGAGTTCTTGTTGTTGTTAAGAAGGCTGCTGAGCGTGCAGCTCGCCCTTGGGTTCCCCTGATCGTCGACGCTCCCCGATCCTCCGATGTCCTCGTTCACGGACCAGATGCGGAGGTAGTCCCCCGTCGTGGCCAGGAGCTCCTTTCCGGGCGCGATGGATCCCTGGGGGGAGAACATGAGCTTTGTTGTTGGGTAGGGGTGGTCGAATTCACCGAGGGTGTAGAAGGCGTTGTTGGCGTTGTTTTGGTGACGGGCGGCAGCTGATGACGACGACGACGACGACGACGATGATGTTGTGGTCGTCATGGGACCCTGGGAGATGGTCGGGGAGGTATTTCTCCTAGGAAAAAGGACCAGGAAGTTTGCGTGAGTTTGAGTTTGTGCGACACTTTGAGCCAGGAAATGCAGCAGCAACAGAGACGGAAGCGACGGAGACAGGAGCGACGGAGACGAAGCCTCCCAAGCGATGCATTTGCATTAAATTTTTCAACCCCCCCGACTGCAGCAAACAAAATATCGAACAAATCTCCTCTCCTCTCCTCTCCTCACCACAATCCCACTTCCACTCTTTCTCTCACTCTCACTCTCACTTACTCACCTTAGCAACCGAACCTTATTGCTATACTCCTCCATAAAACTACCCACAGCAAGTTTCATCGTATCCCCTCCCGATCCCGATCCCTTCCCTCCCCCTCCCCCTCCCCCTTCTCCTTCCTTGCCATCTTCCCCCTCCTTCCCCTCTAAACCTCCGCCACCGTCGTTTGACTGCAGCGGGGGCGCCTTCGATGACGACCACGCCAACGCAAATATATCCCAAGGAGCCTGGTACGTGTAGATCTCCTTCCTCTGGATGCCCTCACCGCCCTCAATGTTACCAGGAGCAGAGGACGGCTTTTTCATTTCAGGGTCGGCAGTCTTTGCCATTATGTTTGGTGGGAGGTATCGGGCGGAGGTATTTAAAACACGGAGAAATTAGTGGTACAAGGGCGACCAGGGGAAGGTATTACCAGTAGTCGCACTGCAGGAAGTCAGGATGGCCAAAACAATTCAAAAAAGTTCTTTTTCCTAGGAGGTTCAATTACACGTTTTCTCGGGGTTAGTTCGATGAAAACTGTCTCTATACACAATCACACTAATATTTGACGCAAAAAATCGGAAAATGTACAATTTAAAATTTCCTGGGGTGAACTGTGACTTACTTCTCAAGTGCAGGAGAACCAAATTCTCTCCCGACATTCTCACTTTGCAAATATGCTACACTTGATTACCTTCCAAAATCGACATTTTTATGCCCCAACCGTTGTCTGACTTTTCAGACTAACCCGAAAACCCTTATAAACACACACACTGACGCCACAACCTTGGTTTTCTTCAACCCTCCCGCCTCTCCCGCCCCCATTGCCGAAATGGCTCCCCCAAAACAAAAACAAGAAGAGCGTCAGCCTCCCTCCTTCCGGATGGGGCCATCTCTCCCCCCTCAGGTGACCGGTTCGCTCATTGGCTCATTTACTTGCACAGTGACGGCCCTTCGCTTGCTCCGCACTTCCACGAACAAAAGCCCGCCTTCGACCCGTCCAAGAATTGTGCTGACATGGTGGGGGCTGCCCCCTTCTACCAACTCACCAGAAGTAGCACAGGCTCTCACTTTTGAACCCTCGGTGCAATCGCTTGGCCACACTGTCTACCCTGCTGTCCCTAACAACTCCATCACTGTCTTTCCCATCCTGGGGGGTGTTGATGGCCTTGACAGATACCTGAATGACATGAATCACCTATCGATTTCCCTCCGTTGCGATAGTCCCGACGGCGAGCCAATTGTCGTCGGAGAAGGGAGGTTCAGGGTCGACATTTCTGAGGGTCTAGGAGGTAAAAGCAGCAATAACATCTATCAAATTGTTGATGCCAGAGGGGAGGCCATTGCCGAGTTAAAGTGCAGGTGAGTAGAGAAGGAGGGAGTTGCAATGTATCGGATGAACGCGCTGCCACATCCAGTAAGCGACCAAACACTCGTTTGAGAGAAAATGTTCCTCTCCCCCCCCCTAACCTCATTTCCATTTTCACTTTTTGCCTTTTTGCCTTTTTGCAAATGATATTTGATGGTAGTGGTAAATTTGATCTCGGGTCCCACGGCACCACCCCCTCGAACTCGGGCACTTCAGTACTCCTCACATCGATGGGCGAAAATCTCTCCACGCAATTCGACGACCAGGGCAACGGCAATTTCGCGAGGCAGGCGACCAACGCGGGCGCTACTGTCGTGACATCATTCCAGCTGAACGAGGCTCTGGCCCAAGCGGACTCCACACTCCCACCTTGGCCGAAGAGCAACGCTTACTACGAGTCTCCTGAAGTCACCGGGAATAAAGTCGACGACGGCGAGCTTGAGGTTGACGGCTTTGGCATTAAGGGGAAGAAGAAGCCCATTGAAGTCACGACCACTCACCTTGGCGTCGCGAGTAAGGCAGAATCGGTGATCCCGAGAGGCAGGGACAAAACCATGGCAAAGAAACCGGGGGTTCCATCGAGAGTTGTCGAGACAAAGGACGATAAGGTAAAGAGGCTGAAGAGCGGGAGTAAGGAAAGGAAGGATAAGGCAAAAGTAAAGAAATCGAAATCGAAATCCAAATCCAAAGGAGATGCCACCTCTGCTGAAGCCGCAGCCGCCGCCTCGGCCATGATACCAGAAGACGATGGGTTGCTCCTAGCTAGCCTGCTGAACAAGGGGACGTCGCTGGCTCGCGACATTGATTCTGCTATCGCTGGGAACCTTCCTCAGAATCCGACTGCTAACAGCGACACAAACAAAGACAATTCCTTCACGAATTCCTTCAACGAGGCATTTGAGTCCGAGGGCGTCATGGATCTCCTCGAAGAAGGTGATCACTACAATTCCGACCCTGAAAACCCTCATAGGTGAGTATATTATTGCGCGCGAACACTAATGAGAGCTCTTCTATATCGCCGCAGAGAGCAATTTTAGTGAAAAAAAAAAACTAACCAACCAATCGGCCAACGATTTGTTCCTCTTGGTGCAGCTTTTCCTCAAAAATTAACTCGAATTTATCGTCTATAGCATACAACACGACGCTGCCTTCCCACGCGGACGATCCCGACGGCGCGACGGACGCACTTTTGACCGCCCTTCTCCGCGATGTGGGTCCCCAGGGCTCATCCCCTTCCCTGGCAAGGCTCACAAGCATCGATGTCGTCAATGAGGAGAGGATGAGGCGCCTCCAGAACGTCTCACAGGCAATCATCCAGATTGAGAGCGTTCACATCGAATGGCTGCCCAAGTTTCTAGGCGGGGCTGGAAACGCAGGTTCCTTTTCCCTTCTATATGGTCCAATAATTGGAGATGGTCAACCCGAAGAGGTCGCCGTCTGCGGAAGCACCGGCGTAAGTGGCCGCCAGCCTTCCAAAACCAAGTCTACGTCCCTCTCACACTCTCACTCACATACAACGATCGGGCGGCACAAGATCCAGCACTCCCAGTCGTTCGGCGTATCTTTCAGTCGCGACGAAAAAGTCCGATCGTGGATGGAATCTTCTCTGGATATTCAGCTGGTGCACTCTACTGTGCTGGTTTCAAAGAATGCTAAGTCCTCAGGCAAACAGAGTAAGAAGGCCACGCCGTCGAAGCGTCACACCGAAGTTGTAGCTCGGACAAGTTTGCCCCTCAAAGATGTCCTATTTAGTTCTTGCCTGGAGACGAGGGCAATCCTCGAGCTTACGCCGAGCGAAAAGATCAGGGGAAAAATTGCCCTGCAGAATGACAAGAAGAAAAAGGTGTCAGGCAAGTCACACGATGACGAACACGACGTAGATGAAGAAGCTGAACAGATTATTGTCGGCAGCGTTGGGGTAAATCTGAAGTTGATTACCTCGGAGCCTCCCTCCTCAGCCGCTGCCACCGGCAGTTATACTTTCGACGAGGCGAATAGCGTGCCGAACAAAAGCACCAGCGTGATGATGAAAATGTGGCACGAGGAAGCGAAGAAGAATCTAAAGGAGAGGAAGGAGGCTGCTGCTACTGCCACTATCGAAAGCCATGAGCATCATCCCCAGCACCAGCACCAGCATCATCTCCAGCACCAGCACCAGCACCAACACCAGCAACATGAACATCACCATCAGCAGCGACCTAAACCCACTCCCCTACATCTCCACGCCTCTTGTCACTCTCTCTCTAAGATCGATGTGCAGAAAGCGACTGGCGCACGCTCAACCGAGTCCTTGCGGGTCAAAGTAAGCTGCGGATCCGCCACAACTAATGCCAACAACACTGCCTTGTTCAATCTGAACGGTGCCCGGCCCAAGCTTATCTCTACCACCTCTTTGAATCTCAACTACTGCACCCCTCTGAACATCGATCCCACAGCGGATACACCTCCTTCTGAACAGCTCCGAAATCCGAAGGCTTGCGTAATATTTGAGGTCTGGGCCAAAGGAAGTCAAAAAGATTCCTCTAAAGGTCCGGCTGAGCAGCTCGTTGGGATATCGAAAATTTCCTTAGCACCTTTGGCAGATCATCTTGTTAAGCCCGGATCGGCAACTTCTCCGGCCCCGGCAGTGGTCGAGGACGGTTTTGTAGACATACGGAATCCATTCAAAAACCAGGTCGTAGGCAAGATTCAGGTTTTGGTTGCGGCAGGGCTTGATAGGCAGGTCGTCAACGTTGCTGGCTTTAAGGGTGCCGCCTCCAAGATCCAACGACGCTGGAAGATGAGAAATACGCCCTCCACTTCAAGTCCATCGGCGACGACTACTGCTACAGCTATTGCTGCTACTGCTACTACTGCCACCACAACCTCCACCACCGATGTGACCCCGAAGCAATCTGCTTCACCATCCCGCAAATCTCGTATTCCCACTCCCAAGGTTTTCTACAACGCAAACACTGCATCATTTCGGAGGAGCTACGAGCCCACCGACAATAATCGTCGTCGGAATCCAACGACAATTTCCTACAACAATTTAAAGGACACCTACTTGCGCAAGAGCATGGATGCTATGTTCAAAAGCGAGAAAGAGGACAAAGAAGAAAAGGAACATATTGTTGTTTCGCCGCCGCGCCATAGGGTCAACAAACCCTATGTCTCGCAAGCACAGCAATCCCAACCCTCTCCATCCCGTGGGCTGACGAAACACGTTCTAGAATTCAAGGCTGACTCTACCTGCCAACTTCCAAACTCCAACTCGAACAATCCTTGGGGATGCTACGTTCGTTATTTGATCCCGTGGGAGTCCAACGGAAGTGGCGTGGCGGGTGGGCGTCGCATTCAGAAGCTCGGGCGAACGACGTCCAATCACTTATCCCGCCCATGGCGAACGAGCAGTCGTCCGGCATCGAGTCTACGCTGCTGTGGTGGGACGCCGACTCGCCCCTTCTGAATGGAAGATCAAGACACACGCTGTTCCTACCTACAACGCTGCCGTTGGCGGACGCAATCTGCTCACCCAATGGATCAATAGGTCCAAAGCATCGCGGGATTTTGATGGAAATTTGGTGCCAGAAAAACCAGCAGCAGAAGCCGACTAAGGTCGCCACGACGTTCCTCCCCATACAGGAGTTCGCTTTCTTGGTGGAGCGAGTGGACAGCGACAGCAGGGCTGTAAGAACTGGAGCTCGGACCATCCAGAAGTCTTTCTCGCTCCCCCTAACGCTTTTAGACGGCGTCAGCTATTCGTCGAGTCCCGAGAAAGAGGGCAGCAGGGCCAGCGAATGGCTGCCGACAAATTTGCAGATGACGGTGTTTCTCACTGTAGAGCCCAAGCTGGTGAGCGCCAGGAGGAGCCAGAGGGAGAGTGCATCACCGGTAAAGACTGCGCAGGGAACTGGACTGACGAAGACGGCGACGACCGGCAGGGCAAAGCCTCTTATGCCTCCACCGCCACCATCAACTACTTCGAAGAGCACTCCAAGATCTTCCTTCGAAATACAAATATCTGAGGGTCATGGCATCAAAGAACTTCTCGCTCTTTGGGGAGGGCTTCAGGGCATCGACACGACAGTCCCGTCATCAGGAATTCTCTTGTCTTTCAAGGTCTTCTGCGGCGAAAACAGGTATGAATCCTTCACCTCCGCTGTGATTCCCCTTTACAACAATGGAAACGACGAGGGCCTCCCAACCTATGTATTTGGATTTGACACTTCTGTCCCGATTACGATATGCCCCTCTCAAGTGGATTATTTCCAGTCTAATAGCTTCGACATGCATCTTTGGTTCATCAGCGACATTTTTGGCGACGGCCAGTACGGCAAGGGCGCTACTATTACAAGCGGGAGCACTCCGGCAGTCCCAGAAAGTGCCATCAGGGTCTGCGTTTCCCGGGCTCCACTCAGTGCCACCCTTGCTAGCACTGCCGGTGTTTTTGGCAGGTTCCCTTTCAAGATTCGAATAAGCGAGATGGGCGAGGAGGAGAATGTTGGTCACGTCTCTTGCAGTTTGAGGCTAGTAGAGTCCTTTTCGAACGAGGAAGAGCACGCAGACGCGCGCGCACGCGCCCACCTTCCCTTGAGTAATACTGTCAGCGGCGACGACAACCTTCGCTTCCCCAACTTGACAATCAAGAAGGAGACCAACAAATTTTTGACTAGGGTCGCTGATGAGCTGTTATTGGGGGAGTGGGTGACAGTATTGGGTCACAGTGCGCTCATGGACGAAGGCAACCTTGAAGCGCGTAAACAGGTCCAGCTTGCGTTTGATCAGTACACGAAAAGCGAATTTGACTTTATGGGACTGAAGGGACGTCTCCAAGCTATCGGATGGAAATACGGGTCGTCTGCCCCGGCTGATGTATTAAGTCAGTGCGTCAAATATCTGGTTACGTGTGGATATTTGGATGCGGACATGCAGAGCGGTATCATGATGTGCGCAGCGGGCGAGGAACAGAATGGAAAAAAACTCTTCGGGAGTGCTTTCAATCTGAGGCAAGACAGGAAGAGGCTGCGAGAGGCGATGGAACTCTTCTATGAAAACGAGAGTGAGAATGACTTGTGCGTAAGCGTTACGCGAATCGCGTTCAATTGGTACATTCGGGCGAACACGGAAAATATCAACAAGGCCAGCAAGGTTCTGAGCCGATGCGCCGCCATCTTGCAGTGGAGGGGAGAGATTGAGGGGTCGACGGGGGCAATCAACGTGATAGTAAGGCGTTACATGGACAGCACAAGCAAAACGCGTGCCTCCACAGACAGCTATTTGGTTAACTCTCACCTGCCTACTTTGTTGAAGGCGTTGAGGGACGAGCACTGGAGTGAACTGCCCATGGGCGTAGTTCGGGCGATGTTGGTCAAGGTTGCAAGGAAGCGCTTTGATGTGCAGTTTGTGGCATCTAAATTGAAGGAATTCAGAAATAGTGAGTTGCAAACAATGTGTGAGCGGCAGCTCATGACTGCGATGAACAATTACGAGAAGGGGAATGCCAGGGGAGATGGTGACGAGCTTATTAAGGCGGGGTTAAGTTGCGCGATGCTGTACCCCCCGCTGATGTTCGATGGGGGTGACAGCGACGATGAAGTAGAGGAGGGCGAAAAAACTATTACCCCATCTTCTTCGATGTCTACTACAGCTACCACAGATCCGAGGACTTTGGCCGTCACTTCTACCACGGCCACCACTAGAACGACTGAACAATACACACACAAAGTTTTGGTAAGCGTCAAGGTATTCTCTGCTGCGCACCTGATCATCAATGAACACAACAGCAGCAACAACAAAAATGACGGGGCTCAAGTCTACGTAACGTACCAGTTTGACGGAACAACAAAGCCTCACGCAACTAGCAGCAAGCATGCTACCTCCACCGGGTACTGCAATTTCGATGATGAGCATGAGATGGTTGTCGGCGGTAGCAACGTCTATTGGAACCGTCGTCTGCTTGGCGACGCTAACACCAAATTCAGTGTGAACAGCGAGCGGGGGGGAGAGGTGGAAGAGTGTATGGAACGCATCGGCGACGTCGGAGGTGTCTTGAAAGTCTGCGTGTTTGAAAGGGGAGCCTTGGACTGGCTTGTGGGACAGACGGCCGAGAATGACGTTGTCAGTGTCAAGAGTGGAAAGAGCAGCCGCTACAACCCTTTCACCGGAGATATTGTCGCAAACGTCGGTGACAACCTTATCGGGAGCGTTGACATCGATCTTCAGCCGCTCACGAATTTCAAGGGCAATGGTTTGGACGGTTGGTACCACTTAGATGACAAAAATGGATCGCGGGTAGGCCAGATTCGAGTGGCAGTCGATATGGAATTGGTAGAGGGGAACAAAGCCAATGGGCTGACATCTTTATATGAGTTGGTCTTCGGGAAGAAGAGGGCAGTGGCGGAGGACATTTCGGAGGCGGGAAAATTTGAGTTAAAATTTTTTGACGAGGAGGTGGTGGAGGAGTTTGATGAGGAGGAGGCAGAGGACGAAGGCATTATATTACCACCCAAGTTATCCATGAGTGACAGCATTGACTTCGAGAGTCAGAGAGTGATGCGGCTCATGGGATTGGAGAGCAGGAGTTTAACTGGTGTTCTGCAGTCTCTCGACAAGATTCATCACAAGCTAAATGATCGCTTGGGGGTACCGAAGTCACCGAAGTCACCGAAGTCACCGAAGTCGCCGAAGTCACCGAAGTCGCCGAAGTCACCGAAGTCGCCGAAGTCACCGAAGTCGCCGAAGTCACAGAAGGCAACCCAGTCGCTTAAGTCACCCCTACGAGTGAGCGGAGGAGAGATCAGGCCCTCGCCTGTCACAGTCCCAGAAAACGAAGAAGACGACGACGACGACTACAGCAGTGACGATGAACCAAACTTCGAGGATCTTACTATGGGCGGTGGTGGCTATGACAGTGACCCTGAAATCATGCTACGCAATAACGCCAGGAACTCTCCCAACGATTTCACGAATAGCGTTACCTTTTTGACTGTTAGTACCCCAGATTCTTCGCCTAAACGAACAAGCAGCAGTACCCCAGATGCATCACCAAAACGATCGGCCAAGCAGCAAAAAATGTTGTCGAGGAGCATGAACTTTGCGAGGAACTACATGAGCAGAGCGATATACAGCAGTGACGATGTAAACAATGGAAGCAACAGCGACATGAACATTGAAAATAGTGGCGGTAAGGACGAAAATACCAACTACGTAAATCTAAGAGCCAGCGCACAGGTGGGAGGAAACGTGGAGGCCGCTATTGCGGCCGCCAAGAAGCGCAGGGAGCTTATCAACGCCGTTGCTACTCAGAGCAAGGAGAACAGGCGAGCCAGAGATAGGCAACGCCAGCTGCAGGAAGAGAAAGAACAACAAGAGGAGGAAGAGGAAGAAAAGGAAGAGGAGGAGAGGGAAGAAAAAGAGGAGAGCAAGTATGATGAAAACGTTGGCGCAATCAGAGAGCTTGTTGAGAGGAATGCGAATGCCATTTCTGAGCTGCGACAGAAGCAGGATCGTATCTTGTTTGAGCGAGAGATCAACAAGCGTGTAGCGGCGCGGGAGGAGCGCGAAGAAGTGATAGAAGAACCGGTTATGCTAAACGCGGGTCGTTGGAACATAGGCAAGGAGCGCGACGGCGAACCAGGCACGGTTGGAGGCGGCGGAATCCCAAGGAGAACCAAACCCCTGATTTTCAATAGAAATGTTGGGAATAGTAACGAAGATGAAACGAATCGAATTGCCCGCATTATGGGCTTCGGCTCGGATGATGATAGTGTTTGAAATGTAATGTTGAATGTTTGCCAAAGAAAAACCTCTTCTCAAATCCTTGTTTTTGTGTCATTTCTTTTCACCTACTTTCGCCTCTTGCCCATGCAATCATTCTTTTTCTGATTCTCTCTCCTTCTTCTCCCTTGCTACCCTCTCCCTCTCCGCATTGCGCCACCTCAGATAGTCGACCGACCACTCGTGAATGGAAAACGAATGGTTAGACGGAATCTGCTCGTCAACTGAGCAAATGAGCTCAGTGAAGCGAGTTTGCTCGATGGCATAGTCCTTCCCCCGTGAACTAAACAGTGGCTGAATACTTGGTTCAAGGGAAAGGTTAATGCTGCCGTCCGGTTTAAAATTCAAGTTCTCTCGTACCCGCACGTCACTATTTGCGCGGACGAAGGACGAGTTGAGCTGTATCACAGCAGCATCGTGCATCTTGGCAGCTTCTACTTGGTCGTCTGTAATCCCTAGCACATATTTGTTACCAGACTGGCATATCGTAGACAACCAGGCTGACGTGTTCGTCGACTTGTTCCTGACCAGATCAACGCCATTCTCGAAAGCGCTTGCCTCAATTTTCACGACATTTTCGATTCGCGGCCTTTTCGGAATGCCGTCCCATTCGTGAGTGGTTGCAGGTTGCTTCGATCGTGTATTCATCCCCTGAACTGACTTTTCTTTCTTTTCGGTGGGAGTGGCGACGATTGGAAAGTCACCAGAAAAATCAGTAGCCTCAACCTGTGAGTCAACACCCACAGTCGAACGGAAACAATCACTCAACAACGTTCCCTTTGAAAAGGCGCCTCGAGGCATCTCACGAATTTCCTTGTTTGAGTTCTTGACTGCTTGCTTCAACAGCGTCACCATTTTTTCGTCACTTGCAATCTTTTCGTTGCCCATTATTCTGGATAAAGACATATTGGACCAAGCGCTCAAGTTACTACACGGCAACCAGAAACCATATTTAGACTGCGTTATGTCGTTCAACTGCGGATCGGGTTTGGATTTGGATTTAAGAAGACATTCACAATTAGTGCGAGACACAAGCGAGCAAGGAATTCGGCAGAGCCTGGGGAGAAACCAACACAACTTACCTTCACATTCAAATGCGACGAATTAAAATTGTAGCAGTCGTCGTTAATTGCGTCATTTTCATCGTCATCCTCATCAAAGACCTCCCCAGTACCTTTGTTGAACCTACGGATGAAATCAGGCACAGGCTTCACAAAGCGAACAAATACTTTGTTCTCGCGCATCAGATGACCCTCAGCAACAATACTACCCGGCTGCGCTTCCCGAAACGATACAATGGCAGGCCAGCGAGTCAAGGCACCCTTTCCCAAAGTAACCCATGACTTGGCTTGCTTCGTATAGGTAAAGAGTCTCGCGAGGCGTTGGTTAGGGTAGGTCAACGTCTCATCCCACTCTCGAGACCAGCCGTCGTACCGAAGCGTCAGCTTTCCAATGGCAGAGGAAGAGGTTGACTCGGAGTTTTTTTTCTTCGCTGCTTTTGCATTTGACACCTTCACGACTGTCGCAACGCACCAGATAAAATCAAGATCGCGCAGCTCTAGCTTCGCATAGAGCGGCGGGAGGACATCAGAAGGGAGATTAAACACATGGGGATCAGTGCTCAGTGTATTGCTTCCATAGGCATCCTTGAGAGAGGTCGGGGGAGGTGAGCTGCTCTTTGTTGTCGATCTTGCCCGACTCATTCCGTTCGATTCGTGCCAAACGAAACCAGGATATACCGGTGGTGCCGGCCGGGACACAAAATAGGGCAAAATTGATGTTTTTCAGATTTCTCGGATTTTTTTTGGTGCACTAAAAGAAAGTTGACCATTTTGAAAGGCATTTTTCCTCACTTTCATGTGGACGATTATAGTCAGCGACCGAGAACGTTCGGCAAGGAAAATTATGAAAATAATAAGGGTTGCAGCAAGCCGTAACAGGTAAGATTAAGGAATTCTTTTCTGTCATTTGGGTTGAATTCTTTGCTGGATTTCTCTTTGCTATCGACGAGTTGAAGACAGACTATTATCGGAATTGCTTACCGAGATTATTTTCTGCTCGGATCTTGAAATTGAGAGACATCAGATGCCATACGAGTCACCTTCTCACTAACCATCGTCACTGTCATTGTCATTGTCATTGTCATTGTCATTGTCATTGTCATTGTCATTGTCATTGTCATTGTCATTGTCATTGTCATTGTCATTGTCATTGTCATTGTCATTGTCATTGTC
>Ga0115556_1002314_pt1 | contig 12694 bp, 11 predicted proteins | sample COGITO_mtgs_1104_5_FD_87282 | JGI IMG/M metagenome (GOLD analysis project Ga0115556, IMG submission 87282) | Pelagic marine microbial communities from North Sea - COGITO_mtgs_110414 | ecosystem: Environmental > Aquatic > Marine > Epipelagic | place: Germany:Helgoland, sampling site Kabeltonne... | reverse complement strand
TGATGTGTGAAATAGGCAGTTAGTATTAGGTGAGAGGATTGTTGTTGGTGGGTTGGGGGGGTGGGTGGGGGGGGGGGGGTGGTTGGGTGTTTTGATTGGACTGAGTGGCCACTTGAAAAGACAGGCAAAGTTGCTCTCACCTTGACACCATTGCGACATTACTGGGCTCGAAGATTGTACCAATGCATGGCTGTCCCTCTAGGCAGGTTCTGGTGGCCATGACAAAAAAGTAGAGGACTCTGAAAAAGCTGGCAGTGAAACAAGAGGCTTGAACGAGGACGCGCACCTGCTTGGGGTTCAAAAACCCCTTAACTTGGTTGCTTTTAGCCTTAACACTGGCGCGTTTCCGGAACTTCGGTTTTGTCGTTTTCACGTTATGTAGGCTGATGCTTCTGCCTCTGTCTTCTTCTACACCGCTCCTTTTCATCCCGTTACCTTCATCAACACTTACATTCACATCGTCTGCTTTCAAACCTGGCGGCTTATCCGCGTCATCATTAAATGATGTTGTCATGGTCGAACTCCTCAACTTAATGCAACTCAAGTTGATGTCGTATTCCTCGTCAACGTAGAAGTAGACTTCTCTGGCGCAGTACCAAGCGAGGCCCATGAAAGCAAACATAAACCCGTAGAGGTAAAGCTGCGCCCCAATTGAGCCAATCAGACAAATCAAGCAGACAATTAATTAATTGTAATTGGGGGAGAGTTTGTTAGTCAGCTAGCAATAGCAAATCTTAATTCATTCCTGAAATGCATGCATTCAAAACAATAACATACATAACATTCATAAAAATATAACATACATGCTCACATGACATGCACGCACTCATAACAAACACATTTATGTCAGTCTCACCTCGGCAGTCCAACCGCTGTAATCCAGGTAGCCCTGGATACAGTTTTTCCCAGCCCAGTAGGTCTCGCAGACGCAATCCTCCGGGTCAATATCATTTTCATCGGTACTACACATCACATGTTCTGACCACGTGTTGTAAGTTGTCCACAAATGGGTAGTTTCGTTCTTGCAAGAGAAGGTCGCAGAGGCAGCACATCCTGTAATGCAACTTGCAGGGAAGTCAGGGTCTGAGAGTAAGTCACACTCATCTGCTCTGTTAACCAACACGCGCGACATGAGAACAAACGAAACTCTGTGCGCAGGGGGGGAAACACCAATCGGCAGGCAGGGGGTTTACAAGCTCAGAAGAAGGGAGGCCAGGAGATCTTTTGAGTTGGGGCGGTGTGTGAAGACCTTTTGTGAAAAAAATGGGTTATATTTTCTTGGTCCAAGTAAGCTTAACTCGCCAAGCGGAGTTCTGAATTATTCAAAAGAGTAAGAGAACTTACACAAGGGAAAACTGTTGTCCAAAATAGTTTTCAGATATTGATCGTCGTAAAACCCCCTTTGAGGGCGAAATATCCCTTCTGAAAATTTTTTCGGCATTCCCCAGTACTAAAATCCCACAATCACTTAGTCTGGGCCTGTCATTATTTTATCTTACCTTCAACAGCATGGGTGTCGGGGGAGTCCTTGAGCTTCATTTGTATGGGGCACGAGACTTGCGTATCACCCAGACATTCGGAAAGCAGGACCCATATTGCAAAATCATCTTAGCCGGGAAGAAATACCACACCTCCGTCTCTAATGACACGCATGCCACTGCTACATGGGGAGAATCTTTTAAATTAATTGTGCCTCCGACAGCTGGTGGTGACTTTTTCTTCATTGAAGTAAAGAACAAGAATGTTGGCCTCAACACTGTGATTGGTGGGGGTAAGGTGAAAGTGGCCGGTGAGTTGCATCTCATACCGTACTGCAAAGTTGCTGCTCTGAATTGGCAATTTGTTGCCTCACCCCATAGTGCCCCACTAACCATCTCTCTCATCTAATCTACTCAAGATTTCCCTCCCGGACAGGGCGTATCTATTGTCACTCCAATATATCACAAGGACGGGTCTGCAGCAGGGTTCGTAGACATGTATGGATGCTTCACCCCAACGGGCTTCGTGAGAAATGCGCAGCAGCAACAGCAACAGCAACAGCAACACTTACAACAGCAACAGCAACAGCAGTACCAACAACAGCAGCAACGACAGACACACGCTACCCAAGAGAGCTTGGCGACTCACGGCAAAAACCTGCTACATAACATCACAGAGAGCAATTCTAGTAGCCCTGGGGTGCTTGATCTCCGAGCAGTAGTACCAACAGATTCAGCACAACAGTCGCAAACTATCGATTCGCGCTCATTATCATCCCCAAAAATGTATACATATAGGGAGCCTAAACAAGTAAGCTCGTCGAAACCTCGGGCAGCCACCGAAGTAAGCAACCCCCCTCCCCCTCCTCCCAGCCACCCTCCATCGGCACCATCCCGAGAAGCTGCTAACGTGGAAGCTGTTCACCGCGCTAATTTGACTGAGCTTGTGAACATGGGGTTCTCCGAGGAAAAGGCAGAAGTTGCATTGCGCGAAAATAACGAAATCTTGCGTGATGCCGTAAATCACTTGCTGAGCGGGGGTAGTCAGGATCTTCCCAAGGTCCCCCCACAGAGTGCACAAAGTGGACGAAATGTGTATGATTACAATGCCCAGGATGCTACAGTCGTACAAGCTCATCATCCAGTGCCCCTGGAGCAGTCGGCGCCGCAAACACTGTCCAATGAGCAGAGTGAGGCCCAGCGTCTGGAATTTCAACGATTGCAACTCGAGCAACAACAGTTGCAGCTACGAATGCAACAACAACAAGCGGCATTCCAGCAAATGCAGCAGCAGCAGCAGCAGCAGCAGCAGCAGCAGCAGCAGCAGCTTCCCTATGGCTGGGAGGAACGGCGCACTGCCGATAATCGAATTTATTATGTAAATCATGTGCACAAGACCACCAGTTGGAACCATCCTGGTACGCATAACATGACATGACTTGACATGTAGATTAACGAATGTATACCACTAACCTACTGCATTTTTATCTGCAAACAAGCTTTTCCCTAAAACATAAAATTACACTATACTAAGGCTTCCCGCCGGCTATCTTCAGATAGCAAGGGTTCGTCTAAGGAAGTTTCTGCGGCAGCATCAAAGTTGTCCCCCCCACCTCGATCTCCACCTCCGTCCCCTTTGCCTCCCTTGCCCTTGCAGCATTCTTTGCATAACGGGCAGAGTGCCTGCCTTTCGGTGACCCAGGGTTTGATGCACTGGGGGTGAAACGCGTGTTTGCATGGAAGCATCTTCAATGTTTCGTTGTGCACGAAATCCTCCAGACAAACCACGCAGGATTTGGTTGCAAAGTACGAGGTCCGATTGAGAATATTTGTGCTGTTATTACTGTCACTTTCGTCAATCCCTTTGCTGCCATCACCCTCGCCCTTGTCGACACCCCGCTGTTTCCCTCTCCCGAATCCAAGCCCCCGCCTGCCCCCACCACCACCTCCATTCACAATTAACACATCTACCTTGCCTCCATCAGCGTACGGGTTCTCACGATTATAACCACTCCCACATTCATCACCCTCGCCACCATCACCATCACCACCACCACCACCACCACCAACACCAACACCACCACCACCATCGTCATCGCCGCCGTCATCCCCCGCCAAGGCCGGGTTAAAGTACAAAACATCCTCAAACAAATCGAATTCACCCTCGCTAATGACCCCACTTCTCCTACCAATAATCAAAACACCGTCTTGATTCCTGATGAACCCTCTCCTCACGCAGTAGCAGAAGCTCCCGCATCCCGCTCCCACAATAAAAACGCTAAGCACCATGATCAAGAACCAAGTACCAGGGTCGATAAATTGCCCCACTCCGTCGTATTCGAAAACATTATTTGTCGACTGCTCCCCCTCCCCCTCCAGCACACTGCGAAGCGCCTCGCCCGTGTACCAGCTCACGAACATTGACTGGACGTAAATTCCCTTGGGATTGTTCGCTGTCATCGTGTGCAAGGTGTCTGAGGGGTAATAATCGTCCATATCAAGGTCGTCGTAATCGTCGTAAACGAGGAGCGAGGTGATATGGTCCGAGTAGTTCTGCGCAAACCTAGCCTTCTCCTCGAAGTCGCAGCCCCCTCTAATAACCAGCAGAGTCGTCTCCTTCTTTAATACTTTGGGCTTGAAGCCGTCCGCCGCTGCATCTGCGTTACAGCCCCTCGGGTAGCGGTCATCATACAACAGAGACGAAAAATAAATCTTTTCGGGACTTATGTAGTTCCCAAAAGCAGCAGGCTGAGACTCATAAGGTCCGAAGGTGTTATTAAAGTGATCCCTCAATAGAATAGTAGGCGATGCGATCGGGAGAAAGACGGAAGAGAAAAGGGCAAGGTAGAGACAGTGCCTTTGACCGGGAGAGAGGAGGCGGTGGAGGGCCATCGGCGGAAAAGTTAATAAAAAACGGGGCGTGAGGAGGAGATTTTAGTTTTTCAGGCGCGCACGACGGTGAATTTTGAGCAATATTATTAATATCTGTGAAGGCAAAGAAGAAATTCATTCCGAAATTTCAGATAATTTATCCTTAATCCCACTCCCAAACTTTTTGAGTGGGAGTAAAAAATAATCGCTCCCTCAACACCGGTCAAAATACAGTTCTTCCTGCCTTGTTAAAAATCCGAAGATCTGTCAGAGGGGGGTTTTCTGGTCCCACGCAGCGACTCAACGAGAATCCATCAACTGCATCCCAACCATGGATACGATGCCTCCTGTCTCTCCCCCTCTCTCAAACATCAGCATCAACATTAAACTGACGTCTTCGAAGACTTCACCCTTTCCTTCTCCGGCAAACCAAACACCACCAACTCCCTTTGGTTCCCCGCAGTCTCCTTCACCCTTGCTGCCTCAGCCTCTGTCGGCGCGCACGTCTCCCTTTTCACCCCCTTCACACAACACTCTGCCGGTAAACATTGATCCAACGAAGCACACACTAAAGGATCTCAAGGACAGGATCACAAAATTGTCTGGAATACCTCCCAATTCTCAGCGTCTCATTTATCGTGGCCGATTGCTCAATTCAGCGCCATCGTCGGCTTCTCCGACGCCGGGCTCAAACACCCCGAGTTCTAGTACCAACAACTCCCCTAGTTGCTCTCCACTCCGCCCCACTACGTCTCAAACTCTTGGAACGCTCCGTGACAGCGATTTGATAGGGAGCATCAAAGGTTTGGCCGATGGGGACACGATTCATTGCGTGCCGAGGAATGGGTACACCCCATCCCCCGACAAAAATCCCCGGGAGAATAGCGCAGAGAGACCTACAGCCTCTGCCTCTACTTCTGCACCTGCACCTGCAACTGTAACTGCACCTGCAACTGCAACTGCAACTGCAACTGCAACTGCATCATCTTCTCGACAGCCTGTAGCAAGTTCGACCAACTCTCTGCTAGCAACTCTGCTTGGCCTCACCTCGCCTTCTACGTTATCTAACACTGCTGGTGCCAGTACGTCCACAAGCGCCGACCAAAGCGGCGACGACAACAACAACGGCAACGGAAATAAAATAGAGGATGAGCCAGTGCCTGACCTAGAGCACATCCGTCAAGGACTCTTGACAATGCACACTTTGCTAGGGGACTCGGCGGTCTCAACACCCAAGGCCGAGGCCAAAAAAAAGAAGTCATTAACCACGTCATCAACGTCCTCAACATCGCCAAATTCGTCGACGTTGGCAATCAATCCGACACCCTTGACAGCATCGAGCAAAGCGCCATCACTAATAGAGCGGAGGTGGTACCCTGGCCAGTGGGTTGACTGTCGAGACACGGTGAACCAGTGGCTTGAAGCGACAGTTCTAGATGTTGTGGTGGGCAGCGACCTGGAGCGCGAGGCGGCTACGGACGAGCCTTCGCCGCACGCCAGCAACAATACCTCCACTATCCATCGGACCACGATGGATCCCGCCGTATCGACCGCAAACATTACCGGCCGGAATGCACTCCTCAAGAATAGTAAAACTGACAATGCTCAACTGTTGCTCATTCATTACAACGGCTGGCCGCAGCGCTGGGACGAGTGGATCAGAAGTGACTCAAAAAGACTTCGTCCGTTCCGGACGAAAACAAGACACGGCACGTCCGCTCCTCATGCCTCTCCAACCCCCGTGACGACCTTCTCCGATGCACCAGATACTCGAATATGCTCCAAACCTGAACCTAAGGAGACAAGTGGTGATAGTGACAACGAGAGGAAGAGCGAAGCCCCGTCCGCAGAGGATCATGGAGACGACGCCTCACCTTCTAACCCTGAGACCCCAGATAATATACTTCCTGAGCTGAGCCGAGTGCTTGGTGGGGTAATGAAAGAGATCGCTATGGCTGGGAACGAGGAAAACGAGAAAAAAAGCGAATCAGAGAGTGGCAGCGACGACGACTGCGATGACAGGAAGCTTCCCTGGAAAAGCGACAGCAAAGCACGCCAGGTTTCTAACACCGCAACGAGCGCCACATCAATGAAGCGACTTGCTTCGCTTTTTGATCGGCTTGGGCGCTTGCTCACAGATTCTGCGGTCGCGGTGGACAAATTTAGTGACGAAATTAAGCAGGGTGAGCTTGAGAATCAGAAGAAAGAGAGAGGAGATGCTTCTGGTGCTGCAGGGGGCGAAGACGTAGAACATGACGAAGACGATGCCACGCGCAATGAAGACGAAATTTTCAGCAACACTGTCTATGGCGATGGCGATGACGATGATGGAGACGATGCCGAAGAAGAGGACCTTTTCTCTCCTCCTCGTTCACCTGTTCGGCTGGCATCTTCAGAGCCCCACCAAACTTCCCCCTTATTAACAAGCAATTTAAATGTCAACACGCGGCGCAGCAGAGGCGCTTCTGACGTTTCCCCTTCATCACAAGATACCAACAACTCAAACAACCTCGACGAGAGCCTTATTTCAGACATGGTTAACTCAACGCAGAGCGGAAATGGTAGCGGCGGGCCGTCATCGGTTAATTCAATTCTTTCGAACTCCAATGCTTCTTCTCTGGCGCTATACCTAGCAGCTGCAAGCCTGGTAAATGGTGGTGGTAGCGGATTGGGAGAATCAAATTCAGAAGGAGGATCATCGGGGGTGAACGTTCACATCCACGCTATTGTCACCCCCTCTGGAGGAGGTGGGGGTGGTATTGGTTCGCTGCTCTCCTCGTACAACGCAACGGCAGCACTAGACGCAGGAGACGAGACAGACGCCGTCCAAGACCAAGGGGAAGACGATTTTGTTAACGGTGAGGATGTCGAGTCTGGGAGGGAATATCGCGATCTTTACGAGGGCGGCATCGATGACGAAGAATCAGAACAAAATATGAGCGTTAGAGAGATACAAAATCAAATTGACTCAGAGCTTGATTCACAAATCGGTCAGCTCAACCTGTGCGACACCATCGTTAACAATAATGTTGAAGGTTTCGGAGACGTTGAAGACGATGATGAACCTAGAAAAACAGGTGAAATCGGCGGGGATTGCTCAGTGGGCGAAGTTGACGAATATGATGACGACTCCAACGACAATGCGATGGGAGAAGCAGCCGACAGCAGCAGAAGAAATAGTAGCACAAGTGTACTTGGGAAGATTTTCAAGAAGACTCTCCGCAAAAAAAAGTGACAGTGCAATAAGTGTTCGAATATCGGAGTTTATGAATAAAAAGAGTAATGCTGGCGTGAAAAAAATGCTTTGACCGGTATGATTATGAATTAATTATATAGATAGTATATGTATGCCTATATTTAGAAGAATGCGTCGACGGAAAAGTCAGTAGTGATCGAATGTTTGTTTTTCATGCCGTCCTCGTTGACTTTTGGCTGCTGAGGCAGCTTCACTGGCGGCGGCGGTTGCGACTTGAGGGGGGTGATGTGCTGAAGCAGCTTCAATGGCGGCGGCGGTTGCGACTTGAGGGGGGTGATGTACTGATTGTAACGTTCTTGTTGATGGGACTTGATCTGACTGGTCTGAATTGGCGTTGCACGATAGATATTTCTTCGGAGCGGTTGCTGCGAGATTGTGAGATCCCTCCGGAGACCGAAGTTCTCGACAGCCTTTTCCCTCAGCGGCTCTGTCTCGTAGTTATTTGGTCTGCGAATTTTCTTGTTGCTACTCGAAAGGTTAAGTAAAAGAGACTCGGCACTGTTTGGATCATTTACGAACTGGGGAATAGTCTCCAACTTGAGCTTTTTTGTCGAATGGGATCTCGAACTTCCCATCGAAGACAAGGACATCGGGGAATAATTCCCCGCGCTTCCTCTCGATGTCGAAGAAACCCCGGATCCGTACGAAGAAGGGGTGGAAGTGTGCACTGTAGAATACGGTATGGAGCGCGGATTTGATCGATATGTCACATCAAGAGACGAACTTGATTGCGGGTGTTGCAAAAATTGCCACTGCTGTTGTTGCTGTTGCTGTTGTTGTTGCTGTTGTTGTTGCCGTTGCTGTTGCAGTTGCTGTTGCCGTTGCTGTTGCTGTTGCTGTTGCTGTTGCTGTTGCTGTTGCTGTTGCTGTCGCTGTTGCTGTTGCTGTTGCTGCTGTTGCTGTTCCTGATTTGGCTGTTGTGGCTGTTGTGGCCGCTGCTGCGGAGTATTGTAGTAGTAAGTCCTCTCAGAAATTGATCGCCATTGTTGCTGTTCCTGTTGTTGCTGCTGCTGCGGTGCGTTATAATTGCTTCCTCTCTCGGAAATGATGGGAGGAGGAGGAAGAGAGGGGAGCGGAGTTGGGGGCGGAGGTGCATTTTCTTTGTTCTCTCCAATCACCTCCTTCATTAGATTAGATACGGTGTCACTTCTCTTCCGCTTTTTGGCCTGCTGGTTCAAGGAAATCTGCCTCTGCTTCAGGGTGACAACTTGATTGACGTTACTATTTGACATGAATTCACCGTACTTTTTCCCAATTGTGGACGTGTCCACCATGGCATAGTCATTAATTGGCGTTTTGAAGGCAGAGCTGCTGCCGAATGGAGATTTGATGGTCTTGTAGGGAGACGGACCAGAGACGCCTACGTCACAGAGAGAGTCGAGACCGACGTAGTTGCTGATGAGCTCGCAATGGATTACTCCCCAGTTTTGAGGAAGCCGGACGTAATGCTTGCCGACTTCTTTGATGCTTTGCCGGAATACGAGGAGGCCATCGGGGTGATCGGTGGACACAACAAGGGTGCATGTCGGTAATCTGGGTAATTTGATCTTCGATCCGATGACTTTGTTGGACAAGACCGTATTCTCACGATCAACTTCCACGGCTATGGCATTGCGAATGTCGCATACAACTTTGCCTCCCTCCATGCTGGCTCGCAAGACAAGGGCCTTGTTCATTATATTCTGAACATTTTGTTGGAGCTCAGCACCAAAGGGAGCCGACCGATTCACAGATTTTTCCAGTGCGTTTGGAGTTGATCGCAGAACGTCAGCGAATGAACGGATCCTAGCATCACTGAGCTTCTCAGCAATTTTAGGGCCAATGCCATGCACCTGAGTAAGAACTGCGTCATTTACTCCCCAAAGTCGGAGATTTAGCGACCTGGATAGTTTACTTGCATGAGTTGCAAGCTTCGCATGCTTCCTATCAGTTGCCAGTTCTAGGCAAGCCTGCAGAATCCTATCGACAACGGTAATGCATTCAGAGATTTCGCGATTCATCGTAAAGTCATCGATTTTGAACCTCCCAATGAAAGCCTGTAGAAGAACGTACGATTTGTGGTGATCGGTGGTAACTTTGACCTTGCTGGGGGCGAGGGGTGACTTGATCTTGTATCTGACATCTTTGTGAAATGAATTCAGAGTTTTTTTCTCGGATCGTCGGAGGGGAAGCTGCACATCACGGCACTGACAGAGCGTGTGTAAGAGTTCCTGCAGACCCGAGTCATTATGAAGCGACATCATCTCTTTCATCGATGCAAAGTTGATAAGATGCTTGCTCATTATGTGCGAGGGTTCAAGGGGAGTTACACCGAATCCGTCCTCGTCAAACTCAATGATTTTCGCCTTGTCGAGCGATTGAAGTGACTCGAGAGCGATTTTGCGAAGAAATTCGTCTGTATTTTTCAAGTTTTGGAGGGAGGAATAGTACTTGGGATTCTTACGGAAGCGAATGTACAAAAATGTCGATTTCAGCCAGTTCATTGCGGATGCAATATCTACAACGATCTTCTGCGAAACCTGCAGACGGAGCGGAGCGAGCAAGGATGGGTCAGTGAATGCTTTGAATTCGAACAAGAAGCGGCTTTATTTACCTCAGTGTTGATAGCCTCCGTTAGCTTTCCCATCAATTGCGACTCGATGATGTCCAGTCCGCGGTGCTTGAGATTCTCGTATTTCGTAACAGATGCCTCATCCGTCAGAATGACGGCAACTCCAGTTGTATCGAAGCCAGGGCGTCCTGCCCGGCCCATCATTTGCAGCAGGTCACTCATCTCGATATCTACGTTCCCCCGGGCATTCCCTCTCCACACACGAGTTCCTTTGATGACGACGAGGCGCGCTGGCAAATTGACTCCCATTGCAAGGGTCGAGGTAGAAGCAAGAACTCGGCAAAAACCCGTGAGAAAGAGGGCCTCAACAACTTCACGATCAGATGTGGACAGCCCTGCGTGGTGATAAGCGCAACCCTTGAGTACGAGAGCTTTGAGACTGTTCACGGAGACCTTAGCAGATGCATCCCGTAGAGCCGCAAGCTGCTCGTGTCTCGGGCGCGGAATAGTTTTTGAGAGCTCCTCTGCAAGCACCTCCGTGTCCTTCTTGGTATGACAGAAGACTATGGTAGGTTTGTTTCCACTGTGTTCGTCGATCACCCCCTTGACGTGTTTGCCAAGACCTTTGTTGAAAAGAAACTCATTCTTCCAAATCTTACCGCAGTTCTTGACCACGATCTGGAGGGGTACAGGACGATAGCTATCGTCGAATGCCAGGGTACCCTGCGGAGGAGAATTGAGGAACGCTCCTATGTCAGAGCTATTCGGGAGGGTGGCACTTACCGCCACAATCCTTAGAGAGCAAGCAGAAAGGGGCGTGACCTCCCTTGCGCCAGATAAGGCTTTTTGGTCGCTGGACGAGGACAACTGCAAATTCAGGTTGCGCTGGCGTTTCTCGATCGCGTGATTCTGGATGTTCTTCATACGACAAATCACAGACTCAAGCACCCCGCCTCGATCAAGGTCTCCCAACAAATGAATTTCGTCAATCAAGAGCAGCTTGATATCGCCCATGAGGTAAATCTGCTCGCGCCACCTCCGGGTAATGGAGTCCAGCTTCTCTGGCGTAGTGAGAATAAGGTGACCACCGACAACCCCTTGTACTGACGACTGGCCCGAATCACCGGTCACAACAAGGACCTTCATCCCAAAGCGCTCAAACTTTCGCTTCCACAGCAAGTGCATTTGCTCACACAGGGCCTTGTTGGGAGCTACATAAACAATCTTGGTCTTGCGACGGAGCTCTTCAGCCGACTTATGAGTGTGGTTTGTATTCTTCGCCAGCGACTCGAGCAGTTTAGTGATCGCCATTTCGAAAACAGTTGTCTTGCCAGATCCAGTAGGAGCCGAGACAACTATATTGTCATCTGTTTCCTTTAGCTCCCTTAAAACCTTGCTTTGCAGTCTGTTGAATGTCTGAAAATTGGGGAAAATCGGAAGGCAACACGGAGGATAAACGCCCGCCACAGGGATAGCCTGAGAAGAGTAGTCAATGCTTTCCTCGAAACGAAGCGCCTGCGACCGGAATGTTATCATTGCTTGATTGCCAATTGTCGGTGGCGTGATGGGAAGAACTGGGTTGAAGCCATTCGAATTACGACTGGATGCCGACTTCGCTGACGCCGAAGTGCGATGGACAGCATCTTGACTTCCACTAAAAAACGCGTCAACATCAAACGAGCTCTGCTGCTGCCTATCTCCTCGAAAGTAACGTTCTTGGGTCGCACATATATTCTTCTCGGTGTTTTGCTCTTGATTAGGAGCCTGCGAAAAAAAACGGCTGCTCTCCATTATATATGCGACTATGATATTAACAGATATTGCCTAAAATTACACTTTCTTTGAAGAAGTCACCACCAGCGTTCGTTTTTGTTTTTTTCTTGTCTCGCACCAGTGATGTTACTAAAAAGTAACACTCCAGTTTCCCTCTCAATTTAACCCATTAAAAAACTCTGCAATGAGTGGCTTCAAGAACAGCACCTCCCGTGATAAGACCGAAATTCCTACCTTCGAGGCGGGAAATGAGCAGGCAGCTGCTTCAGATTTTGCAAACTATTTCTGCAGTTATGCTCAGCTCTACCACCAAAAGCAGATGTTGGCTGATCACAACAGAATGGCTGCTTACCACAGCAGTGTGATTGGGAACCGTGATGTGTTCGAGGGGAAGGTTGTGATGGACGTGGGCAGTGGCAGTGGCATCCTCGCCGTCTGGGCTGCAATGGCAGGGGCGAAGAAGGTCTTTGCCATTGAGTACACCGATATGGCTGCGAATGCGAGAAAAGTGGCCGAGCACAACAATGTAGGGGACGTTGTGACGGTGATTCAGGGGGCTGTGGAGGATATTGATTTGGAAAAGCATGGCGTGAAACCTGGCGAGGTCGATATCATAATAAGTGAGTGGATGGGCTACTTTTTGTTGCGAGAGAGGTACGTAACAAACGGAAGGGGGCGAATATCCATCCACCTCTGCGCGCTCGCTGGCTGGCTGCCTGATTTTATTTAAGCTCAGTTTCGTTTCGTTTCGTTTCGTTTTGTTTC
>Ga0115556_1002312_pt1:5000-12706 | contig 12706 bp, 10 predicted proteins | sample COGITO_mtgs_1104_5_FD_87282 | JGI IMG/M metagenome (GOLD analysis project Ga0115556, IMG submission 87282) | Pelagic marine microbial communities from North Sea - COGITO_mtgs_110414 | ecosystem: Environmental > Aquatic > Marine > Epipelagic | place: Germany:Helgoland, sampling site... | reverse complement strand
GCTTTTATTTTATGTATGGGGAGGGGAAAAAAAAGCAAATAGTGCTTTTTATGGTCGCAGCGGAACCGCCCTTGTTAGTATTACCATTAGGTCTCTTTCTAGAGCCTAAGTAAGTGTAAAAAGAAGGGTGGGTGTCAATTAAGTGCGGACCATGTTGGCGGTACAATCCGGGTGCCAAAGACGTGTTGTTTTTATGGCTTATTGCCTCCAAATTGGAGGGAGGATTTGAGAAACGCGCCCAGGGCGCGTTGATACTTCTTGAGTATCCGATCCGAGCGAGATTGAAAAATGCAATAAGAATAAAAATCGAGGAAACAATCGCTCGTCAAACATTAAAGCCAATACTCTGCGGATCAATTCTATGGATCGATTTTCACACATGCGTACGTTTTTCTCCAATCTCGGTACCGCTTTTTGGAGGGGGGCATAAAAAAAAATAAATTGCTTACATTATTGGTTGTAGAGAGAAAGACACAATTTGCTCGTCCACCACAATGTCTCAATGGGGTCGTCAACGCGCCGGTCCCGTAACTTCTTCGCCGCCAACTCTCCCACAACCTCCCTCTTCATTAGACTTCCATCACCTCACTCTGGATCAATCTGTTCACCTCTTCCGTACCACACTAACGAAGATTCATGCGCATTACCTCCGGCCGATAACATCTAAAACACCTCGGTATCTCACCCTCATCGTGGGAAAGGGGAAGAAGAGCCAGGGGGGGCCGGTATTGAAGCCTTATTTTGTCCGCATGTGTCAAGAAAAAGGAGCCAAGTTTCGATCTGTGGGTGATGGGGGAGCAATTGTCGTTGATTGCTGGGATTTTTTTCGGAATAGCAGCCAAGAGGAACGAAGAGAGGAAGGGAAGGGCGGAGTTTACGTGAGAAACCGCGAGGATGTGGAACTTCAAGCAGGTCTGAAGAACGACTTCATTAAGGCTCCGCAGGAATACTTGCACTCGCCAGACAACATGAAAAAGTTTCCGCCGCTAAAAAAAATGGTCCAGTCTACAAGGAAAAGTATGATACCTAAGGGCAAGCCAGCCAAGCATTACGAGGAAGAGATTGATGATGGAAGTGGTTACTGGGACATTGTTTTGGAGGCTGACATAAGTATTGCCAAATTTCTGAGTGAAATGGAAATGGAACAGGAACCGGAAGGGGACGAGAGTAAGATCTCCAGGGTTATTACCGGGGAATGGAAAGATGAGAAAGATGACGAAAACAAGGGGAAAGAAGACGACGATGAAGAATTTTTAAGGGCAGTAAGGGAGAGCGAGAGAGAGCACCAAAGGCTCTTGGTGTCAAGTGGGAGTTTTGACAAGGATGAGCTCAATAGGGTGATCAAAATGTCTGAGACGGAGGCAAAATTGAATGAAATCTGGGAAAAAGAGCTTTCAAAGCGGAGGTTCGAAGTGGAAGGCGGAGAGAGGTTGTCAAATTCTAAAATCTTACGGAAGACTTCTGACAGTGTTGGAACAAGCGATAGCGAAGAAGAAGAAGAAGACATGAGGAGGGCAATCCATCTCAGCAAAAGGGAGATAGTTTCAGCGAGGGGTGACTCTGAGGATGAGGATATTGATAAGGCGATAATTCTCAGCGAAAGGGAGATAGCGAGGGGTGACTCTGAGGATGAGGATATTGATAAGGCGATAATTCTCAGCGAAAGAGAGATGTCACGGGAGAATTTGTCTAGTAGAGAAGAGAATGTTGTCGTCGGGCAGTGCGATGATGAGCTTAGGAAAGCTCTCGAGTTGAGCTTGCGGGACTTTTGAAATCTAAAGTAGAACAAATACAAAAAGCAGGGCTTTGCATGTGGGGGTAATAACTTCCTCAAAGGCTTGGTCGTTAAAACTCAATAAGTTTTTTGTTCGCGTCATAATACATTCATCTTGTTCATCTCCTCCCCTCTCATCATCTCTCCTCTTTCCTCTTTTCACTTTTTCTTCAGGTTCTTGAGAGCAGGTGCCTTGAGCTTCGGCGCAACGAATCCGCTGAGCAGATCTCCCTTTTTCATCTTCCTCTTCCTCTTTCCTTGTGAGTCAGTGCTGCTGTTCATGCTGCTGTTGATGCTGCTGAAGCTGCAATATCCAGGTGTAACAGAAACAGAGACATTGTGTGAGTGGTTTTGACGACAGGAGTCAAAGCTTTCCCTCACTTTGCCGATTCACTCGCGCCTCCTTTCTACACTTTCACTCTTACCTGCTGTCAACACTGCTGTCAACGATCTTGCTGAATCTCCGGTTAGCATTGATTCCGAGGGACTTTCGTCTTGGTTGGGTGGGCACCTCAAAAGACGAGCTTGTGTCGAGCAAGTCAACATTGTTTGGCCGGTTCGCCAGTGTCTTATCGAGGAGCGAGTTGGCGAGATCCGCGACATCGTTGGCCTGGTCCTCAATGGAGTCGTCGATCGAAGAAAAGGAAGCGTCTTTGACAGTCTTCTTTTTGTTGGATTTGGGGACACTCTTTTTCTTCGGCGCCGACTTTTTGTCTTTCGTCTTGCTAGCGACGGGGGCCTTTTTCTTTTTTGGGGAGTTTTTCTTGGCCTTAGCCGCAACAACTGCCTTCTTGGCAGTTGATTTCTTCTTGGGCGCAGCTTTCTTCGGAGCAGCCTTCTTCACCTTTTGTGTGGCTTCTTCGCTGACGTCCATAGAATCGATGCTAACCTCATCTGACAGTGGTGACATGATGGTGATCGGTGTGGGGGGAGCACCACCGAGGATGCCACCCATAGAGGCGGGGGCGGCGACCATGCGCTGCTTCTTGATGACCTTCTGTTTGGGTTTGGGCTTTTCCACAACAGCCTCCTCAACACTATCCTCTTCTTCCTCCTCGCTACTCTCCTCTGGGGCCTTTTGAACGTTGGCTAGCCCCCCACCAACAGCAAGGACGGGCTTCGGCTTTTTAGTGGTGCTCAACTGAAGCAGCACTTCCGTCTCTTTCTTCGCCATGTTGGTCTTGTGTTCCAGCTTGTCAGCAAGGCCATTTACGTCTTCAATCATCTTTTCTTCGCCCTCTTGCTTCATTGCGCTGATTTTCTTCTCCAGGGACCTGATCTGTTTCTGCGAGGCCGCCTTGAGCTCCTCGATCTCCACCTTGAGCTCAGCGACTGTTTCGTCCGCCTTGAGCTCCTCGATCTCCGCCTTGAGCTCAGCGACGGTTTCGTCCGCCCTGAGCTCCTTGATCTCGGCCTTAAGTTTTGCGATGGTCTTGTTGGCATGTTGGAAGTTATTCTGGGCCACCTCAACTCTCCTCTTGGCATCCTCACGGAATAGTAAGAACTGTTTCTTGAGGACCCGCGTCTCCTCCTTTGACGCGAGAAGAGAAAGCTGAAGGGCATTGGCATTGAGAGCCTTATCAACCACTTGCGTTTTCGCAGAGTGTTCGGTACTGGCAGTGGCGATGTTGGTGGCGGCAATAGGAGCAGAGACGATGGTGGTTTCAGCAGAAGAAACGAGGACGGGAGCCTCGGGGGCGGAATTAGAATCGTCAGAGAATAAAATACTATCCTCTACTGGGGCAGAAGGCTGAAAAGTGTGGCGGCGCTCATTGGCCTTGCTTTCCACAACGGGTGTGGTTGTTGGGGCGGAGGCCTACAAGAGAGTAAAGAGGAAGATTGAAGTTAGTTTTGAGAGCGTGATTTTGTGATTATACATAATCTGCTAGACGACTGGGTGCACAGGTCAAACAAAAGTGAAAGTCAAATCTGCATCCTTTGCCATCGACTTTCTCCCTATATAACTCACATCAGCTAATCCCATTCCGCCAATAGTCATCCTCCTTTTTTTTTCTCCCCCTTCCCTCTGCTTTGTAGCACTAAACGCCTTCCTGATCCTCTCGCTGATAGCGCTGGCTGCAGATCCTCCTGAGCGGATCACCCCAGAAGCAGGTGTCGTGGTGGAGATGGCAGAGGTAGAAGGGGTCATAGCGGCCGGTGCAGATGGAGTGGCAGGACGTGAGAGAGTTTTCTTGGTTGCGGAAGATGGGAGGGGTGGGATCTGTGTGTGTGTGTGTGTATGTGTGTGTGTTTTGAGACAGGGTTCATAGATCAGATGGTATACATTTTTGTGTGAGAGTCACTGAAGCAGAAAAGCCCCCGCGCAAGGGCGAGAAAAGATCGCAAATAAGTTCATCGGCACTAATCTGGTGCGCACGAAAGAGTAAAATTGCTAAAAGGCCGTAGACAACCCCCATTCCAAGAGCAGGCACCTCTGCTGATAACTCGACAAAATCTCACCTTCAAGCCGCTACCAATATTTTCATCTCGCACGCGGAGACCTCTATCTGGGGTGCCAACACCCGCGCTAGAGAGACGTGCAGAGATCTGAAGGCTCTTTTGCGCTGATTCCATTGTGATTCTGTCATGGGAAGTGGCGATTGTGTTAGCAAACCTTATTTCAGTCGTTGGATTATCTGCAGGAAGGGAAGACACAAGCAGTCATGTACTTTTTCGAACAATATTGCCCTAGTTTACTAGTTCTAACCACATCAAAGCGCTCCAGAGAAGCCTTGAGGCCACACACGGCGTTTATCTGGGGTACATCAGGCTTCACATTCGAACGGGTTTATTACTTGATTGGGAGTTTTATCAATACAATCACTTACGGAAATTAAATTAGTACGATCTATGCAATTCTGAAGGTCAATCAAATCTCTCCGCGATTTTTCGACGCCGGAAAAGGGTTAATTGTTAGAGTTGAAAGTTTGCGCGGAGAACAACAAGCGAGCAGAATGAAAAAAATTTAAGAGGGAGAAAAAGGCCTAAACGACCGCACCAACCCCCCCAAGGCATCATACACGCCAAGGAAAGAGCCAACGTCATACCTTTTAATGTAAAAACCCACAGTACCACTCCTCCTTTTTTTTCATCTTCATTTTTCCCCTCCTTTTCCTGATGCCTCCCAAGCGAAGTAAGGTCAGGAAGGCCGCCTCTGCGCAAGCAGCAAAACCAGCTAAATCTACACCCGCCAATTCTCCGAAGAAACAGGCTACAAAGAAGGACAAGGCCTCCCAAGTCCAGTCCAGTGAAGCAGCTGACAAAGAAAATGATAGTGACAATGTCTGCAGCATCTGCATGGACACACCATCCAAAATGGACGTCACGAAACTGTCCGGTTGTAAGCACTTATTTTGCTTCGATTGTATAGAAGCTTGGTCGAAGGAGGAAAACACCTGCCCTCTGTGCAAGGAGGTGAGCTTAGTCTTATCTTATTTTTGTTTCTCTTGCCAACCTTGTGCTGTCTCCCTCTGCGCGCGCGCTCTCCCTCTTCTTCTCTCCTCTCATGCTAACACGGCCCTTAATTCTCGCCCACGTGCACGTACGTGCACGTACGTGCACGCCTACAACGTCCACGATATCCACAACATCCACAACGCAGCGCTTCACTTCAATCACTCGTGTTCACGCTTCTCCGGCGGGCAAGGGGAAACGTAAGAAAGGCCTCCCCAAGAGTAAGAAGATAAAAAAAGCAAGTCAGGCCGACGGATCCTTCGGAGGGCTTCCTTCCCCCAATTTTTTCATCAACATGATCATGCGCAATGCTGCGCATGGCAATCCCTTCCTCGGCCCCCTTGCTGCCCGCGCCGGCGGCATCTTCCTTGGAGGTGGACCCCCCCAATCATTACCACCTCATATAATGCTCCAAATGTTCTCTGAACTCAACGGGGTGGTCAGTAGTCGACGAAGCTTTGGATCTGAAGATTCAAGTATGTATGACGAGGACTATGAAGATGAAGACGACGACAATTTTCTAGACGACAGCGATGGTGACACAGATGAATTATTTCATACGGCAAGGCTGAGGGCAAGTAATCTTTTGGGGGGAATTTTGGGGGGAATGCCCACTTCCCCGCCCCCCAACATCCGCTCCCACGCGAAGAACGACGCAGACGAAAACGCAGGAACGGCGGATAACGCCCTGATACTCTCCGACAGCGACGATGACGCAAAACAGGCCAAACCTGCGACGAGGAAAAAACCGGCCAAATCTGCTGGACCTATCAACATCGACCTGAGTGACGATGAACCAGACTATCACGACTGTGCGACAGGCAAAAGTGAGAGTGGGAGCGTCAACAGCAGCGGCAACGGCAACGGCAATGGGAATGGAAGTGACAACTCAAATAGCAATTCGAACAGCAATGCAAACAGCAATGCAAACAGCAACGTGAATAGCCCCATTGATTTTTCAAAGCCATCACCCGGGAGGAAAGGGCCACCGATAAAGCGGAAAAAAACTGAGGCCGGTGGGGGAGGAGCAGCTAAAAAGAAGAAAAGCGGTTGAAAGGAGATCTGTTTCACAATTATTTGTATGACCAACTTTGTTTATCCATCATGAGAGAGTAGGAATGAGATAGTAACTAAATTATGGAGGTGATTTTAGTTGGGAGTCGGTATGCGACTATAGATAAGGGGTACTCCCTTAAAGGTTACTCTCCACTTTTATAAGTTCAACTCTACTCTCTCATGACAAACTCACAAACTTACGACAGCTGATGTTGGCACCACTCCCCCAAAAAGTTTCCGCCCCGTCTCTCCTTCCCTAAGCCTGACAATCCTCTCCACCTCCTTCTTAAGCTCATCCTTCCCTCCCTGAATTCCTCTTAGGCTCTTGAGAAGGTAGTCTAAAATGATAGCTGAGCCCTGGGAAGTCACAGAGGAGGAACCGGAGGGCAAATGCCGGGAGATTGAAGAGAACCAGGAGGACGTATGGCTGTCAAGATAGGTCAAGATCGGTATTGAACTCAGCAATTTATGGTTGGTTGTTGCTATGGCTGTCGTTGCTATTGTTGGGGCGGAATCGTCGCGTTGGACAGAGCGACTTCTTGATGTCCTTCCTTCAACAGCTCTGGAGGTGCCTTCCCCGCCGTTGCTACCAGCCCACAAACCGACTCCCCCTGCACTTTTCAAGCTACTTCCTCCGTTGATATAAACTAGAGCAGCTTCGCGAACGAGAGCCTCAAATTCAGTTTTCCAATCGTCACCATTCTCAACGCCATCAGGGGTAGAGGCACCGCCATTCAATCCCAATACAGACAAAAGCACAGATATGATCTCGAATATTCCTTCAACCCACAGCCCCTCCTTGTCACTCTCCAAGCACAGCACCCTCCAAGTCTCCTCTGTCAGCGTGTCAGCGCTCACCCGCTCAAATCCAACTAGCGCTCTCAAATAGCAAACCGCGCACGATACGACCTGGTCGCGCTCCGCCGGAGAAGGATCGGCCCTCGTGGCGTAGACGCCCAACAGCCGCCTGACTGCGCGGGTGATTTTCGAAGTGATTTCTCGGGGGGTAGGCGGGAATTGAGGGAAGGAATCGGATGAGCCTGCGGAGGACCAATCGTCTTCGTTGGAAGGGGGGGTATCACTGGCGGTACCTGGCTTTGTGTAACGGTAGATTTTCGAGGTTATTTGTCGTGCTACTGTCGCAGCTGTCGTTGACAAAGGGGAAGAGGTGTGGAGAGAGCAGACCACAGCTGTGGCCTCTTCTACTATGTTTGTAATGGTGCTTGTGTCATCCATTTTGGTGTCGCTGGAAGCAGAATTACCATTGACAGCATTGTTACCATTGTCGTCGTTGTCATAATCGTCGTTGTCATCCTCATCACTAGAGGTCTCCCCGCCACTTGCATCACTTGCATCACTGTCAAAAGTCCCACCCGCGCCCCCAGAGGAATCCAAAACTCCCACTAGACGACATACCCCCTCC
>Ga0115556_1002312_pt1:0-2500 | contig 12706 bp, 10 predicted proteins | sample COGITO_mtgs_1104_5_FD_87282 | JGI IMG/M metagenome (GOLD analysis project Ga0115556, IMG submission 87282) | Pelagic marine microbial communities from North Sea - COGITO_mtgs_110414 | ecosystem: Environmental > Aquatic > Marine > Epipelagic | place: Germany:Helgoland, sampling site... | reverse complement strand
AGAACACCAATGCAAAGAACATTTTTGTGAAGAAGGACTTCCCCGGATTGGGAGGCGACAATAAGGGTGGTGAGAAAGATGACGAAGATGACGAGGACGCGAACGCTCCTTTAATACAACCGGCCGAGGAAGAAAAATTGAGGGAGGAGCTACAGCTACAACAACAGCAACTCGAGAGACTGAACAATGTGCTTTTCAACAACCCAAATGCTCCCCCAGTATCTACCGCTCAGATTGCCAGCTCCCTGATGCCACAGCGTGATGTCCAGTACGTCCTCAACGTTCAGATGCGCTCGCTGTACATGAAAGATCCCTTCACGGACGATTACTATTTCCACAATTTCTCGGATCGCAAAATTAGGAGTGAAGGGGGGGAGACCAAGATCCCCCTGCCTGTCTGGCACAAAAAGAAGATGAAGGCGCAGAGAATGGAGAAAGAAGTCAGGAGGGAACACGAGGAGCGTAGTAAGAAATGGGAGAGCGAACAAGGGGTCTTAGGTCACACCAGTAAGAGTGACAGCAGCAAACCTCGGGCATTGCTGGCTGTGCCCGTTCTTAAGAAGAAGCAAAAAGGGGACGAAAGCAATGAGGACCATTTAAGGCGGCAAATCTGGATGGCGAGGACGAGCATTGGGAAGGGCTTTGACGCCTTTCTGAAGCTACAGGAATTACAGAGGCTCGTGAGGTGCGAGACCACGACGGAGAACGGACGGGCGTTGTTGATGAATAAGGTCAGGAAGAATATCAACCATCTGGAAAAGACGATGGGAATCGTCAAGACGGAAGTTGTGAAAGAAAAAGCGGCTCCAGCTGAGGACGAGGAGAAGGAATTACCTGAGGAGGAAGACGACGAACCCGAGATGAAGGTAACTGTCGACAACGAAGCCCTCAAAGCCCTCCTTATGCTCCCCAAGGGACAAGAGCTCCTCGCTCGCAGTATTGAGAGCGGACTGCTTCCGCACAGCAGCGCGACGCTCATTCTGCCCCGTATTCTCAAGATTTTGCTTGTCAAAAAGAGGCCAAGCGATATTTCCAAGGTAAACATCGAAAAAGAGGAGAGAATGCTGAAGAGCTTCAGCAATGGGCTGATCAAGATAGCACAACCTCAGATCAAACTCAACACACTAAAGCTGTGCTTGAAGATGGTACTCGAAGCGGAGAGGGAAGAAGGGGTCGAATTGAAGGATGTGCTAAGTGCAAAAGCAAGGGCCGAGGTTATGTTGGCTTGTGTCTCAAGGGGAGGAGAGTTAGACAAATTGGTGGACAGCGAAGACGAGGGAGACAGCGATGACAGTGAGGTTGTGGACGAAGTCGAAGATGGCTGGAAAAAACTTGAGGCTGATTTTATGAGTGCCTTGGTGAAGTAACGGAAGCTCGGGTGGGGGGGTGGATTGGGGGCTAATAAGCCTAACCTTAAACGGCGATGTCCTTTGGCACGTATTACAAATTACTCATTTTCATCTCGATTCACCCCTATTCAAGATAGTACTTACTCCCGCTCCCGGTTACTACAATTGCGCCATCATCGATCGTCTCGGGTTTGGCGATCGGGCTTGTCGTCACCCTCTCTCCCTCAACGAAGTTAGGGCTATTGCTCACAATTCCAGTGATCGAGTTATCAACGTTAACTCTCCAGTCACTTAAGACAGGAATCCCCTTTGGAGTGGATGTTTTCGGCTTCGAAGGGGTTGATGGAGGGGCTGAAGCAGGTGAGCTCATGAAAGAAAACAGGCCACCGCCGGATTCTAGCGCTTGTGCCTTCGATGGAGATTTCTTCTCAACTGCTTTTGTGCCTGAAGGCGAGGGTGATTTGCCGAAGATCCCGAGCCCGCCATTTCCGCTAGATTTGGGCTGTATAGGGGCAGGTGTGAGTGAGGGTTTCTTTGTGGTCAGGAAATATTTACTCCCCGAGCCACTGACAACCAAGCTGCCGTCCGCTATGTCTCCGCGGACGATAGGAGAGGTAGTGATTCTTTCTCCGTCATCATACGCAGGAGATCCAAAAATTAGCCCAGAAATGCTATTATCCGGCTGCTTTTTGAATTTAAATATCGAAGGAACACCACGAGGGGGCGAATCTAAGACCTTTTCTTGTTTCTGCTGCTTCCCTCTCTGCTGCTTATTGGCAGAAGCTTCACGGGCAATCTTCAGCTGCCGCTTGCGTTCTTCCTCAGCTTTCTTTTTCTCCAGCTGCTTCTGTTTTGCGGCAGCCGCACGTGCGATCTGCTCTTGCTTTTGCTGCTGTTTTCTCTCATCTGCTTCCTGCCGGGCAAGTTCACGTTCTTGATCTTGCTGTTGTTTCCGAGCTGCTGCCTCGAGCTTGTTTCGCTTTTGACGCTCTTGCTGTTCCCTCTTTTCAGCTGCTTGTTGTTGCTGCTGCTGTTGCTGTTGCTGTTTCCGAGCTGCCGCCTCAAGTTTGCTTTGCCCGGATTGCTCCGAAGCTTCATCCGATTCGGCACCACGCTCACTGTTAAATAGACCAGAGAACAAATTGATTCCT
>Ga0115556_1002311_pt1 | contig 12707 bp, 4 predicted proteins | sample COGITO_mtgs_1104_5_FD_87282 | JGI IMG/M metagenome (GOLD analysis project Ga0115556, IMG submission 87282) | Pelagic marine microbial communities from North Sea - COGITO_mtgs_110414 | ecosystem: Environmental > Aquatic > Marine > Epipelagic | place: Germany:Helgoland, sampling site Kabeltonne... | reverse complement strand
GATGACAAAGAGAACCAAAGCAACAAATCTAATCAGAACAAGGGAGAAGTCCTCCACGAACCCAGAAAGACAGGAAAGAACAAAACAAAAACAGCTCACACCGCAAGAACAGATACTACGACCCAAGCCCCACGAATTTTACACAATTAACATCACACCGACTATTCAATTTCACCAATGAACTAAAATCACAACGACAAGAGAGCTGTTCTTTTCTGTCTACAACGAAACAAAAATCCTACTGCTGTCCAGATTAAATTACTACTACTCAAGTGCTTGTGAAGCAATCAAGATCTCTGACGACAATGTCGCCGAGATTGAAGACCTCAAAGATGCCGTTTTCAACTGGAAGGTTGTCTGTGACGGTGGGTATGCTGGCAGTCACATAGAATTTTCGAAAGACGCATCGATCCCCACCAACATCAAATCTCTGATAGCTGGAATTGGGAAAGACTGCATGGGCGACGAAGGCACTCACTGAGAGCGCTCCCTCCGATAAGAGTGCCTTTCCGCACTCGTAGAGGGTGCCTCCCGTTTGAACGAGGTCGTCAACAATGACAACGTGCTTGCCCTTTGCCGATCCATCCTGAATGACGACCTTCCTGGTGTCGCCATCCCTGGTCTTTCCACAAGTGACGAGTTGGTATTTGTCGTAGTCAAAGAGGGGTTTGAACCTCTTGGCTGCACCGTCATCCGGGAAAGCGATACAATTGGCGATTCCCTCCTGATCGATTCTGTTTTGCAAGAGGGGGATTGTCGTCTGCAGAGAGGCGATTGCATTTCCTGATAGGTAGAACCTGTTTTGGAGTGTGTGCAAGTCGTAGGTCATGACACGGCAGGGCTGCCCACAAGAGGGCAGACTGCTAAGCATGTGAGCGAAGGTTGCTCCTGTGGCCACTTCCCCTTCAGTAGTGACCCTCTCCATTGTTCCCGTGGGGTAGTAAGGGAGGACCACCGTTAAACTGCCGATGAAGCTCCAACACAGCTGAATCAAGACTTGAAATTGGCTCAGTGTAGCATCGTTGCTGCTCGCAAAGTGGTTAGGTCAATTTGGATTACCCGTGGGACCATTTCGCGTGATTAATCGCGCGTTACGCTCGCCGCAACATCGCTCTCTCACGCTTCGCGCTCACGCACAGTCGCTTTCTCGCTCACCTATGGAAACTAGCCAGAAACACGACATTCTCTCCGCTCAGCAAATTGTAGGGGCTCATCCCGCTCAGCATTATGTTGTCAGTCCCATCTGGGAACTTATCCCACGTTGTAGGGTGGAAAGTGAAGCGCTCTGGGTCTGACTGTGTGATTTCTTGCGCAAGACCAGCCATGGCCGGGGCAGCAATGATCTGGTATTTCATGTTGATCCTGTCCTGAAGGTGTCGCGAGAACTGCGCCGCAAGCTTGGGGTCATCTGGGGGAGACGGGAGGGGGAATGATTGGAGTGCCGAGAGGGAGAGGGCGCGGGAGACTCGGGATTGAAAAAAATATCCTCCTAATGATTGAGATTGAAGTCCTCCTGATGAACGAAGTCGTCCATACAAGGGTGCCGCATGCAGAAAGCTGTCGACGACAAGCGAACTAAAACTAAGAACCCCCACAACGACGACTGCAAACCCGAAAGACATAAATGTTGATCCTAAGAGACTCTTAGCTCGACTCTATGATTTCAACGAGAATCCTAATCTTCCCCTAACCCGCTTTTGTAATCAACAACCCTACCGATGCCGAGTAATCTCAATCCCTCACAGATATTTGATTGACTTGACCCCAGGAGCTTTATTTTCCCTCCTATTTCTCAAAAAGCTCTCGTTTCAAGTTTCCTTCCTTCAAAAAATACCCCAAAAAAAAAACCCAGATTACACAGCCTGTTGGCGACTGGCACCTTTCATACACACACGCGCGATTCTTCTACTACATTTTATTGGACTCCCGCATTCGCCGCCTCTTCAGAAGGAGATCTTAGTATGCGCTCCTCCTCTTTCACCTCCTCCCCCTCTGCCCCTCTCCGTTCTACCCCCCTTCCAATCCTGCAGTGGTTCTCGTACCTAACCCCTCTGGAGCGTCTATCTGTTACCTCCATATCAGACCCTCAATGGATTGAAACCTTTCTGAAGTTGTCGCGTTCTGTCAGGAAGGGCAGAGCGGCAGGAGAAGGAGCGGAATCAAATGCAAATGGAAATGAGGGAGAAGGCAAAGGCTACGATGACGACATGTCGGGAGGGGGAGGTGGTAAGAGGATGCCAATGAAGAAGCTGAGGAGCTATTATCAGGCGAGCTGGGCCAAGAGGAGAGAGGAAGGCGGCAAGGATGAGAAAGGTGAGGTCAAAAACAAGCCATGACAAGCCATAAGAAGCCATAAGAAGCCATGACAAGCCATGACAAGCCATGACAAGCCATGACAAGCCATGACAAGCCATGACAAGCCATGACAAGCCATAAAAAGCCACAAAAAAGCCATAACAAGCCACAAAAAAGCCATAACATGCCATAACATGCCAAATCAAGTGTCATCACGTTTACGAAAACGTCCACTCACACGCACACACACAACACATCGACAGATAAGAGCAAACGACGGGACAAGAGTGCGGTGATAGCATCCCCAGCGAGCTTCATCTTGGCAGCAGCATCAGGAACAACGACACCCACAACCACAATAGCAGCGAGCAACAACAAAATTACCAAGAATTCAAAGGGGAGTAAGAAGGGGAGTAAGAAGGGGAAGAAGAAGGGGAAGAAGAATAGCGGGGTCGGCGGCGACGAGCAATCTGACGCTGCGAATAGCGACTCGGCTGTTGATGCTGTCGCCACTGCTCAGCCGGTGGCTAACCCTACATCTGTGTCTGCATCTGTGCCTGCCGCCAAAAATACAGTTTTACTCAGCAACATGACGCCTCCAAACACTTCAAGGTCTCTTGGTGGCGGCAAAGTCGGCGGTAAAGGTACAGTAGATAACGACATCAACGTCGCAGGTTCGTTATCATCGTTATTATCAAGGAAGGCGGCGGGGGAAGAACAATCCTCCTCTGAGATAACGACGGAGCAATGGATGGGATTGATAATGAAGGGGGGTGAGAATAACAGCAACAACGACAATAGCAACAACAGCGACAAGCCCAACAGCGATACTCCTCCAACCAGCTCTATTCCGCTGAGAAAGACAATGACAGAGACAAAAACCAACTCCACTTTCACCTCCAACTCTCCTCCTCCAACCACAAATAATGACAACTCTAGTTCAAATGCAGGATCCTTTTCACCCCATGGGCTGGTGGACCACTGTCGAATAATACACCCATCCTCTCACCCTTCGTCGTCGTCTGGAACCACCTCTACTGCGATATTGACACTCTCCTTGTCCATTTTAACGTCCCCTCCTTCTGCCACCACTGCCACCGCTACCCTTCCGCCGCTTATGGAGATGGGGGACGCGATCCTCAAGAGGCTGCCGGAAGGAAGGGGTCCCAAGAGGCTCCGGGGTGTCTGCAGAACGGAGCCCAGCGGGAGGGTGAAATCCCTGGTCGTGGACGGCATGGCCAGCGGCGACGACGATTCCCACAAAGGGGATATTTTCAAGTTGAATATTTTACCTGGATGGTGGTGCGAGAATCCCATTTATGATGACGATGATAACGACAATGATGACGACAATAACGACAATAAAAGTCTCGAAAGCAATACAAATTCCAAGAGGTCACATCGCAAAGCAGAACATCCTACCGCAAAAATTAGCTACCAAGAGCTGCTACTGTCTCGTGTTGAGATGGAGATATGGCGTAATTATTGGATATACCAAGAGCGCTTTTTGTCCAGTGTTCGAGAGGAATACTCCGGTGGCAATGCGAAGGGTTCCGAAGGCAGTGAAAAGAGTGGAAAGAGCGGCAAAAAATGGGAGGGCATCGACCCGATGGGCGCAGGCGCTTGTCGAGTTCAAGTTGATGAGAGAATTATGAAGGCAATGGAATGGTTGGAAAGTGTGGATGACTATGTTTATGGCGATGATCGCGCACCCAAAGTGGGCGATGATATCGGTGACAATCCTGCCACTGTTACGCCCTCTCACCTCCTTAACTTTACGCCAGTGCCGCAGGACAATTGGTCCCTTTTATGGAGCCTTCTCGGCTTTTCGGAAGGTTCCCCTCGGGCAAGACTCGGAACAGAGACGTTTGGTTCCTCTTCAATACCCTCATTGTCTTCGTCTTCGTCTACGTCTACGTCAGCGTCAGCGTCAGCGTCAGCTTCAGGAGCAGCAGTAACAACGAGCAACTCCTCGACTTCACCACCGCAACACCATCCCTTCTTCATGCACACCCAGCCGTCCCCCCCTCCGCGACTGAAGAATAGAAGTAGCGGCGGTACCATCGGGGAGTTGTTGGCATTTACCCCAATCGACTGGACCCTTTTTTGGAGCGGCGGTGCCAATTCCGACCTCTGTGACACTGCCCAGCGCCCCCGCAGCAACTCCAACACGAGCGCTTCTCAAACATCTGCCCAAAACGTGACAACAACAGCGACAACAACATCAACAACTCCATGTCAGAAGTCGAAAAAGCAAAACCAGCCAAACGCCATTCGCACCCTCCTCGACCCCGCAAAAAACTGGATCAGCAGGGCCAAAGGGGAGGTGGAAGAGAAGTGGGCAGACGAATGGATGAAAAAGTGCATTGATGACGATAGTAACAAAATCAATAGCGCCAACAGCGGCAGTAAATCCCGCAAGAAATCGCGGAAAACTAGAAAATTCGCCGGTAAAGGCAATATCTCTTGTGGCTCTGGCTCCGTCACCTCGAGAGCATCTTCATCTCTTGGCGGCGACAAAATGCTCGACAGGGACGCCGATTTCAGCTTGGGGACCGACAACACCACAATCGGCTCGGACGATGACGACGACGGCAGCCGAGGTCAAGGCGAAGGAGGCTGGAGCGACCAAGAAGAGGAAGTGGAGACTTACGGCAAGCCTTTCTCCCCCGCTTCGAACTCTCTGCCCTCTCGCTCCATCTCTCCTTTCACTGATGGCGACGCCTATGGAGATGAGCTGGAGGGCGATGACGGCGTCGGAATGGGTGGCGACCGTGGTGATGACGACGACTACGACAACGACAGCAGCCATGAATCAGAGTGGACCACAATTAGAGGGGGAGGGGGGAAGGGCAGTAAGGTCGGGAAGCGCGAGGGCAGGAATCAGAATGGTGGCAGGACAGACAGGAGCGATGGAGGCGGGAGGAACAGGGGCAACAAGCGGTCACAGTCAGGCGGCAGACAGTTTCAAACCTCACAGTCTGCGTCGACAATCTCTGTGAACACTAGTCCTGTCGCAGTCCCGAAGGCTATTACTACAATAACAACTCCAACAAGGCGGATCACGACAACCACAATCCCCACAGCATTGACCACTCCCAGGACGAGAAATTCTTCAGCAGAAGCGATAAAAACACCGACAAATGCAGAAATAGCGACAACACCCAAACACAGAAACACAAACACAAAGTCAAAGCCACAAACAATCAGCCCATTGCAAGCTGTCAGCGCTGCCAGCACCCCTACACATCCTCTCCATCCTCCTATTCTCCCACTCCCCTACTCACCTCCAAGCTCGACGACCCTGCGACGCTTAACCCGCGACCTGCAGACGTTTCACTCGCTCCGTCTCGAGACACTTGAGCGAATAAGGCCCCTCCGGGATCTCATTGAGAGTGAAATCGCCGAGGTCTTGTCTGACCTCGCTGAGAACGACAATGACGACAAAAACGAGGCGAGTAGCATTCAAATAGAGAGGTTTGGCAGCTGTAGGAATGGTCTTGATTTGCCTGGCAGTGACCTGGACATTGTGGTCACTTTCGTGCCTCCACCCAAGGCTACCAAGTCTCGCAGGAGCAGAAGCAACAGCAAGCAGTTCCAGCAGCAGTCCCAAAGCCCTGAACAGACAATAACGATATCGACAATAGCCGAGAAGATAAGGTCTCTGCCTTGGGCGAGGGACATTGAGTGCATATCTACGAGCAGGGTGCCCGTGGTTAAGTTTTTAGCGGACGGGGAGAAGCTTGAGGAGGGAAAGTTTCCCAGGCTGCCCAATGCCGCTGACGCGATTGAATCTCACTCGAGCGAACCTCACTCGAATGATGCGCACGACCCGAATGATCCTGACTCGAATGACACTGTTTGGAAGGGAGATGGCGGCGATGGAAAGATTGTTCCTGTTGACATAACGATCTCCACCACTCCTACGCACTTGGGTCTTGCCTCAACGTCATACGTAACCTCTCGCCTGCCCACAGAAGAGCCGCAGCTGCTCAAAGGTCTCGTCCTCGTCGTGAAAGAGCTGCTCATGCAGAAGAAGCTCAACAAGCCCTGGAGCGGTGGCCTCGGAAGTTACGGCATTTTTCTCCTCTGCCTGGGCGTCTGGGAGTTTGTCGAGAGCGGCTTGGACGACGGCGAAGACGACAACGAAAACGACGGCGAAAACGACACCGAAGACGACAAAGAAGGCTCATCTCGCCAAAATTCGCGCCAAAACTCGGGCGACGTCGCCGACCAATACGGAAAAGCTGGGCAAGGCACAAAAACCCTCGTAAATACCCTCGCAAAGGAACTGACGACCCCACCCCGAATCATACAAGACCCGACCTACGACCATCTGATCACGTCTCTCCTTTCCCTCCAACCAACCTCCCCCCAGTACCTCTCTCAGCTCCTGCTCTTTTTCTTGTACTACTATGGCTTCGTCTTTGATGGAGGTAGGGATGTGGTGAGCGTCGGTTCACTGCCATCTTCGGAAAAAGGAAAAAGGAACGCAAGGCGTAGGAAGGGTGCGGGGTGGAAGGGCGAGGGGGGGCGCAGGGAGAACGTCTTTGTGAGTAAGAGGGCCTGGGATGTCCCAAGGGATGTCTCGAGAGAGGGACACGGACAACAAGAACACCCGCTGCAGCAGCAGCCGCTGCCGCCGCCGCCGCAGAAGAATCAGCAATCGAAGCAGTCGCAGCAACCTCAGAATCAGTCCTTTTTAAAGATTGCAGCGATGAACATCCACGACACACACCAACAAGCTCCTCAACACCAGCAGCAGCAGCATCAACAGCATTTCCTATCTGGCCCCTTGATGATTGTGAATCCGGTGGACAATGCAGAAGGCTTGGGGGGCGTTGCCGGCAGCAACAATGTGGGCGCCAGCTGCTGGAACTTTGAGGTAATCAAGAGGGTATTTGGAGAGTGCTACGATGCTCTCTCTGTGAAGGAACAAATCGCTGACGACAGCGACCGTGGCGGCGACGACGATAGCCGCGACAGCAGCAACAGCAGCAATAAAAACAGAAAAAATAGCAAGAGCAACAAGAGCAACAAGAGCAACAAGAGCAACAAAAACAATATTAACGATAATGCAGACAAGAAAAACGGGTCAAGGAGACTCAAGAAAAAAATTGAGAAAGAACCAATACTGACGAAAGTCATCAGATTTTGAAAATCGTTTCTCGGCGACGTCGATATCGTAAATAAGGTCGAGGTTGGAATCGGATTCTCGACCAAAGTACAGAATAAATATGATGGACCTTTTCTTACCAAAGTTTCTTTTCCCCTTTCTTGGTTTGGTTTAGTAGTTTGTTACCCCGTGTTTCCGTAGTCATATTAAAACACATTCTATACACTTTGCGGCGTTTGCTTGCTCTCACTCGGCCATCTGGAAGTCCTTGTCACCGTAGAACTCTCCCTCGAGAAGCTTCATCCTCTTCTTGATCCGATCCTCGACTCTGTCCTTGCCTTCATAGCACTTTTCCAAGAGCGATTGCATTCGCTTCTTCGCTATTCCCCTGAAGAACTTTTTGAAGGCCTCCCTGCTGTGCATTTCTGGGACCTCTTTCGGCGGCTTTGCAAGCATAGCAGTCAGCTCATCATCCTCCATGGCGCAGGCTCGGCCGTAAGTTATGTCTTCCAGCCACTCGGTTATACCGGTTGTCCCGTTGTAACGATATTTTTTTCCACTCTGGGGATCAGTGCAGATAACCCAAGAACCCTGGGGGGTGTCTCGCTCATCTTCACTGTCATCCTCATCTTCCTCATTAGCCTGCTTCCTATAGTCCTTCATCTCCACCCCTCCACTCTCCTCATCGTTCTTTTTTGATTTTCTCTTTTTCCTCCTCTTGTCTGCCAGAGGATTTTCGCTCATCTCCATGATGCTCAAGCCACGATTATCGCGGGTGACGTCCCCGGTGAAACCGACGTCTATCAGCTCCTGTTCTACGTCGGGGACGCCCACGGACCTATCGGGGGGGCGACTGAAGACTTGTTGCAAGAAAGTTTTCTTCTCCGCCCGTTTCTGACGCTTCGTTTTGGTTTTGTTTGCTGCTTTCTGTTGCTCCTCCTTCTGTTTCTTCTCCTCACGACGCTTTTTGTTCAGTTTATGCAGCCGATAATTTGCGAAGGCGGGTAAATCGGCGGTGGACAAGCCGGCCATGTGGCAAAAATTATTCATGAGATGAACGTAATGCTCCTTCAGCTCCGCTGCTCGCTTCGCAGGACGGCTATTTTTCCACTTTTCACTCTTGCTCGCCATTTCCATATACACCTCATACTTTCGTGCACTCAATATCTGGGCAAGCATGTAGTCAACCCCGACAAGGGTAGTGTAGTAGTACTTCATCATAATGTTGCTACACAGCTCTAACATACTGATGGTGGAGAAATCGTCCATCAAGGTCTCTTTGTACTCGTTGGTGTACTCCTCTTGCTCCTCGAAGGTGTACTTCCACAGTCCCCACCCGATGAGAATCGCGCTCAACAGCAGCTTTAATCGATTAAGCACTGTGCACATGACTCGTATCACGTGAATCTCCTTGTCAGGCATAGGCCGGGTTATGTCTTTCCAGACTCCAACGATGAAGAATGCGACTGGCCCGTAGGCCATGATTATCAGTCCGAAGAGGAGCGGCCAGTTACCGATAACCTGGAACACAAGATTATACACACACCAGACGAGGGGGGAATACAGCCAGGGGAGTACGATCACAAACATTCCACTGATACTATTCTGGGGAACCGCCGTCTTGACTCGGATAGCACTCCGAATAAGCGCGGGGGCGAGCGCAAACGTTGCGCTTGACATCATCTTGAACGACTTGAGACTGTGGATCAGCGAAATGCTGATCTCCGTCAGCTCTTTCATACTTCCCATGAGCAGCGAAATCGTTTCCTCTATGCTTTGTGCATCTGTTCCCTGATCGTCGTCAAGGAAGGCGCGAATCTCAGCGCAGGCTGCCTTCGCTCGCGCCTCGGCCTCTTTAAATTCCCCTTGGCAGATGTGGCGCCGGGCCTGACCACACTCGGTGTGGACTTCATTCAAATCGAAGCTGACATCGCTTACGAATATGCTAAAGGGCCAGCTCAATTCCTGGTTGACTCCGGTATCTTCAGTACTACTGGTCATCAGCAAAAGAGAGACGTAGCCATCGTAGTACAGAGGGTAAAGATCCTGAATTTGGTCGGAAGGCATGTTCTCGCACATTTCCTTCCACTCCTCCAGGTCGGGAGCAGTACTGGAGCTCTGTGCGGCGTCGCAATTTTCCGCTTCGCCTTCCGGACAGTTACAGTCAGCACCATTGTTGCAGATATAATCTCCCTTATCGATCCAAGCTTGACCGTCCAAACCATCTATTCCCTTGCAGGGATCTTTTCCCACCGGAGGGTACCCAGTCAACGTATTTGTCTGGTTGTAAGGTTTGTCCATCAAATGAGTGTAATCCCATTGAGGGGGTGAATTGTATGCATCCTTCTGACAGTGGTAGGCCCCCATAGGGATCTGGCGGTCTGTGGCGAAAAAGGAGTCACCCCAGACATTATAAGCGTGATCGGCGGTGACCTCTTTTGTGTAGGCGCACATGGCCAAAACTAGATCGATCATGCTGTCGACCGTCTCGTCCTCCTCCAGTTTGGCGCAAGTCTCAATGAGGGCGCTTTCCTTGCTGTCGAGGCCGTACTCGTCTCGAAGCTCCATCATCATGGCGTCTTGCACTTCTTGAGCGTCGTCCCACTTGATAAAGAGGCGAAGAGGGATAATGGAGAGCAAGAACGGGGCCAAGAAAGTGCACAGCCAGCCCAACATTACTAGGGATCGGGAAAGCTTGTACTTACTGTACAAATGAAAAGAAAGCGACGCCAAAATCAGGGCCGCCCAAGCGAGAAGGATCAATATAATGTTGATGGATACTGTGGCTGCCTCCGCGTCTACCATCATTCGCGCATATGCCACCTTGCTCATCCGCTTCTGGTATACCTTGAAATCCTCGCGTCCTTGAGATCGCTCCAACAAGTCCACAATCTGCATGTGCAAATCGCAATACTTGTTGCCAACCTTGTCGTATTCTCGTCGCTCCACTATCTGGCCGCCGATGCTGTACTGCTTTTCGATAACCACATTTTTGCTGTAGCAACGCCAGCGCTTGTCGTCATCGCCAAAAAAGTATGTACTGCCGTAATCGTACATGGCATACATGGTTGTCTGATTTGCCCACAGACAGTTATTGACGTCGTTGCAGTAGCTGTGAAGGCGTTCAATCACGTTCTTCTCATCAGGCATGTCAAACTGCAGAGGGCCGCCATTAGCATCATTCGGATCATCGCACTTTGCGACCACAACCGGAACGTTGGAAAGAGGTTTTTGGTACTTTTCATCCCGGTAGTCAATACAGTCATCACAAGTGCAGTGATCCTCAGAAGAGCCGCATGTGCCACCAATGAATGTATCAATGCTCCACTTGTTCGTCCATCCGTAATATTCATTGTTGCAGCAGTACTTGTCAGGCGATGCCGGGTCACATTGACCAGGGTCCATTGTAGTCAGTGGGTACAGCGTGCCACATCGCTGCCTGCCGGTATCGTCAGGATCATGCCAACGCTTGTAGACTGTTTTGTCGTATGCGAGGCAAAAGAGACCATCGAAAGAACTTATCTGCTTCGTGGAGGGATTATAGCCCCATATCTGATTTTTGTTGAGCGCGACCTTGTCGTAAAGAAAGTCGTTGATGCAGCTGAAACCGAATACCTGTTCACCCCACCCAAAAGTGCCCTTGGAGCTACTCTGCAAGCACAAGCTCCCCTCATTCCGAAGCGTCCCGTTGACCTCGTTCAGTCCCCACTGCATGTAGGGCTTGTTGTACTGGTACTCCGAGACCAAACCGGCGGGGGCGGTCACAGACTTGGCTGAGGTGCCGACGAGGGAAAGGTAGCGCTTTTCAGTCCTTCCCGTGGACGGATCAGTCACATTAGTCGAAATTGGACCACTGAAACGAGTCCAGTTCGAGGGATCGAGGATTCGAAAGTGATCCAGCGTGTATTGGTCCAGCTCGCCGGGTTTCGGAAAGCGGTGAAGGGAGTAGTCAGGGTGGGCCAAGTCAAAGTAGGCGGCGGAGTTTTGGTACCCTTTATTGATTGCCGCAAGAGCAAAGAGGGTAGAAATAGTGCCAAAGATCATCAAAACCCACAAAGAGGAACGGCGCCAGACCAGCAGTTCGTAAACGATGGCTGAATCTGGCGTATGCGTGAGGCCGAATTTCTTAGATAGATAGGCTACCTCAGCTCGGCTCGCCATCTTCTTATGAATCTCAAGCTTCGATCTGGATCGCTTAAGGTGCTGAAACGTGGTAAATATCGCGTTAAAGTAGTTGGGGATCGCCCTGGAAGGACGGGGCTGGCCGTTGTTTATCATATCCCAAACGGAAGCCTGCTTCTTTAGCACCTGCGAGATGGAAGCAGACCCAGCGAGACGGTGGCTGTTACTGGAGCCACTGCTGCGAGACTGCCGGCTACTAGCAAAGGAAGATTCACGGCTGTCGACGTCGGAGAGGTCCATATCCGAGAGGTCATCTGTAGAGAGGCCAGAGAGCGATTCAGGACCGCTATTTTCTCCACTGCTGTAGCCATTACTGGCCCCCGGAAAGCTGCCGCCGCTCGAAGAGTTGTCGCCCAACTTTTCGTGTTTGTGCTTGCGTTTTTTCTTCTTGCCCTTTTTCTTCTTTTTCGGGGGATGTTTACCCTTCTTTTTGCGCGAGCGCTTCTCGTCCTTTACAATCATGCAGAATGCATCAAGGCGGTTTGCGCGCGCTTCCTGCAGAACGATCGCAGTATCATCTCCGCGCTCCAGGAACATCTCGTAAAATCGTTGTTGGATCAGCTCGTACATCATAAAGTCCACGCCGGTGCAAGTGGTACAGACGTACTTGAAGATCACTTTCACCACCATGAACACGCACAGCACAATGATAGCAATTCTGCGTTTTTGGCTCCCGCCCAGCTTCATCATGATATTGTCGGCCAAGAACTTGCTATTAGGATCCTCAAAAAAGGTGTAGTAAAGGCCGTAGAGCAAGAGAGTGTACGCAATCGCGTTGCTGATACCGCAGAAGACGTCCAACCAGTAAATCACCCTGTTGATTGCGTCCTTGGTCATAGGTTTCGACAACTCCTGCTTCACCCCAACAACAAAATATGTCATTGGAGTGTATGCGAGGAGCAAAAGACCCGGCAGAAGGTAAATATTTCCCAGGATTTGAAAAAGAAAATTGAACAAGCACCAAACAATAGGGCAGTAAAGCCAGGGAAGTAGCTGGATGAAGAGGCCAGGGGTCGCCGATTGGGGGACGAGCAGTTTCGTGCGGAGGGCGCCGCGAAGTAGGGCAGGGCCAATGCAAAGGGCCACGGGCAGAGCGATCTGAAACATTGTTATG
>Ga0115556_1002308_pt1 | contig 12717 bp, 9 predicted proteins | sample COGITO_mtgs_1104_5_FD_87282 | JGI IMG/M metagenome (GOLD analysis project Ga0115556, IMG submission 87282) | Pelagic marine microbial communities from North Sea - COGITO_mtgs_110414 | ecosystem: Environmental > Aquatic > Marine > Epipelagic | place: Germany:Helgoland, sampling site Kabeltonne... | reverse complement strand
GTGGCAGTGGCAGTGGCAGTGGCAGTGGCAGTGGCAGTGGGTCGAATACCCAGGCCAACAATAATTCTGCGAACGCAAACAAGGCTGAAGCTGCTGCAACAGTCGGGTCGAAGCGGAAGCGTGGAGACAGCATAATTTTTGATAGCAAGTCCTTTGAAGACGGTGGCGTCGCCGAGGAGCGTGGCCTAGCGCACAAGGTCCTCTCTCACCCCCTCTCTGGCATGAACGTTAAGGTTGGCAGTGGGAGCAACATACCCCCACCAGATCACCTCAACAATGTGATCTCCTCGACGGCGAAGGCGTTGCAGAGCAGGTTGATCAAGAAGGAGACGGTGCAGATGGGGAGCTTGATCGGGGGAGCGTGCAGCCCCGTTCCTGAGACGAGGGTTAGTAGGAGATTTGAGGAGAGGGGGAGGATGGCCGGTATTGGGTTAGAGGCCAGGATGAACATGGACGCGACCACGAACAGTTCTGTATGTGCTCCTCCCCCTTCTGTCACCCCCCTTGACACCCCCAACTCCCTACTCCCTAAGACCCCCCCTCGCACTCCCGGCGACCTCTCCAATGGCAAATCCAACAAAGCCCCAACCTCCGCATCTCCTGCTTTTGCTTCTGCTTTTGCTTCCACTTTGACTTCCACTTCCACTTCCATTTTGACTTCCACTTCCACTTCCACTTCCACCTCCATTTCCACTTCCACTTCCAGTTCCACTTCCACTTCCACTTCTACCTCTGGCGCAACTTCTACCTCTGCCGCAACTTCCTCTTCTACAAATTCTTCTGCCTCTTCCCCTGTCCCTCCTGCTCCCCTCCACCCAAAATACTGCAACACTCGACCAAGGCGTTCCAATGCCGGCAGTAGGCAGAACTCTCCTCTCCCCGGAGAGGTCGTGACAGTTAGTGTGAGGACCCTGAAGAAGGAGGCAGAGAAAAGGTCCGAGAAAGAGAAGAAAGAGAGGATGGCAATTGACGGCAAGCTGGACGGCAACAAGAACTTTTTCAGCAATAAGTACGTCACCCCTCCACTTATTTCCTCAGAAAACGTTTTGATGCCTCCTGGAAGCCACGACAACCTGGGCGACGGTATGTCGGGGATGCAGGGCGACTTGCAGGGTGGAATGGTCCTTCCCGACCTTGACGACGCCCCCTACAGCAGCAGCCTTCTGCCCCATCAGTATCCCCATTCCAGGCAAATGCAGTCGATGCCAATGGACGCCATGCGGCACCAGCGCCCCACAATGCAGCAGCACCAGCGCCCCACAATGCAGCAGCACCAGCAGCACCAGCAGCACCAGCACCATATGCAGGACCCAATGCAGCCAATGTACGACACAGGAGGCCAGAGCTCTTCCCAAGACCAACAGCTTTGCTGTCTCGACCCTCACCGTCCTGGCTTCACCTCCACTTCGACCTCCTACCCCCCTCTGCACCCCACCGGAGCCAACCACTTGCCCCCCCACACCCCACCCCATCACCCCCTTCATCAATTCTCCCACTCCCCCGCCTCCTCCCCTGTTCCTCACTCCCACTCCCACTCCCACTCCCACTCCCACCCATCCCACTCCCACTCCCACTCCCACTCCCCTCTCCGGCCCAGGCTCAAGGGCGCCCTCAACTCTGCCGTGGCGATTCTCACCGCCGCGGCAGAACAACAAATCAATGGCATCACACCCGAGGCGGCGCTCAACAGGCCCATCAATCACCTTATCGAGGTTAATGAGGTGAGAAGCGAAGCACTGACTTGACTGTCTTCAACAGGCTTGTCGTAAATCGCTGACTTTTTTACACTTTCCGCTAACACACCAAATACTTTTTTTGCACTTCACAACATCACAACATCACAACATCACAACATCACAACATCACAACATCACAACATCACAACATCACAACATCACAACATCACACAGGATGGTCGTATTGGAATCTATGATCCTGAACAGCGCAAGGCCAGAATCGAACTTTTCCATTCCAAGCGAGCAGCTCGAATATGGCGCAAGCGGATAAAGTACGACTGCAGAAAGAAACTCGCCGATAGCCGCCCAAGAATTAAGGGCCGATTTGTGAAGCGATCCGATATGAACCTTCCTCCTGAAGAAATCCAGCGCATCTATGGTGGCCAGCTCCCCAAGAATGTGAAGGTGACCATTACCCTGCCCAAGAACGGACTTACCCCCCCTCCACCGCCCGCTGAAAAGAAGACTCCCAAGAAAATCTCGAGCAGCGAAAGTGCCAAGAAGAAGCAGCAGAGGCTGGCTCAACAGAAGGCCAAGGAGACCAAAGAAGCTGCCCTCAGTCTTAAGCTGAAGCAGCAGCGGATGGAGCAAAGGCGACTAGAGCAGCAGCAGCGCCTCCAGGAGCAGCACGACACCATGTACAGTTACGGTGCCGTAGTGGCCGAGGAAGCCTATGTCGACAGACACGACGATGGCCTCCTGGGTGCTGAAGATGGCTATGGGCTTCAAGACTTTGGGGTCCCAAGCGATCCCAATGGCGGCTTCTTTTTCCAGGATTAAACTACCATCTCTCTTCCTCGATTCGAAAGAGCCAACATAACGCAAAACAAGGCCCATGCATAGAGCACGTGTATGCAACTTAACACCAATAATGTGTTTACGAATGTATTTTTAGTGAAAAACAAACTTTGAAAGGTTTTTTCCCTTTTTTTTTTCTTGATCGCGTGGGTCCTCTACAAAAATTTGAGAAAAATTCTGTTCTGCGAGATCAATTCGACCTGAGAAAATATATACCGTCAAGCACTGCAGCACAGCACCCCCCCAAGCAAAAGCAAAGCCAAAAAGGGAACGGTCGAAGGGGACTAGGATGGTTAAGTCAAAAAGAGCTGCCTCAAGGGCAAAGAAGACGGCTAAAAGGCCCAAGCGCACGTACAAAACCAGTGTAAAGGATCTATTATCCAATGTGAAAAGGATAATCACACCAGCGGTCAAAGCAGCCAAAAAGCCTGCCACAAAGAAGGCCCTTGTGAAGAAGAAGGATGTGAAAAAGAAGGCACCTGTGAAAAAGAAGGCACCCAAGCCCACGGCACCCCCCAAGCCCACGCCCAAGTCTCGTAAGAAATCACCCAACAACAAGCGCGAGGCTGGGCAATACTACAAGATTTAGTTTTAGGACGGTGTTTCCAATCTAATCTTCCTCTTTGTCCTTCCTTGGAAGAGAGTGTCGCGAGGTCGTAAAAAAAGAGCAACGATTGACAAGGGCAGAATTAGTAAGATATGCTGATAAAGGTATATGGTATTGATTGATGAATTTTGGGGCATGCTTTTATCATTTATGATGCTGAAATTAATTGTTTTTTGTGCAACTTGTTTGAATTGAATTACACAGACGAAACAGTTACGTAACACCCCCATTTAGCTTCCTGTCGACAACACTGACTTCTAAATCGACACACATACACTCCAAAAGCCGGCAATTTCCCCAGAATATCTTTGAATTCAAACTTCCTTTTTCCTCCCAACTTCGCGCCCTCGATTGTGTTACCTACTCACTTGATAGTTTTTCTGTCTACACGCAGAGGCGAGGAGGCGACCAAGAATTATGGCAGCCGAAAATACAACAACAACGACGCTGCAAACGCTTAACTCTGCTGTCACTGATACATTGGAATACAGTGGTGTTCTGCCGAGCATGAGAAGCCAACTGAGGGAAAAGATATTCAACCTGTTGCAGGAAGACGACGTGTCTCCGCCTGGAGACGAGCCGAGCGAAAATGTTTTGATCAACGAGCTCATTCTTCAGTATCTAAACTGGAACGGCCACCACACCACTGCGAGTATTTTTGCCACAGAAACTAACCACAAGCCAAACTCACTTCCTCACACTTTCCTTGAGTCTGAGCTGGGGGTCACGCAAAAGGAAGACGCTGACGTGCCGCTTCTTTATGGGGTTGTAGAGACGATGAGGAGTTTGAAGAGCGATCGGGCCGCTTACCAAGAGGAGGAGGTTGAGTCGGATGGCAATGACGAGGAGGTGGCGGGAAAGGAGAATTCCAGGCTAGAGAATACATCCCGCGGCACTATGAGGGAAACATACAGTTCGTTATCGTTTTCCGCGAAAAAGGACTTCTCAAAGGACCCCCAACCGATACAATTCTGAAAAAGAGCCTAGCCACCTACCCCAACAACAACGTGATTAAATAGATGGTAATGAAAACAACAAAAAGTGCCTAGCAAATAAAAAAGCCTCTCCCACTAACAATTATTATATCACTGCAAGTTTAGCGATAGAACTTGCAGATAGGTTGCGCTTTCGATAGAACAAGCAATAGGCACCTTCAGTCACTATGTTAGAGGTGGACAAAGGATGTACACTGTCGTCGTCCGCAAGCAACCACAGCGGCTCGGCAGCGTTGTCAATATTCGCGCTATTAGTCCTCATGCTTTCCAACAATCGAGCATTTTTCATTTCTAGTTTAGTCGGCTTCTTGACAACTGAAGCAGCAACGACTTTAGGCTCCTCTGATTTGAGATGGGAGGGGAAGCTGTGAGCGACACGCTCGACTCCATCGCTGGAGCAACGACTCGCCTTAACAGCGGAAACGTAGTGTCCACCTGTCATTCCTCCTAGGTGGTTGACGACGCCGACTAAGTCGTAGATGTAGTCACCATTGTTGCCCTCTCCCTCGACCCATTTACTCAAATCCAAGCCAGTGATGGGGAAGTCTACGCGCGTCCTAATCTTCTCGCGCCAACGTATGCTGCAATTGAATCGCTTTAGATGAATCGTGAGCAGATCCGGGGTGCGCTTGATTTTCATGCTTTGCCGTCCGGCCCGCACAGCTGAACACTTGAAACAGATCCAACAGTCCGTTGGGCTCAGCACATTCTCCTTGCAGTACTCGTCGAAGCAAGCTGAAAGCGGGACGGGAATATTGCTGTTGTTTGACTCGGATTCCTTCTCATTGTCTGGATTTTGTTTTTTGGCGTCTTCCTTCGCCTTTACAGCCTTCTCGCTCTGTTGGTGGACATGTATCGCCGGAATCTCATAGCTGCACTTGTAGGCGCGTTTTTTTGGCTCCATGCTAGAGCCTTCGGCGCCATTCTGTTTTTTCCAATGAAATACAATCACCAAGCGAGAATTCAGAAGGTTGCCAATGGTGCGATTTAGAGCAAAACTATATTTTTCTTCGACACCATCATCTTCCTCCGCGTTTTTTTGACCCTCGTGGACGTCCTCATCTACCTCATCTTTGGGCGTTGGATTGGCAGCCGCACAGACTGTCATCACAAATGGCATTTTCCCCAACTTTCCCTTGAGTGCTTTTTTGAGGTCAGAATTGATCATCAATGATTTTTCATTGGTCATCCCTTCCTCACTCAACATAACACGCATATATGCTCTGTCTGCATCAAGTAAAATATCGACGACGTCCTTAATGGCCGCCTTGGCAACAGCATCGTCGCATTTGACGAATCGAGCGATTTGTGACAGTGCGTGAGCACCGGCCCTGGCCGTACTCCACTCGCGCACGAGGTGGAGATTGAAAGCCAGACCAAATAGAATGTAGTCGTCGGAAACTCCATCCTTTCGATCCCGGGGTGTAGTGTCACGCCGGTTGTAGATTTTCACAAGCGCCGTCTTAGCCCGCATCTTGGTGTTGGTGAAAAGTGGCAGAATTCGGCCATCTTGAAAGTCCTCGAGGGTGTATTCTTGGTCCCATTTGGAGCCAAAGCGATCGAAATGAACCTTCACAACCATACTATCGCCATTCTTTTCCCCCGTCTCCTCGTCGGATGAATTATAGACGTCGTCATTGCCGTTGTTCTCCTCAGTACGCTTGAAAATCGACGTCACACTGCCCGTGAAGAAGTTGTTCCGCTGATCACAACCGTCGACTCGCAAGCCCACCATAAAATCCGATTCCTTCGTCGGCCAGTACCGATTGGAGATTTTCTTGCTGATGTAGTCCATGTCGGTATCATAAATTCGGCCTTCAGCTTCATCGTAAAAGCTCTTTTCAAAAGCTTGGTGTAGAGCTGTCACGCGGCCCCCGTTTTGTCTAGAAGTGTCATTGATATTACTTTCGTCGTCATTGTTGTCGCAGTCGCTCGATTTATTATCCGCTCTCTTCCCCCAGCCAAAAAATCCTCTTCCCTTCTTAATTTCTGGGCCGCCGGCTTCATTTTCCTCCTCGTCGTTTTGTTCCGTATGATTTTTATGGCCGGGAACTACAGAAGAAAGGGAAATCACGTCAACGGACTGTTCGAAAGCAATCATGTGACTAAGTTCTGAGCTGATGCTCAGTTCAGAGCTGGCGTCCTCCGTGTTATTATTGGGTGATACATTTTTGCCCGATCTGACTTTAATGCCTCCAATCTTCTTCTCTTTTTCAAAGCGAGCGTGGACTTCTGTGCAGGACTCTTTGTCGCTCAACTCAGCATTATTCACGAACATTCCCAGGGAAGGCGATCCGGAAGAGTGAGAGCTGGGGCAATCAGACATCATGGCTTCCACCAGCTGCAGACGACTCTTTTTAATCCCTGTGAGATTCTGAATATGGAGCTTGAGGTCCCCCATATCCGACAGACGGGGGAGGGCTATGGCGTACTTTTCGCAGATTAACTCTTTCGATGGTGGGCCAGAGTCTGTGTTGGCCCGTTTTCTATTTCCTTCCAAAGACTCCTCGACCGTCAGCACGTCTGAGAGATTGTGCGCAGTCGCCCTCCTAAAAACGGTGATTCGGAACGTGACTTCCGTAACGCTAGGGATCGGCAACGATAGCATACTAAAAGGATCGAAATTGCGTGAAATGTGGCCGCACTTGGGGCATGTGGTCATATTGAGAATTTGACCCATGATGGTGGAGGAGACAACACTCATATTCCTTCTCACGAATCGTCTCCAAGCTTCTTCCCCCACGCGCGACGAGGTTTCCTTGCTCGCAAAATCGTCGCTGATGGGCGGAACTAAAGGCTTAGTTGTCACGCGGTTAAGATCCTCGTGAAACGTATCGTACAAGAAAAGTAGAAATTCCTGGGCGTCCTGCTGTTCACCTCCCGAGAATTGGCTCTTGAAAGTAGCCACCGTGCGCCTGAAATTTTTTGGGGCGTAGTAAGCGTGGTGGGAGCTCCACAAGTTCTTTATGAGATCTGCGAAGGATTCTAGAAGAACGCCGCCGCTGCCGAGGGGATTGTCACTGTTCAGGTGCTTGTTGGTGTGGAATTGTTTGGAAAGGAGATATCCCCGAAGGAGAGGCAGGTAGCTGATGCATTGCATAGCACTGTTGGCATAGCAAGTGTTTCCAAGGTTCATAAGTCCACATGCTCCGTATCCAGGGAAAGGGGATATCCCGCCTCCAAGGTCAGAATTCTTCTTACCACCTCCGTTCAATTTCTTTCTCGTGGGAGTGGGGTATCGTGTGGAGCTGCGGGGATCATTATTTAAATTGGAAGATGCTTCAGAGGAAGCGTCGGAGGATGCGTCGTTGATGTTGTCAGGGGACGTCTCCGTATCAGATTCGGAGGAGGAACAGTATCGCCCTTTGACTGCGAGTCGATCGCTATCCACTCCGATCCACTCCAGGCCGTCCCCAAAATCAATTTTCACCCGACTGTTCCCGTTCCCCTCCTCATTCTCCACAGCCTCCACGACAACGCAGCGAGTCCAGCCACCTCTCCGATCACTGGCATCGACCTCCTCGCCAACGATATCGACGCGCTCCGAGTCGCTGTCGAACCCTTTCAGACGTCGGCGGAAGACCTTCTCGGCCTGTATGAGTCGAGACTGCTCCCCAAATCGGGCTGCCGCAGATCTCGGCCAAGAAGATTTATTCTCATCATGGATAATGTTGTACTCTACCAAGAGCCGCGAAATCGGTCCAACGACCATATCTCCACAATAGCCTACGATATCAATTTCGTCCGAGTTTGCATCAACCACAAGACTGCCCTTTTTGACGAGCTCCCATGGGCCAAAGTTCCCTAGGGCCTTGTGATCTGTAGGGTTGACCGACTCTTTCCAGAGGCGTACCTTTCGGCGCTTTATTTGAGATGATTGCGATTCCTGTTGATCGTTGTTGATGTTGTTATTGTTGTTATTGTTGCTGCTGTTGCTGCTGTTGTTGTTGTTGCTGGTGTTACTATTGGAGCTGGCGTTCGAGTTTGAGTGAGGGGCTGATTGAGAGTTGCGGGGAGAATCGTAGTGGTCAGGAGAGGCGGGACAGCGGTCTAAAATCTCAGGGATGAGATTCTGCAGCAGGGTATCGGCGGTAGTCTGCAGGTGGATGGAGGTGTCACCCAAATGTCCCCGCCGGTATGGCTGCTGCGTATCGACAGAGTACACCTCAAGCACGTGAGGGTGAAGGATCAGGCTCGTGTCCAGTTCACCGAGTGCGTTAGTAGGGCGAGGAGCTTCGCCAAATATTGGGGAAGGTGTTCGCAGACGCGGCAGCGGAGGACCGCCCGCGTAGCGATCGAAAAGATACTCCCAGCCTCCACGCGTCAGGACTACATAGTCGATATTTTTCTGTAGACCTTCCCTCACCCACTCCACGGATCCAAGCGAGCCAGGAAGCACAGCCTGCTCGGAGCCAGAAATAAGCAAATGATTCATTATGGGCGGAGGTAGCGGTAGAAGCCGTGGCGAGGCGCTGCTGCCGTCTTTGTTGCCGAGGCCGTCAACTTCAGTGGAATCAGCAGTGTAATTGCGCCAACGGTCAAACCAGCCCTTCTCAACGACGTAACCAACGTTGCAGCTGCAACTACTGAGGTGCCCGCAGCCAGGGCACACGCTGTCGAGAAAAATCTTCCGTTCGAGAGACCTACGAGGGATAATAGTGTGGGGAAGAGAGAGGATATTTTCAATAATAGCAAGGAGAGTGCCGGGAGGAAAATTGGACTCGATCATGTGCTGGAGGAACTCTGTATAATTCCAGAGAGCGTGCAAGTTTTCGTCGTGGTGTTCGATGTTATCGCCTTCGTCAAGATTTGTAAGCTCCTCATGGTCATCATCATTTGTCGGCTTCTCATCGCCGCTGTCATCACTCTCCCCAGACGCAGCGTCGACAGACGCGATCACATTCGATACACCCACCGGGGAAACGGGCACAGAGCTACTGACGACGTTCAAATCAAGCTCCTCGATACTTGAATTTAGCTCATGCTCATCCAATATACCACCCCGACCGTCTCGCTCAGGCGGAGCCGTCCTGCTGAACAGTACGTTGGTACGCAGACTCGGGGTCGAAAAGGAATAGTTATCGTCGCGGGATGAGGCAGGGAGGGATTGTGGGGTAGCGACAACCTTGAGAGGCGACACATGCGGCGAAGAGGGAGGCGAGAAATCAACCAATTGTAGATTTTTCGAAGGGGACGTCGCTGGAGTAGCTACTGTTTGTGTAGTTGTAGTTCTGGGAGAAGCTCGTGGTTCTGATGAAGTGGGAGTGGGGGGGCATCGACTTAGCACTTCCACCGCCCTATTCCACAAACGAGGAGAAATTCTATGCCTTGCCAGGAGAGGATTTTCTTCAATAGCAAATGATGATGATGATTCCGCTGCGCAAATCCTAGCCAAAACTTGTGTAAAGCTGTTGTTCTGACGGCTATCCTCATTTTCGGGGGAAGCTACTGCCGATGATGATATTCGAGTACCAAGCAGCCAGAACACCACCGCAACCTGTTCCTCAAAGGAGCCGCGAAGCGCCACTCCTATAAATGCACAAAGAATATCGAAAGGGACACCCGCAGCTCTCTCGGCGTCGAACTCGATATCATCAAGATTTCCAGAGTCACCTTCCCGTTCAAACCATTCAAGGAGATCGTTTGTCAACGGTTCGGTGCTCCCATCCTTCGGAGTCAGCTCGACATATTTTTCAGTCATTTGCGATGAAAAAAAGAGAAGCTTTGGTAAGAACGATAGCAGAGAGAATGTTTCCGAAAGGGACGCAGTGATGGGATAAGAGTAGGGGGGAGGAGTGGAGGAGGTTTGGGCTGTTTCTTCTGGAGTTGGAGCAGGTCCTATGGTGGTGTGTGATGTAGTTGCCTCCACTGTTTTTCCTGAAGGTTTTCGTTGATTCTGTAGTTGCAGTTGCAGTTGTGGGGAAGGATTCAAAATCTCCTCCTTCGTGTCATCGTTATGTAGATTGGTGTCCTCGTCATCGTCTTTATTTTTGGTGTTTTGGTTGCTGTTCTTGCCTTCAATTTTGTCGTCACTGCTGTCACGTTTCTTCTTTCCTTTCCACCAAGACGATTTGCCATCTACATTCTCAGTATCATCTGATTCCACCACAATCGTAGAATTGATCTCAGCGACAAATAAACCCATCAAACTCTCCTCCTCCTTGGCAGAATCATTATCGCCACAAAAATCACCATTGAAAAGAGAGCCAAATGCAGAAAAATTCACGATGTTGTGGCACCCAGTATTTTCTTCTTGCGAAGGGGACACCCCAATCAATCGGCCCAAAATACCCCCACCGCTGTCTCTTCTATTATTAGCGCATGCGCTAGATAGACGATAATTGCTCTGTCGCACATGTGCTGCCAGTTTTTCAACCTCTGCAGGTAGCAGGAGCTGGATTTTAGAATCGACCATTGTCGATATTATGGAGGGGAGGTCAGCAATGAAAGGGATAAGCGGCGCAAGGTGCGGAGGAATAGGCTTCGTCGCCGGGGAAGGGGGTGGAGGCATTTTGTCTGTATCAGCATTGGGAGAGTCAATTACTTCATCCATGGTGGCATTATCAGAAGGAGGGAGGGGAGGGGCGGTACTCACGCCAACTGTCTTGTCCATAGACGACTGGCACTGTCCCATCGTTAGGACCACGCTGGGGGGGGGATGGGTTGGTGTGATTGGTCGATTGACTTTGTGAAAATGAGCTTATTAAGAAATGTAAGAGTGCCTTCTATTGCTCTGGGCTTGGACTTGGACTTCGGCGTGGTCCAGTTAGGTCAAGAATACATCCTGATAGACGGGTGCCGAAGATTTGCGTAAAAAACCAAACTGCTGGTTAGTTAATTCGTTTTCGGGCGGAGTAACACCCTCTCGCTGCGAAGAAACACCCTTGTCCTTACATATGCTGCAACCACACGAAGAAGAGGACAGCGACGAAGAGAGTAGCGCGGAAGAACACAGCAGTGAAGGAGAAGAGGGTGAAAATAACAGCAGTGAGGATGACAGCGGGTTGGAAGACAGCAGCGAGGAAGAAAGCAGTGAAGGAGAAGAAGCAGAACCCCAAGAGATAGTCGTTGAGGGAAGCGTCGACAAACAGATCCGATCCGGAGCTCTCAGCAAGTATTTACAGGACAGATCCCTCGGTAAAGGGACCATCACCCTCATCATCAGGGACCCCAACATCACACTCATCGGGGATATGAATCTTGATTGGGGCGATGACGAAGAGGCTCCCCTCTATGGGTGTAAATCCCTACTCCGCGTCGACCTCAAGGGATGCACAAAACTCACGCAGCTGGGCGATTTTGTGTTTAGGGGGTGCTCCTCCCTGACGAGTGTGACGCTCCCAGACGGGCTCACGCAGCTGGGCGATTATGTGTTTAGTAATTGCTCCTCCCTGGCGAGCGTGGTGCTCCCGGACGGGGTCACACAGCTGGGCGATCAAGTGTTTGACGAGTGCTCCTCCCTGAGGAGCGTGGCGCTCCCGGACGGGCTCACGCAGCTGGGCAATGAAGTGTTTATGGATTGCTCCTCCCTGACGAGCGTGGCGCTCCCAGACGGGCTCACGCAGCTGGGCTTTGGTGTGTTTTACGGGTGCTCCTCCCTGACAAGCGTGTCGCTCCCTGACGGGCTCACACAGCTGGGCGATGCTGTGTTTAGGGGGTGCTCCTCCCTGACGAGCGTGGTGCTCCCGGACGGGCTCACGCAGCTGGGCATTTATGTGTTTGCTGATTGCTCCTCCTTGACGAGCATGGCGCTCCCGGACGGAATCACGCAGCTAGGCAATCGTGTGTTTTACAAGTGCTCCTCCCTGACGAGCGTGTCGCTCCCAGACGGGCTCACACAGCTGGGTAATGGTGTGTTTAGTGATTGCTCCTCCCTGACGAGCGTGTCGCTCCCAGACGGGCTCACACAGCTGGGCGATTATGTATTTAGAAGGTGCTCCTCACTGACGAGCGTGGCGCTCCCGGACGGAATCACGCAGCTAGGCAATCGTGTGTTTCACAAGTGCTCCTCCCTGACGAGCGTGTCGCTCCCGGACGGGCTAACGGAGCTGGGCGATAATTTGTTTTGGGAGTGCTCCTCCCTGACGAGCGTGACGCTCCCGGACGGGCTAACGGAGCTGGGCGATGATGTGTTTGACGATTGCTCCTCCCTGATGAGCGTGGCGCTCCCGGACGGGCTCACGCAGCTGGGCGGCGGTGTGTTTAACGAGTGTTCCTCCCTGACGAGCGTGGTGCTCCCGGACGGGCTCACACTGCTGGGCCATTATGTGTTTGCTGATTGCTCCTCCTTAACGAGCGTAGCACTCCCGGACGGGCTCACGCAGCTAGACGATTGTGTGTTTGCTGATTGCTCCTCCTTAACGAGCGTAGCACTCCCGGACGGGCTCACGCAGCTAGACGATTGTGTGTTTAGCGGGTGCTCCTCCCTGACGAGCGTGGCGCTCCCGGACAGGGTCACACAGCTGGGCGATCAAGTGTTTTACGAGTGTTCCTCCCTGACGAGCGTGTCGCTCCCAGACGGGCTCACACAGCTGGGCGATCAAGTGTTTTACGAGTGCTCCTCCCTGACGAGCGTGGTGCT
>Ga0115556_1002292_pt1 | contig 12755 bp, 10 predicted proteins | sample COGITO_mtgs_1104_5_FD_87282 | JGI IMG/M metagenome (GOLD analysis project Ga0115556, IMG submission 87282) | Pelagic marine microbial communities from North Sea - COGITO_mtgs_110414 | ecosystem: Environmental > Aquatic > Marine > Epipelagic | place: Germany:Helgoland, sampling site Kabeltonne... | reverse complement strand
TCAATCTCGGCAGAATGTGTTTGAAACAAATATCGTCCCACTTCACGACCACGTCCCACAGAGAATCTCTCTCCCCCATCGTCGTCGAAAGCTTTTTCTGTAAAACTTGCGTCTTCATCGCTTTATAAAGAAGACAAAATCATCTCTTGTCTGTTCTTTTTATGTTGCGTCGTTGCTCTCGGGAAACTGAAGAAATTTCGTCATTTTCAGTCACACACAAAACGGAGCTTTTATTCGTTGGAATACTCATACTATTGCTGTGAGAATACGAACAACAACTCTCTTTGAAGAAGGAGAAAATGTCCTCGATGACAACCTTACGCCTGTACCGTCAAATCCTCAAAGCGACGAAAACGTTCCCCTCGAAAAACAAAAACGGTTTGTACAAAGAAATCCAACTCGAGTTTCGGGAAAATTCAAAGTTGACGAAACAAGAAGAGGTGGAGAAGAAACGAGCGATCGCTTTGGACGGGTTAGACCGACTGAGAGCGTTCAGCCGGTTAGACGGGAAAAGCAGCGAATGGGAGGTACGGTTAAAAGGACCGAGCACGGAAGAGAGCCGGTAGTTTTTAGAGTAGATGTAGGAGTAGTAGTGGTTGTTTAAGAGTCTGTCTAACTTAAGTTTCTAGTTTCGCGTGCGTGTTGTCTGATCTTCCTTCTCCTTCTTCTTCTTCTGAAAACGGTTTGTGGCGACGGAATCGTAAGGTGACTTTTACGATACCGTTGTCGTTGTTGTTGTTCGAGGTATCGTCGATAAATCGAGGCGCCCACGTCCTGTGTTTTTTGCTCTTTTCTTTTTCGCTCTTGCCGCGGTGAGGCGGATGTCCGAGAGGGACAACAATCGGGAGGTGTTTACGAACGATGTTTTCGAGGTCGCAGGTCGGAGGAATGCGCCAATCGGTGTCGATGCGGAACGCTTTTTCGGTCGTGTTCATGTCGTACTCGTCGTTTGCGTCGTAACATCGCGCCGGCATATGATAGGAAATGTCGTTCTCGAGCGCGTCCCAAACGGAGAAACATTTCGGTCGCTCGAGTTCTTCGCGACTCGTTCTGTCCACCATTTCGAGCGTTATCGTCCACGGGCCACACGTTCGAGTTTGCGTTCTGTTGTTGTTGTTCAATATTTCCGAAGAAGGAACCGAGAAGTTTTCAAACGTCGCCACCGTCGCTTGGGAGAAAAAGCCTTCGGCGAACATGGCGAGCGTTTTCGAAGCGTCCGTGGTTAAAAACACTTTCGTTTCTCGTTTCACCGGAAGCCACGAGATGATATTGTCTGGATCGCTTCCGCGCTGTTTCGATGGTTCCGCCTTCGTCGTTATCTTCTTCACGATTTGTCCAACTGATTCATCTTTAAAACCGTTCGTGCCTAACTTGTGGCAAAATTCTCTCAGCGTTTCTTTCCAGAAAAACAACGGCTGCGCGGTAAAGGCTTCGCACGGAACGTATATGCCCGCATCTGAGACTCTAAACTTCGAGTAAAACGGATTGAATATCGAGTTCTTCACCATTTCGTCCAACATTTCGCTATTGCGACCAATTTGCGTCACGTTTCGTAAAAATCCTTCGCCAAACATATCCGCCAACAACGGCACCAGTTGGTTCCGTAGCTTGCCTCTCGTGCTCCACGTCGGCGTCGAATCGAGAAAGTACGGAACACCGAACGTGTGCGCGAAATCCAGCACGTCCGATTTCGGTCTCGATAACATCGGTCGCCAGATTCGAACGTTTTCAATGATACCTTCGTCGGACATGCCGTTGACGTTTAACACGTTCGCGCCGCGAAACATGTTCGTGATGACGTTTTCTTGCACGTCGCCATCGTGGTGGCCTAGAAGGACCGCGGGGTACTCATATTTCTGTCGCATGAGCTTGTAGAAATCAAAGCGAATTTTCCTGGCTTCAATCTCGTACGTCTCCCGTGGCGTCACGCCTCGTTTCAAGCCTTCGTTGTTCATGTTTTTAATCTCGCACGCAATGTCGTGTTTTCGACACCACGCCTCTAAGAAACTCGCCTCGGCGTTTGCCTCTGGACGATTGCCGTAGTTGATGTGTAAAGCTATTACCACATAGCCTAACTGTTTCAAAATCATCGCTAAAACCATCGAGTCGACGCCACCAGACAAGGATACCGCGATTATCATTTTTTTATTGTTATTATTGTCTTCTTTAATGTCGTCAAACCAAAAGTCTTGTTTCGATACCATGAACTTTCTCACGGCGTCGACGATTGGCATGCGCGTCGCTTTTTCTATTTGCTCCGCGGTCGGATCGAACTCAAAAAACTCCAAGATCTCGCCGTTCGTTTCTGGATGCCACTGTTTTCCTTCTAGATCTTGGTAACATCGCAAAGTAGTCTTCTTGAACTTTTTCAGCAATTCGAGACTGGCCGAATCCGAATCTACGCGTTTGTCCAAACACTCTATGATTTTCTTCAATTTCGGTAACGTTTTCTGCGTGTGTCTGTACGGCATGAGGAGGAAAACCAAATGCTTCGCATCGATTGAATGCGACGACGTGACATCAATCTTCTCTAAACACCTATCTACGATTGTAACGCACACTTCATCTAAAAGCGCTATGTTTGTCTCAGCTTCATTTACTAAAGAGCGACGACGAAAGTAGTGTCTCGAGAACTGGTCGAGCGTGACGACCGTCGCGATCGTTATTTCCGGGAAAAGAGTTCCTCCCACTCTCGCGTTTTCCTCGATGGCATCTAAGCACTCTTGGACGAACTCGTGATGATGATGACTATGATTATGGTAATAAAAACTCTGCAACTCATCCAGTAACTGTCCAAATTGACTCGAAATCTTCGCGTCCAAATCTGTTCTCTTCTGCACGTCTGAATGCTTGATAAACCATCGGTTCTCGTACAACTTGTCTATCAACAGCTTTTCTTCTTTAACTTCTTTTACTTTTTCTTCTTCTTCTTCAAAACGAAACCACAGCTCTAAAGCTTTTGCTCTCAGACTGTTGAATTTGCTTTTCGGTTGTTGAATTTGCTTTTTGTGCTCCTCTTCTTCATTTGTCGTCGTCGACGCAACGACAAAGTCATTCTTCTCCTTCGCCGAAACAGACGACGACGACGATAAGAATTCACCACCAAAGCTATTACTCTTTTCGCTCAAACTCGCCGTCGTCAAGATATGGTTTCCCATATTAAAGTGTGGCCTTTAGGAAAAATGAAGGGAGGAGAAAGAAAAAAAGAAAAGAAATTTGTTATATATTTATTAAACTAAACCCTAATCAACATTCACAAGGTAGAAAAATATGGCTCAGTGGTCTAGTGGTATGATTCTCGCTTTGGGTAGCAAAGCGCTGCGCAAACAGCAGTTACATTAATCTCTAACGTGCGAGAGGCCCCGATTTCGATTATCGGCTGAGCCCATTACCGTGTTAATTTTTTGCGGTTGTGTTCTCTTCGATGGAATCTACGCTATGTTGACATCATCGTATCGTGGTTCTTGATGGGGAGAAAGGCGAGTTCGAGGAATGAATATGACGACGAATAAGTTTTTTGCGCATGAAACTAACTATTACTACACTATTGAACGACATCATCATCTTCGAATCTTTCGATCATCTCAACGATTTCCATCTTATTCAGCCTCGAGTACCCTTTGATGCCGTTCTGTTTACACGTCTCGATCAACTCGGGCTTTCTCATCCTTCGCAACATCCACTTTCGATCCCACTTTTCGATTTCGTCCGAGGCTATAGATTTTTCCTTCTCCAACATTTGTTCCGTGGCTTCGATTTCTCGTTCGATTTGCGCGCGAATGCGACCTTCTTGAACGTCCGTGGGTAGGTTTTGTAGTTGCACCTGAAGTTCGCCGATGTATTCTCCGAGGTGTTTCGCGAACGAAGATTTTACCGCCGCGGCGCCGCCGCTCTCTTCTATTTTCCGTCCCTTCTCTTCCGCTTTTACTATTCCTTTACTACTATTACTAGTACCTAACAAACTCGCTTTCAAACTCGCCGCGATTTCCTCGATCACAATCCTATTCTCGTTGATGTCCTCCTCCTCATCACCATCAAAACCTTTCATCAAAACTTTGCGTTCGGGCTTCAACAACCCAAACGGCGACTCGATTTGCGTGTGCGCGAAGCACGTCGCCGCGACGAACCACGTCTCTTTCCTCGTCAAATCAAACCCGCCAAATCTCGCGTAACTGATGAAATACACCAGCGCGTACACGCTAAACCTCTTTTGCCGTTTCAATTCTCCCTCTGACTTCGCCTCTGCTTCCCACGAGCCGAACGAAAGTTGCGGTAAAAACCAACTCATAGAGCCGAAAATAGGGAGTAAAGAGAGGAAAGAAGCGACGGTCCATCTCGTGCGTAAATCATCACCATCATCATCATCATCATCATCATCATCCACGTTTGAAGACGAGGAGATATAATAATAGCTATACAAGACAGAAAGTGCGATCGCACTCGTCAAAGTCGCATCCAACGCGCTTTCCACGAACATGAATCCATTCTCGTTAAAAGATACGACTTTGACGCGTTGGTGTCTTCTTTTGCTTCTTAAACTCTCACTCAGACTCTTCCTCTTTTTCGACGATTTTAAAAGCGACGAAGGTGGTACCACCATCGAGGCTGTTCTTATTCTCGTTGGTGTTGCCATCCTTCTTCTTTCAAGAGGAGAGAGAGAGAGACAACAACGCGCGAGGAGGAAGTTTGAGATGTTTTGAAGTTTTTCAAAGTTGTTTTTCCCAGAGAGAAATTCTTGTATCTCGCGCGGGAAGCAGAGAGAGAGAGAGAGAGAGAGAGAGAGAGTAAGAGAGAAACAGAGAGAGAGTAAGAGAGTATAACAGAAGAGAAGACGTGCAAATGTCGTACCAGTACCGGAAGAAGAACAGTTCTGAAGCTTCTGTTCCTTCGTCTTCGTCGTCGTCGTCTAAAACGACTTCAACAAAGTTTACGAATTCCATAACGAAATACGCGTCTCAGGCATTGAAAGGCTCGGAATCGAAGCGCGTGGATGCAAACTTGTTAGATTCAGTCGCCGAAATAGTGTCCGGGAACGCGGTGTACATCGAACGGTTTCACTGCGAAGAGAGTGATTACGAAACTTTGGAACGGTTGGCGAATGATTTAGACGAGTGTTCTAAAGAAGAAACAGAGGAAGGAATGATAAACTGGTCGAAACACTTGAAACGGGAAAATCCGGAGTTTTCGGAGACGTTTCGAACAGTCGTGGAACGGATGGCGGAGTACTTCGACGTGGACGTGTTCGCGACGCGTCTTAACTTTTACCGGGACGGGTCGGATTGGAAACCGTACCACCACGACTCGCACGCGTTTGGCGCGAACGGACACAAGGAAGATTTTACCATGGGCGCTTCTTTCGGCGCGCCGAGAGCGCTGAGCTTTCTTCACGAATCGAGCGCGAGTTCGTTCGAGTTTCCTCAGAAGAACGGGGATGTTTTTGCGTTTTCGTCTGAAGTGAACGCGGCGATGAAACACGGCGTGCCACAACTGAGCGGCCAAGAGCAGTTTAAGGTCAATCCACGATTTTCAATCATCGCGTGGGGGAGAAGGAGGAGTTTAAACGCGAGAAACTCCTCCGTATCATCGTCTTCCGACGAGAAAACAACCATTGCTGTCGACGAATCGCGAATGCCGTGGCATCATGACACGAAAAACAACGAAGAAAACGAGCAAGGAGGAAGCTACGAAGTCTCGTTAGAGACTCCGAGCAGCGCTAAGAACGCGAACGAAAGAGTCATGTCCAACAACGAAGTCTCGGAACTCGTGCAAAAATTTATCAAACGTAAACGAAACGAGACGAGGAAAACCAGCAAAGCGTTAGTCGAGCATTTGAAAGAGAACAAAGGAATAGATGATTTTGATTTCGTTCGAATGAAAAAACATGCTCGCAAATATCAACGCGACGACACGATTTCGGCGAAGGAGTTCGTCGAATCCGCGTTAGACAGTCGCGTTTCAGTGGACGATTTGAGGAATCTCGCGTCGTACTTACCGAACGAACAAAAGAAGATTGAGTTGACGAACGAGCTTCAAAACTATTCCAGCGCGCTTCCTTTCTTGTCATAGTAATAGTAGTAATAGTTTCAATAATAGTATTAGTAGAAGGTATTAAAAGATAAAGCAACGGCGCTCTTCACGCTCCGCATCGATATTGGAGATAGTAGTAGTTACTTCTTCTTCTCAGTCGCTTTCGTGTACAAGTACGCGCCTAACAAGGCCAAACCGCTCCCGGCGGCGTTCAACGGACTCACCGGGTTGCGAAAGTAAATCACGCTCGCGACAATCACCGCGACTCTCTTCAACGAGTTTCCGACAGAAAACGTCACCGGAGATATACCCGTCAACGCTTGGTAAGATACCTGGTTATACAAGTGATAAAACACACCGGATAAGAACAACATCTGGCACAACTTCTCGGCGCCGACTTTCGCAACCGCGGCGGACCATCCCGCCGCCCACTGGCTCCCTTCCATATACACCGCCGCCGGCGCCAAGTAAAAGAGACCGACGATACCAAGAATGCCGTACAAGTTAATACCATCGACTGCTTTAAAATCGTTCAACTGTTTCTTACTCGTGATGTTTCTCAACACCATCGCGACGTTCGAAATCATCGCGCCGTTAAATCCGGAAATTGAAAACGACACCTCCTTCATCGCCGCCATCGAGCAACCTAACACGATTGGAATCAAACTCGCCCACACGGCTGGAGAATACGTCGCGCCCAACAACGGTCCACTCAAAATTACCGAAAATACCGGCTCCGCCGCTTTAATCACGTGCGTAAACGATACCGCCATTTTAGAGAACGACACGCACGCCGAGACGTGGCCAACCATGTGAAAAAATGCCACCGGTAACACCGCGACCAGAAACGCCTTGGACACTTTCGGCTTCTCTTGAATCCCAGTCGCCCAAACGACGAGCATCCATATCGACGTCGCGGCTAACTGTAAGGTGGAAATCAACCACGGGTACGGGAACACGTTCAGCGTGCTCTTGTTGTACACGTTGAACACGATGTTGAAAAAGTACCACAGCGAGAAGAGCACCGCGGTTCTCGGCCCAGCAGCTAAGGTGGAAAACCCAGTTTTTAAGCTGAAACCATTTCCATCACCCGTGGATGCTGCCGCTGCTTTTGCGGAAGACGACGACGACGTGGACGACGCGTTCGTCTTCAGAGAAACCATTCCTCGAGATTTCTTCTTCTGATTATTCGGAGTACTTCTGGACATCAACACCCCTCCTGATGTGAATGCTCCTTTTGGTTTTCCCCAAAACCCGTTACCCAAAGAAGCATCATCATCTTTCGCTAAAACGCCTCCTCCTTTCGAAGAAGAAACGCGGGGCAAAAATCTTCTCGTCGTCCTGTTGTTCGTGTTGGTGTTGTTCCCGTGTCCTCGTGTGGTAATAAGTCGCGCGTTCAACGCGGTTGCCATCGTCGTGAGCATCTAGTCTTTCTCTCTCTCTCTGAAGGTGATTTCAAATCTTTCCCACTAAGCAGCAGTTTTGTGGAGATATTCCCTTACTATTATTACTCTAGCGGATGTAACATCAAACGTTCTTCGATTTGAAGACGAGGATACCGTTCATTTCGACGACGATGAGTAGTAACGCTCACACTCGGTCGGGGTTGAGAAAGACAACCGGGAGGAAGAAACGAGCGATAGTATTACTCCTCCTTTTCTTACTCATCGTCGTTTTGGTCGTCGCGTTCCAATGCGTCCGGATAGAAGTCGTCTCGTCGGACTTTGAGGACGAAGAGAAGGCAGAAGGAGCAGGCGCGAGAGTTGCGACGATGCCCTGCGATCCGAGCTCGAGCGAAGAATTAAAGCATCAACAACAACAGTCGTCGTCATCATCTCGAATGAGAGAGAACGACGACGCAAACGACGGGAAAGCGAGACGAACGAAAAGTAGTGCGAAAGAACGTTCATGCGAAGATCCGGAGCGAGTGGACGGTTTAATCCGCTCGCACGCGTGCGAAACCGGCGCGAGTGGAGAGCACGCGCAGGCGCAGCTGAGAGCGATGCCGAGGAAACCAAGCGAGATGTCGGATGCGCGGGAGGAGGAAGAGGAGACGAAGAAGAGTCACAACGACGACAACGAGAACGAGAACATCGAAAGGAGGAGGATCCGAAAGAAGAGGAGAATACTTCTAAACAACGTGGAAGACGCGGACCCGGAGATGGAAAACCAGGAGATGAACCGAGTTTTAGAACGGTTTCGTTCGGGGCGGATGAAAGTCGACGGGACGAGGAACATTTTTCACGACCCCGAAGACGGGAAGGCGGCTTCGACGTTGAAAACGTATAAAACGTGCGCGGTGGTCGGGAATTCAGGGACGTTGCAAAAGACCGCGTACGGAGCGATGATTGATAGCGCGGAGGCGGTTTTTAGAGTGAACGATGGGGTAGCGAAGAGAGGATGTTCTTTGTACGCCGGGTCGAGGACGACGGTGAGAGTCGTGGACGCGAATGCGCTCGGGAAGATGGAGATTTTAGCAGACGACGAGGAGGAAGGAACGACGAGTACGACGACGAATAGTTTTAGTAGGAGCAGGAACGAAACGATGGTAGTTTTAGTGAACGCGGACGAACACGAGAGAGAAACGATCGCGAGTTCGGAATACTTTAATCACGCGAAAAGTGTGAAGAGAGTGCACGAGGACGTTCAAGACGGCGCGAGCGTTTTAATGCACTCGTTTCGCGAACATTTGGCAAAAGTTGGAAAGATGCAAGGCGCGGGTGGAAACGTGCCTTCGACGGGAATGATCACGTATTACCTGGCGCTTCGATTGTGCGATTTTGTCGGTTTATACGGTTTCGGTTTGTACGTGGAAAAAGAACGCGTGGAAAATACGCCTTCATCCGGGAAGAAAAAATCCGTCGCTCCAGTCACCGCCGTCCACGATTTCTACCGCTACTACGACGCGAAACGAAACGTAGAACTCGGCATGCGCCAAACGCACTCGTTCGACACCGAACGCATGCTCATGTCTCTCATCTCTCGCTCCACCGGTCGCAGTAAACTCTGCGGCTTCAAAAAAGACGGCGACGAAGACGAAGTCACCAAACGCATCCGAAGAGAACAAGACCGACGCGCGAGACAGTTAGCGCGACGCACCGGCCGAGGTAAAGTCAAAGGAGGAAGTGCGAGTAACTCTAACGCGGCATCAGCATCGTCAGAAAGCGCGAACACCGGCGTCTCCGTTGCCGAAGAGAAACCGATCGAACACGCCGTCGACTGGGAAGCGCGCTTGGGCGACGCCGCCGGGAGCGCCGGCTAGGCTTTCTCGTAAAAGTCACAACGCACACGTCGTCGCATTCGCACGGCACATAAGAACAACAGAAAACGTACTCACATAATCGCACAGTAAAGCAGTTTTAGTAGTAAACAAAGCAGCAAGAATACTAAGTGATTTTTAAAAGAGCGACGATATACGTATACTACTCTAGAGTAAAGTCAACCTTTTTCTCTTCAAAGGCACCAAAATTCTCCACTTATCTGATCGACCACCAAAATGTCTTCTTTCGGCAATCGGTTTAAGTTCAGCCCGACGCGATACGAAGAGTTGGACGGCGAGACCTCGCTCATGACCAGCGAAGAGCAGGTATTACGTTTATTCTTCTTTTAATAATGATTCTTCTTCTTGTTTTTATGAACGAAGAAGAAGAAGAAGAAATCTCGATTGCGCGCGATTACATTTTATTCCATTCTTGTCACGTCCAATGCCGTTATTTTTCTCGCAGGAGTGTGCTCACCTCTTTCTTTCTCTCTCTCTCTCCTTACACCGTTGTTGATGACGATGAAAACGTTCGATGAAATTACAAAACAACACAAAAGGCGGACGCGGTGAACGACATGGCGCACGCGTTAGGCGACGACCGCGCGGCGGCTGGTTTGTCGAGGAGCAGTCCCAATACCCCGAATAAGAACAACAGCTTACCGGGGTCTTTACGAGACAGGTACACGAACGGCGGGCAAAACACTGAGAATGAGAACACGTTCATTCGAGGAGATAACGTGCCAACGTCGCGAATTGTTGGGTTTGGAACGTCGCCACCGGTTGGTGCGTTGCAACGAGGCGGCGGGAAGAGCTTTAAAGAACGAGCGTTCTCGAAACTCGAACGGGTGAAACGCAAGACGCAAGAAGCGTTGCAGGCGAGGAAAGAGAGACAAACACATTTTCACCACGAGGGGCAAAGCGGCGGTAATAATGTGAGCCCCGGGAGCGCGTCGAACAACGAGGCGGCGAGGCAGATGCAACGCGCGATACGCAGAGAGTCGGTGAGTGACGTCGTTATGAGCGCGACGAGCGCGGCGGAACTTTTGTTTGAGTTGAGAGCGTGTTTGGAGGATTCCGACGGGGGAGGAGACGGAGGAGGAGGAGGAGAGGTGGACGTTTCGGCGCACGACATGATCGCGGAGATGACGCATTTGTGCGAGGAGAGGAGAGCAAGGTTATCTGGGTTAGCCGGAGACGAGGGTTTGAGCGAGACGAATTTGGTATTGGTGTTGGAAACGATCGAGAAAGTGAACGGAGCGTTAGATAGCGGGATCGGTGGGTCTTCGAACGCCTTTTCTACTTCTACGACGACCATCGCGGTGAACGGAGAAGACGAAGATGGCGTGCCTTTACCGCCGGTGAATCCACTTGGGGTATCTCCTGGGAACCCATTCGCGACGCCCGTGGCTTCAGCATCGTCACCAACGACACCAGCACCGACGACGAGGACGGTCGCGCCAACGGACGTGCCTCAAACGCCGGAGGAAGAAGAAGCCGCTTTGGCGGCGGCGATTGCCGCGAGTTTACAAATAGAAGAGGAGAATAAGCAAAAACAGGCATCATCAAGTTCACCACCAACACAACATCATCAACAACAACAACAAGTCTCTAGGAGTAACGATATTGGAAACTTGATAGACTTCTAAAACAAAACTCCTCGACTGTCTGTAATTATTCGAGCGAAGAGGAGCGGGGAAACAATTATTCTGTACATCATAAAAAAAGTGTAGCATCATCACGATTTAAATTTTCACAATACAAACTCACGACATAATAAACGAACAAGCATCTCTTTTACAGCTGCTAAACCATCACTTTCAACGCTTGTTCGCAGATAATCTCGACGGCTTTATCTATCTGTTCTTTCGTCACGACTAACGGCGGCACTAATCTCAACACGTCGCCTTTGCCAGCGGTGATGACTAACAACCCGTTCTCGCCGCACGCTTTCACCAAAGGAGCCGCCATATCGGTAAACTGTACGCCAACGAGTAAACCAGTACCTCGCACCTCTTTGAACATCGGATGTCCTTTCAATCCTTCCGCTAATGTATCCTTTAAATATTCTCCGTTCGTTTTCACGTTGTCTAAAAATCCAGGTTCCTGCACGCGATCGAAGACGTGCAACGCCGCTCGACACACCAAAGGTCCTCCGGCGAATGTGCTCCCGTGATCGCCCGGTTGCATGGCGTCCGCGACTTTCTGCTTCATCAAAACGCACCCAATCGGTAACCCGTTCGCTAACGGCTTCGCTGCCGATAACAAGTCTGGCTCGCACTCTTTCCCGATCTTTTGGTGCGCCCACAAATACCCGGTTCTCCCTAACCCGCATTGCACCTCGTCGTACGCCAACAAACAATCGTTCTCGTCGCATAACTTTCTCAACCCTTTCAAAAATTCCGCATCGGCTGGAAAAATCCCGCCTTCACCTTGCGCTGGTTCCACGAAAACGACCGCCGTTTTCCCTCTCTTTATAACTTTCGCGGCGGATTTCAAATCGCCGTACGTCGCGAACGCGTTCCCCGGCATCAACGGCTCGAACGGTTTTCTATATTGCTCTTTCCACGTCAACGCCAATGCACCCATGGTTCGTCCGTGAAACCCGTTTTTAAACGAGACCGTCTCCGTCGCCGGTTTCTTATAAAACTCCTGGTCAGATCTCGACATCTTTCGAAACTTCTCGTAGTGATACTTCCTCGCGAACTTCACGCACGCCTCGTTCGCTTCCGTCCCCGAGTTGCAAAAGAACGCCCTCTCCGCGAACGACGTCTCCACCAACTTTTTCGCCAACGACGCTTGCGGTTCCGTGTGGTACAAATTGCTCGTGTGCAGTAACGTCTTCGCCTGTTCCGCGATAACTTTTGCCAATTTCTCGTCCGCGTGGCCTAAACAGTTCACCGCGATGCCGGCGGTAAAGTCTAAATACTCGTTCCCTTCGGAATCGAAACACAAAACGCCTTTCCCGTGCGTGATGACGCGAGATTTCCCTCGTCCGTACGTGTTTAACACGTATTCGTTTTCGTTTCTCTGCACTTCTTCCGCGTTTACATTTCGAGCGTATTCAGGAGGAGTGAAAGAAGAAGAAGAAGCACTAAGAGTCCTCCTCAAAGTCCTCGTCATCGGAGGATGATGATGATGATGATTTTGACGAACGCGACAAAAATGAAGCGCGTTGTTGTTGTTCACAGAAGAGTTGCCGCTCAAAGCGCTCCGTTTCAAAGAAAAACAACACTTTCCGTTGTTTTGCATCATCATCGCGAAAGAGTTTTTTCTTTCTCTCTCTCTTCTTTTACTCTTTTACTCTCTCGCTTTAAATTAAATCGTAACAACAACAACCACAACCGATGTGAAAGAATGAAAAGAACAACAAACAGTCAGAAGAGAGGAACGCAGGCACCACAAAAAAAAGTATATTTAGGGTATCGTAATAACCCTAAACTGATTTTTTTTGTGTCTCTGTTTTTTT
>Ga0115556_1002284_pt1 | contig 12785 bp, 8 predicted proteins | sample COGITO_mtgs_1104_5_FD_87282 | JGI IMG/M metagenome (GOLD analysis project Ga0115556, IMG submission 87282) | Pelagic marine microbial communities from North Sea - COGITO_mtgs_110414 | ecosystem: Environmental > Aquatic > Marine > Epipelagic | place: Germany:Helgoland, sampling site Kabeltonne... | reverse complement strand
TGTGTATTTAACGTATTGATCGATTTCCCCTCTATGTGTCTCTTACGTGCAGAAGAAGCAAACTTCATCCAGGGAACGGAAGTGCTCATAAAATCCGGAGAATAGAGCGAGGCACTCCGTAAGGTCAGCGACTCCCATGACCTCGCGGCAACTGTGCATGGAGAGCTGAGGCATGCCAGCGTCAGAGCTGCGGATTCCAGTGCGCTGGGCGATGATGGGACCAATGGTGCTGCCACAGGGGCAGTCATTTCGTACTACAAATTCTTGGACTTTTGCCCCAGTCTTTCTGCTCACTTCGCGGATGATGAGCCCGGTGAAGCTATTCGTAGTGTAGCGCTGGTTGGAGTTTGTCTTAATCACGACACCAGCGTTCATTTTAGGGGCGTGGTTTTTCTCATGCTTACTTGCGTAGTTCGGGTGTACAGCGTGCGCCATATCCACAGAGAAACAATAGCTCTTCCTCAGCGCGACCTGGAGCATGTCCTCGTTGGCATTACCCCCGTTCATCGCTGACACAATACGCTTGACCGCCTCTCCCATAATCGGAGATCCTGCACCGCACTGACTCGCGCTTCCAACCTCTTCATGATCAAACATACAGATCATGCTGACATCGACCTCATCTTTGAGGCGCTTGAGGTCGTAGTCAGCCATAGCTTTCGCGGCGACGAAGCAAGTGGCCTGATTGTCCAGCCTGGCAGAGTACAAGAACTCTTCATTGACTCCTCCAAGTGCAGCGGCCTGAGTGTCAAATAGCATCAACTCGAAGTCGGCGATCTGACTCGTTTCAATCTTTAGCTCATTCGCTATCAATTTCATTAGCTCCGGCTCGTGTCCCGCGACCCACTGATCCTCCCCGTCAGCACTATCTGCGCTCCTCTTCTCGCCAGTCAAAGCAGCCTTCACCTCCTGGGCCAAAATCGGCTGCAAATGATCCTCTTTGTTGAATTTGAACGCGGCCCTCTCCTCAGCTGTCTGCAAATGAATGCAAAGGGACGGAATCCTGCAGATAGGACGGTCAACCTTTACCAATTTCTGAACTATCCTCTCCCCCTCACGTACAAGCACGCGACCAGCCACAGAAAGGTCACGGTCGAACCAGGTATGCCAGAGGCCTCCACCATAAGTTTCAACAGAAAGTTGAGTGCAGCCGGAAGAGGAGCGCACGCTGTGGGGCTGTACGCAAAAAGAGGAAGACAAAAACAGAAATTACCACAGGAGTAAGTCATTCATTAGTTCAGGAAAATTAAATTTACACCGGTACCAAAATTGTCAAAATTCTTGCACCATTGCACCATTCATTGCTCACCTTGATGCGGAGGTTAGGAGAGTCGGTGTGGCCGCCAATAATTTTAAAGCCACCATTGCCATTAGTGGGGTCGTACTTCCCACCAATCGCGAACGCGCAAAGTGTTGATGTGTTGCGAGTGTAGTAGTATAGCCCATTTCCTTTAACCTTGCCTGTGAAATTCTCTGACTCCTCAAGCTTTTGGTACCCTGCCTCCTCCAAGCGCGCCACAAGGTTTGCAACATTATGGAACGGTGTGGGGGATGCAGAGAAGTGCGAGCACGCATCAAGAGCAAGATCCTTGTGGGCAGCAAAAGTCATCTGCACAAGAGAGTGCGTGTTAGCGATTTAGAGAGAAAAATAGCAAATCACATCATCACGGATTATTTTTGGGTCGGACCTTCAATATAAACCTTTCTAATACGAAATTTGAGTTAAACGAGGAATTATCTGCAAAAATTAACGCCGAGAGAACCAGAGAACCATTGGAAAGGGGAGTATTTTGTAATTTTGGGCGGCTTTAACCTTCTTTACCGCCACTTCCACACACTCAATTGACTCATCATCAAATTTTTACCTCGATCCGTTCACGTCACCTTACGAAAACTATGACGACATTTGCGAAAATTTTGTTGGCTTTCACCATGGCAACGCTTGGAAATTCCTTCTTGTGTCTACAAACCATGCCACAGTCGACGTCTCTACATGTCCGGACCACCTCTATAACATCAGACGATGCGAACGATAGAAGTGACAATGGTGAGGCCAAGCAATCCCGCATCCCATATTCAGAATTGCACCCAAATATCAAGAAGGCCATATACGTGAACAGGAAAAATCGAGCGAAGGCTCGGGAGAATAAAATGAAGAACGAATCAAAGAACCATAAACGAAAACGACTATCCATGGAAGTTTCCCGTCTCCAACGCAAGAAGAAGAAGCTTTCAATGACTGAGCGCAAAACTCCCTTGGAGAACCGGCCCTCTCTTTCGACATTAGAGGTCGGATCCGTGCATTCTGGACGGGTAATTTCGCTCACACCTTTCGGTTGCTATGTCGACATTGGCACAACGGTCGATGGTCTCCTGCATGTGCGTGACATGGACGATGAGGAGTTTGTGTCTCATCCCCGTGAAAGATATCACTCAGGGGATGATATTGAGGTCAGGGTGAAGTTTGTCGACCCAGAAAAAAATATACTTGGCCTTCGGGGGGAAAAGTGTTCCGCAAAAGTGATTGCCGACGACTCTATCAAGCTGGACGAAATCGGGGTGGATGATGAGTTGTGGGGAGTGATCACCAAGGTGACTAGCTTTGGTGCATTTGTCAATTTGGGATGTGAAGTCGAGGGTTTCCTGCATTTTATGGAGCACCCAGACTTCCCCATTATGAATGGGGAGGCCCCGTCTGAGTACATGCGAAAGGGAGACAGGGTCAAGGTGTGGGTTCTTGACATCGACGAGAAGCTCAGGCGTATTAAACTCTCTGGCTACAGGAGCAAAAATCTGCCGCTCTTGAGTCGATTTTAATGAGCCGGTAATAACTAACTAGGTAACGAGTGATCTTTCGGTAGCAGCAATGGCTCCTTCATAAAATGTCCATACTTATTCACTTCACCTTTATCATTTCAACACCCCTTACTTGCCTCCACCGCCGGGCAACTGATTCATTGGGTTTTCGGGACTCTTTTTGAAGGCCTCCCAGATTCTCTCCTTCAGCTGAGACAGTTTCAGGCCAGGGTACTGCTCGCGGTATTCATCAAGCACTCGCGCTTCGTACTCCCTGTGAGCCGCCTTTATCTTGGGATTCTTCTCAGGAGCTCCAGCGAAACCAAAGATGGAGTTGGCGCCGTCTATCCCCGGGCCGGCAAGCTCATCTACATTCAAATCCTTGTTAACATTCTTTTCCAGTTGTCCGTCGGTCCCAATGTTCAAATGGTCCACCATGTTCGATATGCCATTGCCAAACTCCATCCCTGCAGCCGCCTCCGCTTCCCTCTTGGTCTTCTCCAGGCGATCTCTTTCCTCCTTTTCTTTTTTGGCCTTCTCCTCTGCCTTCTTCTTTTTCAGTTTCTTGTCGGCTCCACTGACCAAAGAGTCCTCCAAAAACGACAAGTCATCCCCTCCCTTCTTCTTCTTCTTCTTAAGCTGTTTAGCGTCCATTCCTGCAACCTTACCCTTTCCTCCTGAACCCAGAGCGGCCTCTTCAGCAGCTAGAAGTTCAGCCTTCTCTCGCTTCTTCCTGGCTGCCTCGTCTGCCTTTTCGTTTGCTGCCTCGTCCCGCGCGCTCTTCCTGCTGTTTGCTCCTTTAGACCACTCTGCTGACAGAGCTGCCTCTTCCTGACGCGATTTCGCATTGTCCTTGATCGCTTGAGCTGCTGCCTTCTTCTCATTCGCAGCAGCCACCTTGGTGTTTATTCCAGTGCCTTTCTTCCCCCCCATGTTCTAGGTGAGTAAAGTAAACTGGAGAAGATGGACAAAAACGACGTTTTTGTAGAAGATGGACAAAAACGACGTTTTCACTCAGTGAATGTGTGTTAAATTGACATCAAAACAAAAAACCAAAATTTCTGGCAGAGCCCCGCTTTGCCAATCAGAATGAGCGAATTTAGCAAAAGTCGGCGATGCCTTCGTTTGACGACGACTGTTCACTGATTAAGTACACATTTAAGCAGTGATTTTTAATCCTTGGGGAGAGCAGGACAGCATGGTGTCCATTGTCTTAAACCTCTTCCCTCCTCCTCCTGTGACCCCCTCATCATCGCCCCCCTCCCATGTCCTGCAGTTCACAATTCCGGCGCTACTACGAATGAAAAACTTTGGTGATGCTGAGATTGCGGTAATGAAAGCGTTCCATCTAGTGTTTGACGAGGAAGAATCTGGAAGAACAACTCTAAGGATCATTGGCGTCGACCACCTAAACAACGCAGCATACGAAAATCACGTTGTTCGCAGGTTGCGGAATGTGGTTTCTATTCAGCTAGAAAGAATCTGGGAACGTCAAACTTCCAAAAGTGTTGAGTTCTTTTTGGACCCTTTGCTGAATAGTGGCAATGATGGAGATGGAGATGAAGAGGATGATGCAATTGACAACGCTATGAACGATAATCCTAATACAATCACACCGCTGGTTCCAGACAGTATTGCAATACTCTGTAGTTCCATTCTGGAGAAGCCCCCCCTTCACGGCGCCGGCGCCGGCGCCTCCCACTCTCCCCCCCCTAAGCCCCCATCCAAGGCCCAGGGGGAGGAGGCCAACATTTTCACAAGATCAAGCAATTTCACCAGATCAAACCTCCTTTCCGTCGTTCTTCCACCCTCCCCTGACTCCGAACGCAACATAAAAAATCGGCTGATCTCAGACCCCTTATACAGTCCCCAAATAATGCAATATTTCCTCGGCCCTATTCTGTATTCATCTCAACTGTCCAAGATTCTTGGCCGTCCCAGCAGCGTACAATCCAAGACAGTTGTCGGGGGAATTCTGATAACCGGGCCGACGGGATCGGGAAAATCCACCCTTGCCTTCGACCTCGCAGAGAACGTCCGGCGCAACATCGGCAATTCCAAGACGACAGTTTTGGAGTGCAACTGTGCCGGCCTGATTTCCTCTGAGATGGGGTCCACGGAGCGATCTGTTAAGCGAGTATTTTCCGAGTGCAGGCGGCTAACGAGCGTTGGTCAGGACGTCGTCTTAATACTAGAGAACATAGAAACTGTGTGCAGGACCAGGGACGACGGTGACAGCACCAAGGGCGGAACGATGGGTAGAGTGCTTGCACAGTTTCTCATTGAGATTGACGGGGGAGTCGAGATCACTCGTCGAAAAAAGAAGAAGGGCGAAGCGATGGGTTGCTCATCGAATACAACGAGTGCATCGGAAGTACCAGGCGTTAGAGTGGGAAAAATTGCGATTGTTGGTGTCGCCCAAGATGCCTCTCAATTGGACAGTGCTGTCATCCGATCAGGCCGCCTTGGGGGTATTGTCAACCTCACCTCTCCATCCTCTAAAGAGAGGATAGAGATCGTTAGGGACGAGCTAACGAAAATCTCTCCAGAGGTCATTGGCGATGACATTGATATTGAGGGCGACAAGGGTACATTTTGGAAGTACGTGGTGGAGAAAACTGATGGGAAGTCGAGAACATTCTGCAAAAATCTTTGTAGCCATGCAGGCAGGCTGGCAATTCAGGACTATACGGCCACAAAAGATGACAAAGAAGGAGAACTAGATGTCGATGCCACTTTCCTCCAGCTTCGTCACTTTCAAGCAATTCTTGAAAATGATCTGTAGTGGGCGTTATTAAATGTTGATGCGGAAGAAAAAATAGTTTTAGATGAAACAGTTAACCCCAAACCTTTTACCGACCATCATTTAGTCTACCATACCCTCAGCAATCTCAACCAGCTTGCGGGCGGCAGCAGGGCTTTCGCCCTGCGGAATGGACCCATTACCACTGCTATTGCTCGAAACAGAACTGCTCGCAACACTGCTCTCAACACTACTAACAACCTGGCTATTTTTTGAGCTGCTACCACCACTGTTATTGCGGCTCAGTTCATGGTTCAAGTAGCTCCTGTCGCTAGCAACAAGGGTGAGATTTCGGTCGCTGACTTTCAAATCCTCAGTAATGCCGAAGCTTCTGTCACTCATTTGCATGTTTAGGCTTGTAGTACTTCCGTCGCTGTTCTGGCTATTCACAGACCGATTTGAATTGTTCCCGACGGCCAACAGGTCTAATTCAGCCATCTGTTCTATCGACCTCTGGGACATGTCAATCCCAAGCAATTCCGCGCTGCGAGTGCTGTTAGTCAAATTCACATTATTCGTCATATTGACGGCGTTCGCAATCGGCACAGGGGGATTTGGCACCCCCATTGCCCCCATCTGCTGTGCCATATGTGCATGGGCATGGTTTTGTAACCCCATTGCCCCCTGTAATTGGTTTGGCATCTGTGCGAAGTTGGGAAAGGGCTGTTGCAGGTAAGGTGCGCCTATGTTCATATTCTGCTGCATGTTCATATTCTGTAAGCCCATTTTATTTATCACGTCTTGCTGAGCTAAAATGTTCTGAAAGTGCATCTGTTGCGACAATATATCTTGTCCTGGCTGCTGTCGTGTCCCGGTAGCATTTCTCGTCCGGTAATTTCCGCTGCTTTCCATCATACTGGTATTATTGCTTGTCACACTGCTGCTTCTGTCAGTGAAGACGTTGTCAAAGTCACAGTCTGGTTCTTCACCCATGGCATTGGCGCCATCCCAACCCTCGCTCCCAATGCTATTTGTACGGGCAACATAGTCTGACGCAGATCGATTGAAGACTTTTAAGTTTTTGTTCAACCTGGATTTCAGATTTCCGAGAAAGCCCTTTTTTTTGTTCCCCTTGCCCACGTACTCGGCCTGAAGGCGTTCCTGCTCACTTTTCTGCAAGCTGACTTGCCGTTGCACCGCGACCTTCTGTTTATCCTCTATGCTTTTTCTTCTCGCTTGCATGCGCCTTTCATTTTCTTCGAGCTGCTGTCTGAGCATAATCTGGTGCCTCTGCTCTTGGTGAAGAACCATTTTCTCATGGAGCAGCATCTGGGCAAGGTGGTCGTCACTCATCACCATCTCGCTGGGTATAGCATTTACAAAAATTCCTGTGTTAGAGGGATTTTCTACGAGAGGGACATTGTAGATACTAGTGTTGCTGCTGCTGTTGCTGCTGGTGCCGCCCTGACTACTCATATTGGAAGATGGCATGGACACCGCGGGACCACCGCTCATCAAACTGCCACTATGGACCATTCCGCTGTTCCCAGCTGTAGGCAATTGTGTTAAACCCAACGGTGCCGCCTTCATCGATAACACTTGTTGTTGTGTCCGTATCAAGGCCGGTGAATAGAAATCAGGCTCCAAGGTTGGGTCGTGGCGGGGTTTGTGGCCTGTCCCTTTAATCTTCTCCCTCCTCATCCTGGTACAAAGACTGGGCCGATCCCTCAGAAAAAGTGGATGGTAGTAGCTACCGGCGTCAGGACCCTTCGTGATGCGCTTGTATCCGTATAAATTCAGTTGCCTCTGGAAACTCGTGATCTTGGTATGCTTGAAGTGCTCCTGCATAACAGTGCTGCTGAAACGTTTCGTGTCTCGAATCTTAAATGCTCTTCCATGAGGGACCCAGCAGATGATACTCTCGTCTGCATCAATGTGTTAGACAATTGATCCCTTTGTTGCTCTTTGATGACACATTGATTGAAACAAACTCACCTGCAACCTGGAGCATTTCCATCATCTTCTCAGGAAAAGGTTGTTTCACTCCCCCATTATTCCTTCTCTTATCCATCAAGGCATCGTCCGCCTCATCGAAATAATCCAACATATGGTCCACGTAGGCTTGGGGAGCTTTTGGCACGCGACTGGCAGCGGCACTTTCGGAGGCAGCAGCACTTTCGGAGGCAGCAGCACTCTCGGAGGCAGCAGCAAACCCAGTTGCAGGGGCATAATCAATTTCAGAGGAAACTGCAATATTTGCATTAGAATCACTCACACCAGATTCGGCAGCATCGGGGGGGTACCCTGCGTTTTCGTCGGCCGAATTTTGATTCATGGATAGGATAGGAATGGGTGAGAAGCAGAGTGTCCTTTTCAGAGGCCTTCTTCAAAGTACACAATACCAAAAACTCCGCCAAAAATGACCCGCTTTCCACCACCAGATTGCGAGATAAGCCTTGGGAAGGAGGATTAATTTTTTTAGACAAATTTGAGAACCTGCTATTAAATTGGGAACTCTAATAACTACAACAAATTCAGATGACATACTCAAAAAAAAGGAAAAACCCAGGTATCCGAAGGTAGGGTTCTTCCATTTCCGCTCTGGATGCCGGGTTCGGGCCCCCTTTCACCAGAGATATAAAAAAGGGCCTGAAATTCCAATTGACTGTGCGTAAAGTCTTTCAGAAGACCGCAAAATGAGTGCATGTGTTGTGATTGAAATAGAATTCAATGGTTTAGTCAAGAAGAAGCTGAAATTCTTTAGGAAGACAACAAAAGCAGAAACCCTCTGGTTGTCTATTGAGAATGCGCTGTTACTTTCATTCACGGGGGAGCGCAGACGTTTGCGGGGGAACGCCAATTTTTCTTTGCTGAGACTGGGGGGTGAGGGTGGGAGTGAGGGTGGGAGTGAGTTGATAACCGTGAATGGAGCAATTGAGAAACTCCAGCATGGAGGTGTGTATGCTGTGATATTTGATGACGGCGAAGCTGACGATTTAGCTATGCGTAAGGGCAACGCTTCAATTGAAAGTAGCATAGGAGACCTGACAACGCCATTACTCACTTTTGCGGATGGTGATGGTGATGGTGATGGTGATGGCGATGATACCGAGGAAGAAGATGATCGCTATGAGAGTAATGATTTCACTGTGAAATCTGAAACAGAGGATTCTTTTTCTGATGGAAGGGGTCTCGGTGCCTCTTCGCCCATCGCTTCTAAGCTTGAGGCTCGACTGAAGCGGAATTATTTTGTCAACCTATCATTCACGAATATCCGTAAGTCACGGTTGGAGAGCAGGCGGATCAAAGATGAGAAGGAGAAGGCATTGTTGATGTTCAAGAATAGCGACCCTGTCCTATCTTCGTACTTCAGCAGCGAACAAAAGATGGGTCTCCTTCTTCAGTTCAAGATTTTAACGCACCTTGCCTCTGAGAGGACATTCTTGGTTTGGCAGCGCTGCAGCATCACTCTACTTGGAGCTGCCCTGACAGCCCTAAAAATTGGAATGGAACACGAACGGGTGCCAATTAAGCCAATATATGATGACGCCTACTCATCAGTTGATGACAGCATACCAGTAGATGACAGCTTACGAGTAGATGACAGCTTACCTGCAGACGACTACAGCCCAGCGGAAGATGACAATGATGATTACAACGTGACAACTGAATATTATTTCAGTTTTGCGGTTGGAATGGTGCTGCTTATTATAGTACTTGTTCTCAACTTATTCGGGATGCTGCATTTTCGTAGGACCAAGGAATGGTTGAAGTCGGACAGTATTTTGCTTGTGGAATTCTTTGACTCCTCTGAGATGAATGCCTTATTCCTTTGTTTTGTATTGATTGTGGCATCGGCCTTTGCCATCTTTGCCGACCAAATTATCTTTTTGAGTCGAGGGGATGACACAGCAAGCGCTGATGACGATGATGTCTATACCTCAACGTAGTAGTATTTTGGTGTCACTCAAATGATCCATCGAACTCGTCGATGAGAATTTCGACCATGACATACAGTGGAGTAAATGAAGTAGTGAATTTAAGACAAACATTGAGAGCAAGACAAAATGACAAAAATGACAAAAAATCCACTGTACTCCTTTGGAAAATCCTCTTTCTTACTACCACATTAACACCCCAGATTCATCCCCAGATTCATCCAAGTTCCCTTCAATACCTATCTAATCCATTCCTCAAGAGTAGCAGTATCAACCACAATGTGATTGAAATCATTGGTCACGGGAAGCGTGTTCCAAATGTGAAAGTGATTTGTGAGTCGGGGTGAGTTTTCAGATAGTCTTGAAACTGCTTGATGGCCTCCAAAAACTTCTCCCTGCAGGTAAGCATGATGCCGTTGACCTTCAACAACAGGGCACCCTCCTCAATTCTGCTGTCCTTTGATCCGATTAAGGAGTCGTTCTTGGCACTCAATACTAGAAGACCCGGAAGATTGTTATTATCCACGACTGTAAGCCCGAGCTTCTCTTGAGACTCTGTGGGGCCAAGAGTGACCTCAAAAATTTGACGGTCTTTGGTCACTGCGCTGAAGGCCTCGTCGAGGGTCGAATATGGGGCCGGGGGCATTAGGCTCGTTTCTTTGTAATTGGTGTTATCAAATTGTTGATTTCCATTGTCTGGAACATGGGAGGTTGAGTTCCCATTCCCATTTGAGTTGCCATTGCCAAACTTTTCGGGCTTCACAGCCCCCACAGAGGAAAACCCAGAAACAGTCCCCATACCAGGCGACGAGATAAAGTTGGACACAGGGATACAGATTTCACGCCCCGCTCCTATACATTTCTTGAGCTCACAGAGCTCTGCCTTAAGGCTGAAACCGCCAAACTCGGGCTTATTCTTACAAGTCTTGCACCGGCCGCAATTGACTGTCCGACGGCAACCAGCACATTTATTGCAGCGCTTCTGTTCACGTTTCCCCCCCTTTTTCTTCTCCCCAAAGGTTGGATCGTAGGAGGGCAAAAAACGACGTCCGCAGCGGTGGTAGGTCGACCGACCATTACATGCAGGACAACTTGAGCCAGGTATACAGTTACTCGCGTCAAAGCTGCTCCCTCCACCAAACTCCTGAGATGCAGCGGTGTTCATCTTAGAACGCTGACTCAGATTATTGCTGTTTGGCGTTTCGTGGTCTTTATTTGATGGCAACAAAGCAAGAATTTGGGTAGTTGTTTGAGCGTTGTTCTTTCCACTCCAGTTTTTGAAGCTCATCTTGACGTCACTTGGGTTCTTGTAGCGGGAAAGTTCCGCTTGCTTATTCGTGTGAATGGTGTTTGCCTTTTTGGCAATGTCCTCGTCAGGTGACGCCGCGATCGGCCAGAAGCCAGCTGCGAATTCGTCAATATTTGCTGTGCTACCACCGCCATCGGAACCGACAATGTCGATCACTTTGTCTTGGTCGTTCTTCAATATGACAACTGTCTTAAACTCTTTACCCCTCTCAAATGTCACCTTTGTCTCATCGCGTTTGGCCATTCTTTCCTTCTCTAGCTGCTTCTTTAGTTCTTCTTCACGCTGCTCCTCTTCGCTAAGCTCATCCCCATTTTTTTTCTTGGGACGGGCCAAGCCAACATTCTCGTATACGTCGAAACCCTCCTTTACCGAGTCGAGAACGGTATCTAGCTCGTCCTCGGCCTCAATATAATCGAAGTTATCAGTGACGATTGCGTAGCCGGGGGGATACATGGCTCCAGGCCAGCTTCCTTCCTTCTCCTCCTCTCCGGCGTAGTACATCCCACCGTCAGCTCCAACCCCAAACATCCTCCCCCCGGCGAATGAAATGCCCCGAAAGAACTTGGCTCTTTCTGCAGTCGGTATCGACATGGCCGGCGTGTCGTTCATCTTCATCACATTGTCCTCCGTATTCTTCTGCGCGACAGCATTATTCAGTTCCTTCCCCATCTCCGTAGCTTTATTGGTGTACTCAGCGACGTCCCAAACGTCAATCTTATTCTGGATGTTGTTGGCGTCCTTCACCCACCAGCAGGGGTTACTATAAACGATTTCGTCCCCTTCGTCGCCCCTTCCGAACCCGCCGCCGATCATTAAAGGCGTCTTGAGCTTGTGCCCGTGTTGCCCAAGTCCCTTATACGTCCCAAAGAGCTCCAGCTGTCCGTCCGAGGAGACGCTGTAAACCCGTATCTGCTTGAAGTTAAGGCACCTGCCTCCGATGACTACCTTGTCGCCTCTCTTGTTCAGGCGAATAGTCGAGGTTAGATTTGTCTGCCCCACAAGGCCTCCTTTTCGGAGAATCTCATTTGTAAGCAAAGGACAAGATGCAATAAGAGACGAGGGCTCCTGTGACGAGGGCTCCTGTGACGAGGGCTCCCGTGACGAGGGCTCCTGTGACGAGGGCTCCTTTGACTTCTCAGGCAAAGAGAGTGACAGTACCTGAGAGCTGTGGGTGCCTTCTTCCGTGTTGCTTAATTCTGACACGGAGAGAACAATTTGGTTCCCATTGCCAGTACAAGTGCTACCACTAGTAACACCATTGGTCGTCAGGAAAATGCTTGTTGTAGTGGTATTCGCCTTAACGTGGGGTGCGACCAATTTTGTACAGGTGGAATCGTTTGGATCGTAGACGTGTGGGGCAATGTCTCCCACAAAGCTAACAATAATCTTTCCCATTTTTAGCTCTCCATTCTCCCCCCCCCCGCCAGTAGCCGTCGATGAGCTCAAATAACTAACCGAATCGGTTAGACCCTCCGTCAATTTCCACTCTGCGACGACGACGGGCTCATTCGGGGCGAGGTGGTAGGTGAGCAGGTGGGTGTCGGTCGCCACATTGATGAAGGCCGGGTTGCTCATAAAGTCAATCGCCGTAATGAACTTTGCAGTCTTTTCTTGTCCCCTTTCGTCAATATAAGTCTCTACATCAAGGCGGAAGCACTTGACACTCGTTACCGGGTGACCAGGGGCAATCGAGTAAATGTTCACATAGCACTCAGCGTCTGCAACTGCAAGGTAATGCTCGCTTCTGTCGTGCGTTATTAAGACGGGGTGCCACCGTCGGGTATAGTCGGGGTGATTGTCGTTCTCACTGTGATCGTCGTTGCTGGTATAGCTATTCTCCTTCTCATTCTCATTGGTCTCTGTGGACTGACCAAGAAAGTCCTGCACAGCGGGGTCCAAACCATTGTTTGTGCTGTGAATAATCTCAGATGCGTCATCGTCGTCCATTTTCTTCTTTCGCCTTTTTCTACTCATTCCAAAGAGCCGAGGGAGAGGGGGG
>Ga0115556_1002279_pt1 | contig 12797 bp, 10 predicted proteins | sample COGITO_mtgs_1104_5_FD_87282 | JGI IMG/M metagenome (GOLD analysis project Ga0115556, IMG submission 87282) | Pelagic marine microbial communities from North Sea - COGITO_mtgs_110414 | ecosystem: Environmental > Aquatic > Marine > Epipelagic | place: Germany:Helgoland, sampling site Kabeltonne... | reverse complement strand
CACAATGTCCCCTTCGTTGTTCTTAAGAGCCTTAATAGCCTTGGCCCTGGTGGTGCCGGCCTGGCTAATGACAAGCTCGACATCCTTCTCCTCGATTCCCTCCAGATCCTCATCCCCCCCGGCTTCCTCGCCACCAGCGGGAGCGGTCTGAGGCGCGTCGAACGCGGGCCCACCCTCCGGGTTCCTGAACTGGCTTGCGGCCTGCTGCTGCCGCTGCGCGGAGAGGTCCTCGGTCTTGGCCTCCCCGAAGATGACGTACGTCCCAGACGCCGGGGACTTGTACACCTCGGGACCCTGGATCACGAAGAGGATGTTCTTGTTCTTCCTCATGGTGCAGCGGTTTATGGAGGGGACCTGGCGCATGCCGAGCTTCTGAATGGCCTTGCGGGCCTTCTTCTCGGCGCGGTTCTGCTTGCCGCCGGCGGCGACACCAGCATCGCCATCGCCGGTGTCGACGACTCCTTCTCCGGTGTTCTCGACGAGGTCGGGGCAGTCCAAGTCGTCGGAGTCGGAGTTAAGTATCTCGGGGGGATCTTCGGCAGACATATTTTGCGTTGTTTGGGGAGATTGGCAAGCTGTTTTTTCTTCTGTGGTGTTGCTCGAAACTACCCCGGGAAAAAAAACAAAAACCCAGCAATTTCTCCACTCAAGATTAATTTTTTACGTCAAAACTCTTCGTTTTCCACTTATACATTATATTAAGGGCCCCTCGACTCCCAATTAACTCTCAATTCACGCGAGCCTGTCTATAACTCCTCCTCCAAAACTGGATTTGCTCATTTTCAGCCCCCCGGCTGCATCATGCGGTTAACAATGTTTCGAACTTTTCTGTTCGTCCACCTGTTGTCTTCCAGCCATACGTCATCCTTACAAAGTCCCATCCCGCCGAACGGTGGGCCACCCACATTCGGAAATGCTGCTGTGTCTCAACAACTCCCCATCCTTCCTCTCATGCCCTTTTCCATATCAGAGCTGTTATTGCCTGGGCAGACACGCTCCCTCCACCTGTACGAAGCCCGTTTCCTTTCCATGCTTGAGCACGCACAAACTCATAGGTGAGACTGTGAGGAGAACGGTTTTTACAGCAAGCTGTGAACGAACACACTAACACAAAATCCATCGGTCCCCAGCAACAACCTCGTCTGCGTCGGCCTCGAATCCAACAATGGCCTTCTCGCCGTAAGCGTCCTCGCGTCTCTCAGCTCGGTCAAGCGCCTCGAAGTTGGCGTATCATGTGAGCTGAAAGCCCTTCAAACCCTAACCCTTCACAACCTCCTCCCCTATTCCGAAGACTACCCCTTCCTCCTAGCTAACTGCACGGCAAAACCTCTTAAAGGCGACGCACAACGATGCTTGGAATTGTATGAAAAGCTTACGACTATTTCCTCATCCGTAACTGAAATGTCTAACCGTCAGAACGTGCCGATATCGTCTAATATTGAGCTGAAAGTTGACCCCAGGGCGATTCCAGGTTCTATCAAGCCGGACGATTCGAAGAAAGCCGTCTCGTTAAAAGACAGATCAGAAAAGGCTAACCAAAATAGTGGCGTCGGCGATGACGTCAATGATTCTTCATTATCCCTGTATTCCTACTCCTCATACCTCGCTTTCGAAGGGTTTAGTCTGATGGACAAAATAAAGTGTCTATCCAACGATAGCTTAGAAGGGAGGTTGATGGACGGGTGCAGAATTTTGGGGGAGAAGGAAAACGAAATGAGAGCGAAATGCATGATAAAAAATCTGGCAGAAGAATGGGAGGAGAACCAACCTAAAGAGTTTTGAATTATGCTCGTGGGGGGAGAGAAGAGAACAGAAAAGTATAAACGCAAAAAGTGAAGTGAAAGCATTTTCTCGGGAACTTTCTATCTATCGTTCTTTTCTTCTTTTGCTTTCAAAGATTTTTCTACTTACTTTCGCGAATTACTTTCGCACAGCCATGGAAGTATTCTTCCAATCCCCTCCCTCCTTCCTACCCCCACGCACCAGCGGGATTATTTTCGTGCGCAGCACATCCAAATCCAGTGTACTACCGAGGACTATGCTAACGTAATGGGATGGATTGGTATGGTCGTAATCATTCTGGTTGCTAGAAATCGAAAGGGTTTTTCCCCCCCAGTGTGTGTGTGTGGTTGGTGTACGAATGGGAATGCACAGTTAGCGTTTGGGAACAAAGAATTATCATCGACATCGAACGAGACGCACCTGAATTCGCTCAAGGGGTGACCGATCTTGAACTTCAAAGTTTTCCCCACCACACTGACGTTCTTGAGATCAGCGTAGAACATGACCATGTTGATTTCTTTTGGCTCATATGGATGGTGGAAAACATAGGTGCACCGATCATTAAAAAAATTGACCGGACTGGGGAACTTACAGGTTAGCTTTCCAACCGTGAAGTTTTGAGCCCCGGCTGCAAGAAGCGCTTTTTGCAAAGGTTTATTGTTGTTTTTGTGGTTGTCGCCATCGAGGTTGTGAGTTTTCTTGATCTGGGAAGTCAGATCACTTGCGCTATTCCCTATGGCTGCTAATTGCTCGCTAAGGCTAGGTCGCTTGTTCGTTTTCTTTTTCTTCTGTACGCCCGCGCTGACAGGAGGTGGTACTTGGGTGGGGGCCGGCTTCGGTGTTGGCCGGGTGTAAGATGGAATTTTCAAGGGCTCAGGTTTCAGTTTAGGAGGAGGAAGGCTGGCATTTTCTTTCATCAATGCTATGGCACTAGACGTACTCTTCTTCTTTTTCACGCCGGCCCCTGTCGGTACTTTTCCAGAGTAAAATGAAAGAGCCGACGATCGTGTTGGATTGTTTGAACTCTTCATGGAAGAGAGTAAAATGTAATGGGAATGGGAACTGAAATAGCTCAAATCACGCGAATTTCCCAATATCGTTACGTTACGTATTGAATGAACAGGTAAAGTCTAATCACTGACAGCTCTGGAAACTGTATGTTTATTCTTCCCAAAAAATATTGCAAATGCAAAATTATTAATCTTCGAAAATCGAAAAAGTGCATCATGTTGGAAGCAAAATCACAAGCCCTAAGCAAAATCACAAGCCCTATTAATTGCATTAAAGAAAGAATATCGGGGAACGATGGACTTATGTAATGATCGGAACATCGACCGTCGCCGTCAAACCTGTTCCCTTTTCTACATTTTATTCAAAATCAGTGCATCTCCCTTTCTGGTGCCAATCACCATGCCTGGTGGGTTCAGGGTAGCGCCCTCCCCTCAAAGGCCCTCCCCACTCAACGTCCCCGAAAGATGTCTCTACGAACATTTCCTCATATTCGTTGTCATCGTCGTCGTCCTCCTCGTTAACTCTGTCTTCGGCATCCAAGAGCTCCTTTTTTGATAGGTCAGAGGCTTTTGTCATCTCAGTTATTGTCGGTTTTATCGGGGTGACCGAACTGTCACTTTCCGTCGTCTTTAATGTTGTAAGATTACGCATGCTAGAAAGCTGCTGACTAGCGCATAGAAGGCGGCGGGCCGATGGTAACACGCGGAAAACCCCCTTTGATGAAAGCATCCTTCACGAAAGGTGATGACTCAGGTGGAAATTGGGGGCAGGAGCTCAAGAATAGAACGATCTCCTTGTAGAAGTAAGAAGACACCAATCGCTGCACACACAGACACCGTTAAGAACTTTTAAATAATAAGAATAAGGGGGGGCCGATGTCGTGTCAGTGGTGAATTCCGGACAAAATCTAGAGTTGTCGTATAGCCTTCTTCTGTCGATTTAAGCGCAAATTAGTGTACTTGAGAAGCTTTAATATGACACAAAAGACCGGTAGAAGAAAATGTCAATCGAAGAAATGATATAAACGATTTTGATTTCTCCAGAAACCACGCCCACCAAACCAAAGAACCACTCCCACAGCATCAGCATTGTCGGAACAGAATAATAATAATACCGAAAGTTCAACCCACTCACTATTTATCTGACACAAGAGCTGATTATCTAAAACAATTTTCTTCTCCATCATCCTCATATAGATGGATGCACTACAAGAGATAGGCGACCCCGCAGGTCATTCTGATGCTACCTACTGGGATGAGTTCTTTGATAAAGTCACGCAAACGAATGCCTTTGAATGGTACGCTGATACAGCCGATTTTGTCGACGTTCTGACTGAGACACAAACAAAAGCCCACCCTGCCAAACCTTTGAGTGATGCTTATTTTCTCCATGGAGGTACAGGGAACTCTGACTTGATATTTGATCTCTTTAATCGACATGCCATCTCGCGTAGCGTAGCTGTAGATATATCTTCCGTTGCCATTAGCGAGATGGCAACCAAATCTGATGAATTTCGCAATAATTCTGAAAGCAAGGACACTTTTGATTGCAAATTCGTGGTGGGTGATGTTTTGCTGCCAATAGAAACACCTACGAGCGAGAGGTTTGACGGATACATAGATAAGGGGTTGTTTGACGCAATGATGAACAAGTACGACGACGATTGCAAATTAAAATCCTCCAAGCTCTTCAAATCTGCAGAAGGGTGTGTGACAAGCAGTGGAGGATTCTACTTGATGGTGTCACTCGCTGAGGAGCATATAATTAGGTTGCTTGTTGATATTTTGGACGACGAAGAGAGGTGAGTATCCTACTTATAGATTCTTCGTCCTTCCGTTATAAATTTCTCTTGCAATTAACCTGCTCTTCCTTCTCATCACAGCGCCTGGAAAAGTGTCGATGTGTACGAGTTGAATCCTCGTGTCACGAGCAACAAGAGCAGCAAGTTACGCCCTTTTTGTTTCGTTTTGCGCGTGAACTCTTCTCGTTACTTCCGGTTTCACCACTTTGACCATTCTGAACCATTAGCATCATCGGACGAGATAACCTTTGATGAGATGAACAACTTAATATGCTCTTCACGCGCTAGTTATAGTGACGTGAGCAGCACAGAAGAAAAAAACCCTGCTAAAGACGACTCCAACCCCTGCATGTGTCTCGCAACGTTAGAAATCAAACCATACGACACTGAATTTGATTTGCACGATTTTGCGACATCCAAGCTTGAGAAAGAGGGGTATTTAACTGCCGAAGATGGGCTGACTAGCGCCGTTCAGTTCCGAGATTTTGAAATTGTGCCAGTTGCTTTTGGGATATGCAAAATCGTGATCAAAGTGGTGACGAGCTTTGAGGATCTAGAGCTCATCAGCGAGCTTATATGTGAGCGGGAGGAAGACGACATTAGCAGTGTAGATGTGGTGGAGTCTTTTCAGATGCAAGAAACATCGACAATTTTGGAAAGGAACATAAAACAGAAAGCTTGAGGACCCAGCGAAAAAAGAGGAGGACAAAAAGGCACAGCACTAGAGCATTTGCCCGTAAAACTTTTTCATTATTTCGCAATTGTTACAAAGTAGTACAGATGCTCCGAACCAACGAGGTCTGTCACCTAACCCCTCCTTAACCGTGTTTCATGTTGTGTATCCAGTTGTCAAACCTTCGACTAACAGTCCTCAAAGATTTTGCAATTTCCTGCCTGAATTTTTTGTCGGCAGCTTCATCCGTGAGTTCTTTGCTAAGCATATCCCTTAAGTAGCCAACATCATTCTTGTTGAGTAGTTCAGGCATAGCCGCGGGTGTCACTAGGATGAAAAGGTTCATCAAGAGTGCCCCCCTTTGCCTCAAAATGTTGTATGCCTGACAGCACATTTTCTCAAACTCGGGGAAGCCGATCCTGGGCTCCTTCTTCTTCATGAGGGAATCGGGGAAGCCAAACGTCGTTTCCCTGTTACCCATAACGTACGCCATCTCCGGCGTGAATACAAAGGGCGCTCTTTCTCGGTTATATCCAAATTTGCTCTTGAAGTTGCCCAAGAAATGTCCGAAATCGATGTGAAAAAGATGGCCACTATTTGTGATCATGATGTTGTCAGCGTGCCGATCCCCGATTCCTAGAACATACGTAGCAACGCAATAGCCCGCACACGTGTGGACAAAGTTCTGAACGGCCTTAAGGTAGTAATCATCCTTATTTTGGTCTTTCAGGTACTGATCGATGGGGGTGTCCTTCCATGCCCCTAGATTCTTGCCACCATATTTCACCTGAATGTTGGCAGTGGTGTCGCTATTCTTGACAACCTCGATCATTCCCAAGTCATGTCCCGTTGCACAGCAACCATAGGGGATCATCCGCAAGTCCAGACCGCTCTTGTGCCAGAAGCTATCCATGATACGCAGGAGTTGAAGCGTCATCAAGTCCTGCCTCAAATCGTCACCTGCTTTAAATATTGCAAGGTAGGGCTCCCCGTTGGGGTCGCTGTTCTCAAAGACCAACCAAATTGGCATTTTTTTGCTACTCATAACTTTGCATTTTTCGCTCCTCAGACCCTTGCACTCGATTCTCGGACTTAGGCAAATCTGGAACTTGCTCGGGAATGTTTTCAGAACCTTCTTGAGCTCGTCTTGGGCGAACTTGTTCCGCAGGGGTTTGGGCTGCTTTTTCACGTTTTCTGCAACCACCTGGATGGTATCGTTCACAACACACTGCTTTTTCAGGATATTGCGATGGGGACCGCAGTTTGCAATGTAGGTCTTCAGCAGGCAGCCGTACCGCGGACAGATGTCCGCGTTGTGCATCTCGCTTCGCAAGAGCCAATAAAAATTATGCCCAATTTTATAGGGGGCCTGCAACGCTCGACGAATGATCATTCTGCTAAGAGGAGAGTCATGGTAGGGTTCATACTTCAGAACCTGCACCATCTGAAGCAAGAACTGGTCGAAAAACCAGTCTTTCAGCCCGTTCAGCTGTCGTACAATGTATTCTCGAACGACAGGATCACTATAACCGATATCCAGCATCTCTAGGTACTATGCAAACCAAGAATAGATGTCGAGGATGATAGAAATGTGTGTGATTGGGTAGGGTTAGCGTCATCTAATCAACGGTTTCCACCTAAAAGCAAATTACACTCACCTCAACTTCGCTGCCTTCCTCAAACCTTTTCCAAAGTGGAAGCAGCCTATGCGCCTCTTTCACAGCCGCGACGCTTCCCCAATTGACACTCTGCAGAAATTTTGGCAAAAGTGGTGCACGGGAGCTGCAATGCACCCGGTAGTTCCATATCATGAGTTTGTCGGTTAAGGTGAGCTTGTAGAGCGGATCTGCGTTTGCTATCCGGTCGATCTCCTTCATCTCGCTCTCAGAAGGCTTTGCTTGTATCTGTATGGTGGGTTTAGGTCCTGTTTTGGAAGATGGTTGCGGGTTTAGGATGTCGGTGAGAGTATTACTAATTCCATAAACTGGCGTGCTGTAGCTATCAAAGACGACATGAAGCGTGCCTCCGTCGTTGGCAGGATTCTCCCCAACGACCCCCGTCGCCACATTCACGAGGTGGGGCAACTCTTCACACTTTGGATGGGCAAGTTCTGGCTTTCGGGCTATCTGGAGCTTTTCGTGAGGCCACATCTTCAAGGCCATCTTGCCACTCAACAAGGTATTCTTGTAGTCCACCAAGTTCAAACTCACACCTGCCACGGGTACGATCTCATGCGTGACCTCTTGTTCTCCATACAGCATGAATCCCACTCTAGTCCCGTTAGGAAGTACTGCAACTTCATGTTTTGTGCTGCTGAGCCATGTCCCAGGAAAGCAGGGAGTTGTGCACATGCCAACGCTGCCGGTCTTCATGGCTGGGACATCCTGGCTATTCGGATTGCTTTTGTTCCCCCCTTCGGTCGGTCCTAGCAAAGCTCCGCAGTAATAAAGCCCAATTTCCAGGAAAACACTTTTCAGTTTCAATTCTTCGCCCGGACAGTCCTCTATACCCCTGACAAGCACCCTGAAGGGCCACTTAATATCTCCTTTGAAAATGCACTTTTTGCTCCTGTGCATCCTCTTCAGCTCCTTCTTGCGTTCTTCTTTGTCGCTGTGCCACCCGTCGTCATGCTCTAGTAACTTTGCTCTCTCCACTTCAAGCTCATCCTCCATGTTTTGAGAAAGTATCGGCCCCAAATCCATCTGGTCAGCAGGGCTCAACTTTACCAGTTCCAACTCTATCTTGCTCTTCTTCCTGAGGCATTCCAAAATGTAGTTGTGGACTCCAAGTTTGTAGTCATGGTGAAGCATGTAGTCGAGAAATCCACACACCTTGAGAACGTACCGTCCAGTTCCGCCCTCATCGATGGTATTTCCCCCGTTGCGTTTGCGAAAGTACTCAAACGTCTGATTCAAAACTTCTCCTATGGTGTCAGTCAAGAAAACTCTGAGCACAATCTTGCTCATAGCACTGGATAAATTTTTCGGGAGAAGAATGCTAATAATCTCCCTCTCCCCCTTCTCCACGGGCAGAAACAAGTCGACGTATTCGGGATATTTAAACTTAATGGCGTCCTCCTCTCCGATCGCGACCTTCCCCTCCTCTACGAATTTATGTAGACGCTCGGTGGTGGAGACGGCCTCCTCGCTGCGGAGGTGGTTAGCAGAAGGGACGAGGTTGAAACCCGCGAGTTGCTCCTGGGCCGTCGCGCCCTCATCGGTTTCCTTTGTTTCGGACATTGCCGCAGCTATCATATCCGCTGCCGAAACGGACTCAGACGTTGTAAAAGGATTTGTCCAGCTCTGGACAGCGCTGTGGGGCGATTGGTAGTAAACGGAGCCGCTGTCCGGATGTATCTGTACTGTGTAGTATTCTTGCAAGGGTTTCTGTTGCTCTTGGTTCTGAAGCTGCTGCTTGGATTGTGCTCCATGCTGTTTCGGTTGACTGGAGCTCCGGACCTTTTGGTTCTTACCGGAAAAAAAAGCCCCCTCGTTGGTCAGCCTTGGGCTAGCTAACACGTCAATTTCTCCTAGGCTCTTTTGCTGTTGTTGGCGACCCTCAAAGGTTTGCAGTGTGGAACGCCTTCGGACTTCGTCCCCAACCTCCTGACGGACTTTACGGCTGATGGCAGAGGAGATCTTTCCTTGAAGGAGAGTGGGAGGGCAGATGTAAGTCGTTTCATTCGTTTCAGAGTTGTGGTAAAAGGTCTTGCTGTCATCTTGGTACTCTGTCCAGGCCATGGTTGATTGTGTAATGGGGGAATGAAGGAAGATCCAGGGCAGGTGGATTCGTTTGGGGGAGGTCTAGCGGGAAGAAGATCTCTAAAGTGCGTTTCTCCGACTATACGCGGCTCCTGGGGCTGTTTAAATTCTACTAAGGCGCGATCCTTAGGAGAAGAAAGCAGGTGTTGGGACCCAAGTTCGGGAGAGAGAAAAGGAGAGAAGGTCGAAAGGAAAACACTCTCAGCTGAATAATTCATCTTGATCACAAAATTTACGCCTGCAGCGGTAAAAAGCGGCCGATTACCCTTATACAAGTCGTTGATACTCTACTGAACAAATTAATCAAATAGCATTAATCCAAGTAACTCCACAGGAACCCTTCCACAACTCACACTTCAAATTTGCCATGACTTCACCCCTTCCATTCCTCGTGCTATTATTCCTCCAGACAGACTCCGTTTATGTAGACGACGGTTACTTCGACCCTGCTATTATTCGGCCTGAACATCTATCTTCAAATCGCTATGCCCAGACTCCAACATCTGGCATGGTCCGAGGTGCCATTGTCTCTCAGGAGGAGCAGTTCCGAAGGAGGCTCGAGGACTATGATACCGACGGGGCAGAGGGGAACGGAGTAGAACAGTTGGATAATTGCGGGAGCGAGACAGATACAGGTGAGGACTTTCTCCCTTCCCCGTATACTTACTTTTTAATCCAAGCTCTTCCAACATAACAAAATTTTCTAACGAACGTTCCTCGAAATCCAATGTTTTGACAGACGAGTTTGGCAATCTGTACGACCCCCCGAAGCCTCCGTGCTGCATGTCTTGCTTCAAATTGAAAAAATGTGACGTGCTGAACAACATGCTTCTGGAAGATAAGTACGGGAAGGCCCAGCAAGGATCAGGCGGCAGTTGTGTCAATCTTGAGGACAGGTGAGGGATGTTTGTTTGTTTTTTGTGCACAGGGGCGATGATCTCTTCTCACACATGATACCACGCAGGGCAAGCCGGCTTGATGTTTTTGGGCCAGGAAAAACCTTTAGAGACACATTTGAGTGTAGGGAGATGGTCTATGACTATACCTGCCTTTGGTGGGGCTCAGACAACGAGGTGTACAGAAATCGTTGCAAAGAATACTCTTTCAATCTCATCAACGGCGAAAAGATCGAAACCACAAAAAGACCTTGCTTAAGCTACTGCACACAAGTGGCTGAGAGCTGCGCCAATAGGCCCGACTGGATGAGGGTTTGCGATAAAATTTATTGTAACGATGAGGCTGGGAGTGGGTTGGATGAAGACTGCACCATGGGACCGAGCGATTCTGGGACGGTCATGTGCGACTATCATTTCCGACAGAGTACTTATAGCTCGGCGAATAGGTCAGCCGCCCTCGGCCAAAGTATTCTGGCAGTTATAATGATTATAATGATGATTTCTTTTGTCGACTATTCTTGGCCAGTCTGGCTCTTCCTTACTTTTTCTTGCTTCATGCCATTCGGAAAAGATACCTTCCTTCACAATGTTAATTTAAATCAACGCTAACATTTCTTCCAAAGATGGGTCTCATGATCGCGTAAATAGCGGTCCTTCCTGTAGCTGTCGTTCCCAACTACGCACGACATCCTGGATTGATGCGCATCCTCATAAATTGCCTCTTGAGCGAGCAAGAATTTTTCGTTTTTGTCACTGTGTGTAGAGGATAGAACAGCAATGTCCCGGAGGTAATCGAACTGAGCACTGCCAAGATAGTGCGTGTCCTCGACCCTCCCCCCCCTGCTCCCCCCTGATTCGAAATCAACTTTTGCAGACTTGATCCTTCCCTCAAGATCAGGGAGAAGGTCGGAAAAAATCGTCTCGGCGATGCACTCACTCTGCCCCTCCATGAAAGGGAACGGGACAACGCTATGTGGTATCCCCACAAAAGAAATTCTTGGATCCCGGGCGTAAAAAAGCTGCTTATAGAGAGGAGACATTCTGCGGCGTTCCTTAAAAACAATTTCTCCAAAATCGCTGCTATCGAGAAAGGGAAAGTCCATCAAAAACCCCGTGCAAAATATTACCGTGGAAACGTCCGAGACAGCCAGTTTATTGCCATCGTCCGAACCATTTTCTCTCTCGAAAACAAATTCCTTTCCATCGTCCGATATACCTACAGTTTTGGGCAGAGTTACGATGTTTGGTGCCTCAGTCGAGTTACTCTTGTCACCTCCACCCATGCTCAAGAAAACCTTGCTGTTGCTGGGAATGACCCTCGAAATTTCTTTTGCTATGTCAGTACCGGAAGCTTTCCCGCCTATACACAGGATACATTTGGACTCATCCGAGAAAATATCCGGGTCATCATATTCAACAGAATGCATCGTTCGACCAGTAAATAAATCGAGGTTCTTCATTGTCGGAAAGTTTGGCTTGGAGTAGTGACCATTCGCTACAACTACAGCGTCGAAAGTTTCAGGTTCACTGCAAGAGCTTACAAATATTTTAAACTTCCTGCTCGAATCGTCGCTCGAATCGTCGCTCGAATCGTAGCAAATCTTTTTGACCGGTGAGTTGAAGCGAATATACTTGGTAAGGCCAAAATGATCAGTGTAGTCCACCAAATAATCAAACACCTGCTCGTGTGTCACATAAGAGTCATCATTTGAATCGGCGCCGCTGACGTTAACGAAGGGATACTCTCGAAAACCCATTATTTCCTTCGGAAGATTTGTTTGAAGGTTTCGGTACATGGGACGAGTGGGGTCCTGGGAGTATTTCCAAACCCCTCCGATGTGCGATGATGACTCAAATATTGTCAAGTTTTTCACGCCGCGCTTGAGAAAAGACCGTGCAGCTGTAAGTCCACCAGCGCCAGCACCGATTACAGCTATGGAGAGGCTTGAGGGGAGCGCGACCATTGTTGCCTGAAGGGGAGCAAAGAACTCGAGAAGCAGTAGCGGGTGTCGGTGTCGCTGTCGCTGTCGGTGTCGGTGTCAGTGTCGGTGTCGGTGTCAGTGTCGGTGTCGGTGCCGGAAATGGAGCTGGAGCGGGAGCGGGAGCTGTAGCTGGACCGCGTGCTTCTCGCCGAGCTGCTGGTTGACCGCCTACGCCTCCAACGACGGGACCTGTTATCTCCGCTGCAAGGCAGACCCGGATGCTTTAATTATGCACATGGGTATGGACAAGGGCTTCAGAGGGGCTCAGACCAGAGCCTTAACCTGGGCCTTTTGGATGGGCAAGGAGGATTACCAGATCAAGTTCTCGGAGCTCGTGAGGAACCAGGGCTTCAGCTGCACATTTCGCAAGGAAAGTTTCCAGATCGGGACCGAGGGCATTGAGTTTTCGCCTGAGCCCGGGCCGATCTACGAATTGAGGTGGTGCTGCCACCTCAATATAGCGGACGACGAGAGTCTAAAATTGCTGGTTAGTAAGTTAGAAGCATCTGTTTGGGGACAATCCGTCGATATCAGAGCTCTTCATGAACAGCTCCAGACCCTGGACGAGCCCAGTTCGAAAGTTTTCGTAAAACTAATGCTGGACAAGAACTTATGGCTATGTGATCGTCTCCTCTCGTTCCCCTCCTATTGTCAGCAGACACATCCCAGTAATCGCAATATGTTCCGAAAACCCGTCGGAATTAAGGATCAGTTATGTGTATGTTGGAACAATCCCTTCTCGTGTCTCGACGATAGTTCAATCCTTGCATTTATGGATTTTTTCCAGCCGGCGTTGGCGACGGGGGATAACATTGAGACGACTATCATTAACGCGCTCGTGAACAGCGGGTTAAAATACGTTCACTTTGACGGCAAAACATGGGGTGAGTT